>ERZ773250.1048-NODE-1048-length-14427-cov-10.791817_pt1 | contig 14427 bp, 11 predicted proteins | sample MGYA00511258_ERZ773250 | MGnify/ENA primary metagenome ERZ773250 (study PRJEB29015, sample SAMEA2738164) | human oral metagenome | biome: human oral; feature: human-associated habitat; material: saliva | place: China | collected 2187 ... | reverse complement strand
AATATTCAAATGTGCCAAACTCACTCTTAATCGTTAAGCTACGCTTGCCTTCTTCGATGTGTCCAACAACTTGTGCGTCAATGTTGAAATCCTTGCTGATGGCGATTACTTGCTCAGCAACCTCTGGACGAACATAGATCTCCATACGATGACCCATATTGAATACCTGATACATCTCCTTCCAATCGGTATCGCTACAATCCTTAATAGCACGGAAAAGTGGTGGTACTGGGAACATATTGTCCTTAACGACACGGCAGTTCTCGTTTACGAAGTGTAGTACCTTAGTCTGTGCACCACCTGTGCAATGTACCATACCATGAACCTCTGGGCGCAACTCATCCAACAATCGCTTGATAACAGGGGCGTAGGTGCGAGTAGGGGAGAGTACTAACTCACCTGCATTAATTGGACTACCCTCAACAACATCAGTTAGTTTATACTTGCCACTATATACCAACTCTTCAGGTACTGCGTGGTCATAGCTCTCTGGATAGTTCTCTGCAAGATATTTCGCAAATACATCATGACGTGCAGAAGTCAAACCATTGCTACCCATACCACCATTGTAGCGTGTCTCGTAGGTAGCTTGACCCGTAGAAGAAAGACCTACTATCACATCTCCTGGACGGATATTTGCATTGTCAATGACATCCTTACGACGCATACGACAGGTAACAGTTGAATCCACAATAATCGTACGAACAAGGTCGCCAACATCTGCTGTTTCACCACCAGTAGGGTAGATGCCGATACCCATCTTGCGCATATCGGCTAAGAGTTCATCGGTTCCATTGATGATAGCAGAGATAACCTCGCCTGGTACAAGCATCTTATTACGACCTATGGTTGAGCTAACAAGAATATTGTCTACCGCACCCACACAGAGTAAGTCGTCTGTGTTCATCACAATAGCGTCCTGCGCAATGCCACGCCATACGCTTAAGTCGCCTGTCTCCTTCCAATACATGTAAGCTAAAGCAGACTTCGTTCCGGCACCGTCAGCGTGCATAATATTGCAATACTCTGGGTCTCCACCGAGAATATCAGGGATTATCTTACAGAAAGCCTGTGGGTAAAGACCCTTATCAATGTTCTTGATGGCATTATGCACATCTTCCTTAGCAGCACTTACGCCGCGCATCATGTATCTGTTGTCCATATCTTTAAAAAGGAGTTTTGTCGTGCAAAGGTAGCTAATATTTGTTGATTATAAGTTGAATTAAAGCATAATTTTCAGCTAAAAGAGGCCTTTTGTGACTCTATAAAAGACTTATCAACATCCAAGGGTGTTTTAGTGTCCAATCTATGAGAGATTTGTTTGGATTAAATGGAAGCAACATTATTTAGCTTAGAACTGCTGCTTTTATAGGTTGGCCATCTTTTCTTCAGCACGTCGAAGGTCTTCTGGCGTATCAATACCGATTGTTTCTACATCCGTAAGGCCTACCTTTATCTTATAACCATTCTGTAACCAACGCAGCTGTTCGAGGCTTTCTGCCAATTCAAGAGTTGACTGTGGGAGCTTACTAATTTCCCTTAACACCTCAGTACGATAAGCATAGAGCCCAATATGTTTAAGATAAGGGAAATGAGAGAGCCATTCCTCATGTTCTTTCCCACGTACAAAAGGAATAACTGAACGTGAGAAATAAAGGGCATAGCCATCGTTGTCGAGTACTATCTTAGGCGAATTAGGATTCTCCACAGCCTCCATTGACTCAAAAGGTTTGCCGAGTGTTGCTATCTGTGTGCGTGGGTCATCAAAACACTGCATGACAGTCTCGAGTTGACTTTTCTGTATAAATGGTTCATCACCTTGTATGTTGATAACAACATCAAAGCTTCCACCCACCTTTTCGAGGGCTTCACAGATTCTATCTGTACCACTCTTATGGTCACTACGGGTCATAATTGCCTTACCACCAAAAGCCTCTACGGCATCATAGATACGCTGGTCATCTGTAGCGACAAAAACATCTTCCATCACACTACTTACTTGTCTGTAAACATGTTCAATTACAGGTTTTCCTCCAAGTATTGCAAGAGGCTTTCCTGGAAAGCGTGAAGAACTATAACGAGCAGGGATAATTCCAATAAATTTCATACGTCTTTCTAGCCGTTTAAGTTATATATACTATCTATTAAACTTATCAGTATGCGCAAAAGTAGTAAATCTTTATTAAAAAGGCGATGACTTCCTGACTTATTTCCTTTAAAATTACTAAATTTGTTGGCATGATGAAAGTAACATTAATTGGGGCTGGCAATCTCGCTACACAGTTAGGTAAAGCACTCAAAAAGGCAGGTATCAGCATCAATCAAGTGTATAGCCGTACTGAAATATCTGCCAAGATGCTGGGTGAACTGCTTGAGAGCGAGTGGCTAACAGATATCACGAAACTTCGTGATGATGCAGATATATACATCCTTTCAGTGAAGGATAACGTTCTCTGTGACTTGATTTCAGAGGTTTGCAAGGGTAGGGAAGATAAGTTGTTCCTCCATACAGCAGGCTCTATGCCCATGAGTTGCTTTGAAGGGAAGGCGCAGCATTATGGCGTATTCTATCCTATGCAGACGTTCTCGAAAGCAAAGAATGTCAATTTTAAGACTATCCCAGTGTTTATAGAAGGTAATTCTGCAGCAACAGAGGATATGATTAGGAAATTTGCCAATAGGCTTTCTCAACGAGTGATAACGTTGTCTTCTGCTGATAGAAAGTATCTACACTTAGCTGCAGTATGGGCTTGTAACTTCACAAATTACTGTTACACCGTAGCTTCCGACATACTTGGTGAACATGGTATCCCCTTCGATGTCATGTTGCCGTTAATTAATGAGACAACAGAAAAGCTACAAACACTTAGTCCGAAAGCGGCACAAACCGGACCAGCTGTACGTGGAGACAAGAATGTGATGAGCCAACAGTTAGAGTTGATGAGGCACAATGCTGATTTACAGAAGCTTTATCAAATGCTTTCAAAAGGGATTAATCCACTGGTGGATAATCTCATTTTGGATAATAAAGAAGATTAAAAGCAAACTTAAATAGCTAAGTGTAACTACCTATAATTATATTACTTATATCATAACTTTATTATTCTTGATTATATGATAAACTACGATTTACAGAAGATAAAGGCTGTTGTCTTTGATGTCGACGGTGTTCTGTCTGCTTCTACCATTCAGATGGACGACAAGGGTGACCCACTACGTACGATAAATATCAAAGATGGATATGCTATTCAGTTAGCTGTAAAGCATGGCATACAGCTTGCTATTATGACAGGTGGCCATAATGAGAATGTTCGTTGGCGTTATGAGTATCTTGGAGTGAAGGATATTTATATCAACTGTTCGATGAAGATACGCACATGGGAGGAGTTTCTTAAGAAGTATAGGCTACAGGAAGATGAAATCATCTACGTTGGTGACGATATTCCAGACTATGAAGTTATGAAACGTGCAGGCTGCCCCTGCTGTCCTAAAGACGCTTGTGCTGAGATTAAAGAGATATCAACTTATATTAGTGATTGCAAGGGAGGACAAGGAGTAGCACGTGATATACTTGAACAAGTGATGAAAGCTCAAGGCAAATGGGTGCTGAATGAGAAAGCTTTCGGTTGGTAAATAGATGATAATGAAGCATATTATACTTGCGAGTAATTCGCCACGTCGACGTGAGCTATTAGCTGGGTTAGACTTAGAATTTGAAGTGAAAGTACTGCCCGACATAGATGAGTCCTATCCAAAAGACCTACCTGCTGCAGAAGTGGCAGGTTATATCTCCCGTGAAAAGGCAGACTCCTATCGAGCTTTGATAGGGGAGGACGACCTTGTTATAACAGCCGACACGGTTGTGATAGTTGGTAATGAAGTACTTGGAAAACCTAAAGATGCGGATGAAGCACGGCGTATGCTTCATCTTATCAGCGGTAGAACGCATCAGGTCATTACGGGTGTTTGTTTGTTGACTACCAATAAAGAACATTCTTTCTCAGTGACAACTGATGTCACTTTCAAGCAGCTCTCTGATGATGAAATTACTTATTACATAGAGCATTACAAGCCTTTCGATAAAGCAGGAGCCTATGGTATACAGGAATGGATTGGGTATATTGGAGTCACATCCATCAACGGCAGCTATTTTAATGTGATGGGATTGCCTGTGCAAAGGTTATGGGAAGAAATAAAGAAGATATGATATGAAGACTATTCTCATTCTTGTCGGGAAAACACAGAGTAAGATATTTAAGGTTGGCATAGACGACTATGTCAGTCGAATTGAGCATTATATGCCGTTTAATATTACGACAATTCCAGAATTGAAAAATACGAAGAGCCTTTCAGAAGACCAGCAGAAACAAAAGGAAGGTGAACTGATCTTGAAGGAAATTCAGCCTTCAGATACAGTCGTATTATTAGACGAGCATGGTGCAGAGTACCGTTCTGTTGAGTATGCGAATTGGTTGAAACAAAAGCAAAACACGGCTCGCAGACTTGTTTTCATTATTGGAGGACCGTATGGATTCTCGTCAGATGTCTATGCACGGGCCAATGAAAAAATATCATTATCACGTATGACTTTCTCACACCAAATGGTCAGACTCATCTTTACAGAGCAACTTTATCGAGCATGTACAATTATTAAAGGTGAACCATATCACCATGAATAAATGCCTCTTTTAGCATTACGAAATTGCAAGAAAGGCCTTTCTTAAAATAATGGCAGTTATGATAAATAGGGCATGTGGATAGGTTGTTTATTCATTCATGGTGCGTTATATTAATATTAAAAAGGTAAGTTTTATAATCAGCAAAGAAATAACAAAATATATCGAAAAGGCCATTACTGAACATATTCAGTCTTTTCTACCTGTAGTTTGGCTTTCTGCAATCCCAAGCAAAAAGGCCATTACTGAGCATATTCAGTCTTTTCTACCTGTAGTTTGGCTTTCTGCAATCCCAAGCAAAAAGGCCATTACTGAGCATATTCAGTTCTTTCTACCTATATATCAGTAATTGTATTCAGTCTATCTATTCGTTTTATCAATGTCTGCAACAAGTAAATCAACTACAAGAACATACATAGCCATAGATCTTAAATCGTTCTATGCCAGTGTAGAATGTGTAGAGCGTGGACTTGACCCATTGACGACTAACTTAGTTGTTGCAGATAAAGAACGAACAGAAAAGACAATTTGTCTTGCCGTATCACCGTCACTCAAGGCACATGGCATACCTGGGCGTGCACGCCTCTTTGAGGTCGTTCAGCGACTAAGAGAAATCAATGAAGAGCGTAGAAAGGCTACTGGTAAAGAGTTTTCAGGTAAGTCATATAGTGTAAAAGAGCTTGAGCAACACCCTGATTGGGAGATTGACTATGTGACAGCCTTACCTCGTATGTCACACTATATCAGGCATAGTGCAAAGATATACAATATCTACTTACGTTACATAGCACCCGAGGACATACACGTATATTCGATAGATGAGGTCTTTATTGACGCCACCTCATATCTTTCAAGCTACCAGATGACAGCTCACGAACTGGCGATAAAGATGATACGTGAGGTCTTAAGCGAGACAGGAATCACTGCAACAGCAGGGATAGGTACGAATATGTATCTTTGTAAGATTGCCATGGATATTGTAGCGAAACATATTCCTGCTGATAAAGACGGGGTTAGAATTGCTGAATTAGACGAAGAAAGCTATCGCAAGAAACTCTGGGACCATCGTCCCTTAACCGATTTCTGGCGTGTAGGAGGAGGTATTGCACAACGTTTGTCGATGTATGGTATAGACACAATGGGTAAGATAGCACGTTGTTCTATTCATCAAGAAGAATTGTTGTATAAGCTCTTCGGTATCAATGCTGAACTACTCATTGATCATGCTTGGGGATGGGAACCATGCACAATGGAGTTAGTTAAGGCTTACAGACCAGAGAACTGTTCGATGAGTAGTGGTCAGGTGCTTCAGGAAGCCTACACTTATCGCAAGGCAAGGGTCGTCGTCCAAGAGATGGCTGACGCTATAGCGTTAGACTTAGTAGAGAAACGTTGCGTGGCAGACCAGCTTGTCTTGTCCGTAGGCTATGACCGTGAGAGCCTTACCACACCTACTGGTCGCGAATATACTGGTCCTGTATCCTTTGATAGATATGGTAGGAAAGTTCCCAAGAGGGTTCATGGTTCTATCAATCTCCATCGTTACACCTCTTCGTCACGACTGATAGGTGAAGCTATCCTTAGGGTTTATGATGATATTACAGACAAACGCTTATTAATAAGAAGACTGAGTATCTCAACCAATCATGTTATCAGTGAAGACCTCTTAAAACAGAAGACTGCTAAGCCGATAGAGCTTGACATGTTTACTGACTATGAAGAGGTAAAGCGGAAAAAGCAGCTTGAAGACGCCGAATTGGCACGTGAACGTAAGATGCAAGAAACTATCTTAAAGATAAAACATAGGTTTGGTAAAAACTCATTGCTTCGTGGTCTTAACTTCGATGAAGGGGCCACAGCAAAGGAACGAAACAAACAGATAGGAGGACATAAAGCATGACAGAGACTTACGATGACATCATTCATCTACCACATCATGTATCTAAACGCCATCCACAGATGAGCCTTTACAATCGTGCAGCACAGTTTGCACCCTTTGCGGCTTTGACGGGTTACGAGGAAGCTATCATCGAAACGGCTCGGTTAACAGCTCCTAAAGTTGACATGATGGAGGACAATCAGCAGTTATTAGATAGAAAGCTCGCATTACTTTCTCATTCTTTAAGAGAACAGCCTACGGTCTCTATCACTTATTTTCAGCCTGATAAGAAAAAGACTGGAGGACAGTATCTTACCGTCACGGGAGTTATTAAAAGTATTCGTGATAGTGAGCGTGTCATTCTTATGGCTGATGGTAAGAGTGTTTCCATTGATACTATTATAAATATCGATGGTGATATCTTTTCTTCAGAAGAATACCTATCACCCGATGATGAGCTCTTTTAAAACCTATTACTATCCGATAAGAATTGCATGACTATATCCTTATCGCATCTACGTTTTATCTTTATCGTCCTCACACACCTTATATTATAATAGAGAATAGGGGCGAGTGCATTCTCTTTCCCCTACTCTTCTCCCCTATCCTACCTTCCTATCTCTCCCGTATAATGAACTATTCGTCCCTCACTTGTCACCCCCTCGATGATAAGACGATAAGTTGAGCGATATTCGGCAGGGAAGAGCAGACGAAAAGACGCTCCTCGCAAGGAAGGCATCCACACGGGTGTACGGGCGTTAGGAGTGTAAGCTTGTGGGATCTGATAGCCCAATGTCGTAAATGTCTTCGTATTTGTCAGTGGAACAGAAGCTGCTTTGAAATCTCCTTTCTTGGTCGTTACGGAGATAACACCCATCCCTCCGATAGCTCCCCAGATAACTGTTGAACCACCCTTAAAGACATCTACTCTCTCTACATCAGCCATTTGAATGTTGTCTAAGTCGTAATCTTCATTAACAAATATACCGTCTATGGCGATTGCGGCTGGTCGCCTTCCTCCCACAGTAAAACCACCTCTAACGTAACACTTCCCAAACTCAACCGTCACACTGGGCACTCTGCGCAATAGCTCATGCAGACAAGTAGCGCCAATGTTCTCGATGTCACGCAATCCGAAGGAGAAATCAGCAGTACGAGAATATGCATCTGAACGAGAGGAATAGGTGGGCTGATGGCTAAAGACATTCACTTCCTCCATTTGAATACCGCCTTTTGGTAGCTCTAATGTTGCATCAACACGTGTTGTGTCATTGCTTGTCCATACGAAAGGAGGGAGTTGACCTTTATAGGAAGGGTACTCATCTTCATCTAACAGTAGTTTTACCCATGATTTCCCAGCCTTTGTAAATGCATTCAGAACATACTGTGTCCCTTCAGGAAAGTCTATCCCTTCAAATGAAAATCTCCCTTGTGCATCGGTCTTAGTCACAGCATAAAAGCTTTTGTCGGGTGAAATGAGATTTACAACACCGTCTTCTATTGGTTTATGTCCTATCAACGTCTCTACTCGCCCACGTATCACAGCCGACTTTTCAACCCCTATTAGGCCCTTCTTACATTCTCCTTTAATCACATCAGACATTCGGTATCGACTCCAACTACAACTATCAAGCAAGGAATCTGGCTCGCTCTCTAAACATACGGACGATGGTTCCTCTGGACAATCAGCCTTATCCATATCAAATAATAGATGAGAAATAATATCCGACTGCCCTACTGTGTTGTCTACACCAGCATATTCTACACGTACTGAAACGTCCATCGTCTCTCCTTCTCGCAAACTATCAGCTTTAATAACACAAGGAATTTGATTGTTATTAAGCTTTTCGCCGTCTGTCCATCTTACTGAAATCGGACATAACTCCTTCTCTGGATACACGAACTTCAACCTTTCTGCAACCTTTTTAAGTTTAGTGTCGAGTAGTTGGAATGAATAAATACCTCCTTGAGAAAGACTGTCATAAGTCAAAAAAACATCTTTCTCTTTACTTATCTTTCCAAAGTAAAGCGGGATGGAACGGCAGTGTACGAAGAGTCTATAGTCGTCCTCTGAACTATCAGATAGATTATCAATACTTACTTTAATTCCTTCCTTTAAGACATTGATTAATAAGTTTATACTATTATTGACCTCTTCTCTATTTAAGCTATTACTATACTTAGAAGGAGTCAACCTCCCATGCCCACCGATAAAGATACTTTTCAGACTTTCATAACGACTAAGGTTCAGCATATTCTTCGTATAGCTACGCAACACATATCGCCCTTTCGCAACACCTTCTGGGATGTCTATATGTCCTACAAAGCCCTGATCGCTGCGCAGTAAACGTACTCTTTTTACAACCAAACGCTCTGGATTAAGCAGTTCCACATATACATAACGACTGATACTATCTGCCTGATGGACCACCGCATTAACTAAGAAGACTCGAAGATGTATTCGTTGTCCGGCTTGATAACTTTCGGTATCAGTAAACACGTATGTCTTCTCTTGCGGAAACAACTGTACTTGACGAAGTACACGACTCAACAAGACATTGTTTGTCTGTGCATACAATGATGTATGAAAGCATATTAGCAATATGACGAACAGTAGTTTTCTCATATAGATAGGCATCAGTAAATAAGTATCTGCAATAGATTTTCAAGAATAAAGATAATCATCTGTAGAATTATATGCAAACTTACACAAAATTATTAAATAATTCAATTAAAAACAGAAAAACCATACTCAACCATAGAAAATGCTTTTTTCTTTAACTTTTTAGGGTGCTCTCTGTGAGAAAAAGAGACTGTCAACGAGTCGTGAGATACAGACTTAGAGAGGTGAAAGGGTGCAGTCTTAACTCTCTCCACCCTCTTTTGTTCATCAGACCAATGATAATTCGTCAATATTTTTCGCCCTTCATGGAAGTAGTACACGCCCTTTAAGGATCAAGAAGAGGCCTAACAACCTTCAAGAACATGCCCTTCTTGCATGTAGAAGACGCCCTTCTTGGAGCAAGAAGAGCATGTTCTTCAATGCTATCTATAATATCCTGATTTATTGAAAGTTATAAACTTGCCCTCAAGGGATTATCTACTCATATATAGAGGACGTTCAATCCAATTTTATGTAATGATTTTTCATAACCTTACTAATTATCCTGATGTATCGAACATCAACCATTATCTCCTCTTTAGAGATACTGATAAGTATAGTAGTGTTCGACCTTCTCTCATAAAGAAATGGTCTCTAAGATACAAAAGGAATATCTGGAACATCAACCGAAAAGCCAAATAAGCCTTATGATTGTCGTGATAAAGAGAAGAAAAAGCCACTAATGACCAACTTAAAAAGAGAATAAGTTTATCAGAAAACAAGACTATCAACGAATTAAGAGACAATACCAATGATGCGGATAGTAGCCCTTTGCGGTCTAATAATCAAATTGACTTAAAAGGTTCTGTGCTTATACTACCCATATTACAGAAACATTTCGTAAATTTGCAAGTCAATAGGTAGGTTCTTACTATTGGTAGACAAAGATTGTTGGCATAGTCGTTTGTCATCGAGGACAATACTGACATAAAGGCCAACAAATAACAATTAGAGAAGAGAAAACAATGATATATCCCAAAAACTTTGAACAAAAGATAGGCTTCACAGAGGTGCGTTCACTCCTGCGAGCACGTTGCTTGTCGCCTTTAGGTAAGGAACAAGTAGACGCAATGGCCTTTTCTACTGACGCTACTCAGGTGAACACCTGGATGGAAGAGATTAGAGAGTTTCGTAGAATACAAGAGGGACAAGACGATTTCCCCTTAGATAATTTCTTTGATGTACGTGAGAGTGTTGCGCGAATACGCTTAGAAGGAACTCACATGGAGGTGAACGAGCTCTTCGATCTGAAGCGTTCTTTAGAGACAATCATCGCTATTGTCAACTTTCTGAGCCGTGGAGAGGAGACTGAACAAGGCGAAATACGCCACTACTACCCTGCTCTCTACAACCTTGTAGATGGTGTAGCAACCTTCCCACTACTTGTGCAACGAATCTCACAGATTATCGATAAGTTTGGTAAGATGCGTGATAACGCCTCACCCGAACTACTCCAAATACGTCGTGAACTTGCTCGTCTGGAAGGGAGTATATCACGAACGCTATACGGAATACTACGTGCTGCACAAGGAGAAGGACTGGTTGAGAAGGATGTCACGCCTACGCTGCGTGACGGAAGACTGGTTATTCCTGTCGCACCAGGCCTGAAACGTAAGATTTCGGGTATTGTTCATGATGAGAGTGCGACTGGTAGAACGGTTTATATCGAGCCTACCGAGGTCGTGGAAGCCAATAACAAGATACGAGAACTTGAGAATGAGGAACGAAGAGAGATAATCCGTATCCTCACAGACTTTGCTAAGAAGGTGCGTCCAAACGTACGTGAGATCCTCGATTCCTATCATCTTATGGCCACAATCGACTTCATTCGTGCGAAAGCCGAGCTTGCTCGACTCTTCAAGAGCTTTGAACCTCAAGTGGCAGAGACGCCTCATATTGATTGGATAAGAGCTATTCATCCCCTACTCCAACTATCGTTAGAGAAGAAGCATCATGATAAGTTAAATGCTTCGTTACCAGTGAGAAGTAGCGAAATAGATAAAGTTTCTAATGAAGATGTTAATTCGCAAGATAACGAAACACTATTAGAAGAGGAGAACGAAACACGTAACTTACCTTCAAGTGTTGTCCCCCTTGATATACAACTCACCAAAGATAAGCACCTACTGATTATCTCTGGTCCGAATGCTGGTGGTAAGTCTGTATGCTTGAAGACAGTGGGACTACTACAGTACATGCTTCAATGCGGTCTTTCTATCCCTGTTGGCGACCGTTCAACAATGGGTATCTTTACAGATATAATGATTGACATCGGTGATGAACAAAGTATAGAGAATGACCTCAGTACCTATTCTTCTCACTTGATGAATATGAAGATGATGATGCGTCGTGCGTCAGACCGAACGCTAATACTCATTGATGAGTTTGGAACTGGTACCGAGCCGCAGATAGGCGGAGCCATAGCAGAGTCTGTTTTACGCCAATTTTGGAAGAAACATGCCTGGGCTGTGATCACAACTCACTATCAGAACCTTAAGCATTTTGCGGAGGATCACCCCGGAACAGCCAATGGTGCGATGCTATACGACCGTCATGAGATGCGCCCACTCTTTCAGTTAGCTATCGGAAGGCCTGGTAGTTCGTTTGCTATTGAGATTGCTCGTAAGACCGGAATACCTGAGGAAGTAATCCGTGATGCGGCTGAGATTGTTGGTTCTGATTATATTCAGAGTGACAAGTACTTACAGGATATTGTTCGAGACAAGCGTTATTGGGAGAACAAACGACAGACGATTCATAGCCATGAGAAGGAGTTAGAGAAACGTATCAGTCAATATGAAAAGGATATAGCTGCGCTCGAAAAGAGTCGTAAAGAGATTCTTAACCGTGCCAAGACACAGGCAGAAGAGATTATCAAGGAGAGTAATCGCCGGATAGAAAATGCTATCCGTGAAATCAGAGAGAAGCAGGCTGAGAAAGAGGAGACCAAGCGAATCCGTCAAGAACTGGCTGCATACGAAGCTGGACTGACGAACGCTGAAAAGGTTGATAAGGCTGATACGGCTAACAGAAAGAAGCTGAAAAGCAGCGGACTACTATCTGATGACGACTTTCAAAAGAAGGTTGATAAGATTAAAAGTCGCAAGGAACGCCACGAACAGCACCTGAAAGAAAAAGCTGGTAAGCAACAAGCTGCTGCCGAAGCATTGAAGAACGCCGTGCGTAAACAGCAAGGTGGAGGAGTCATTATGGCCGGAGATTCAGTGCGTATAAAGGGACTTACGAGTGTTGGAAAGGTGGAGTCTGTTGAAGGAAAACAGGCAACTGTCATCTTTGGAGGTATGAGGACGAAGATGGCTGTTAGTCGTTTGGAACATGTTGATGCGGCTACCATTCAGTCAGAACAGCAACAGTTCCAAGCCTATAACTACAGTCGTGAGACACGTGAGACGATTGACAAGCATCGTAACCAGTTCCGTCAAGAGTTGGATGTACGTGGTATGAGGGCTGACGAAGCACTGAATCAGGTGCAACACTTTATAGATGATGCTATCCTGGTAGGCGCAAGTCAGGTGCGTATCCTCCATGGGAAAGGGAATGGAATACTACGTCAATTAATCCGACAGTACCTTGGCAGTGTTCCTAATGTCAATAACTATCGCGACGAACATGTACAGTTTGGTGGCGCAGGGATTACGGTTGTAGAACTATAAGGCGGTTGACAAGGAAACAAGTTGACGGGTTCACGAGTTGAATGCTTTATTATTTGATAGATAAAAGATATAGGCAATAAATCGAGAAGGGAAGCGTTAATATATTAATATGAACTACCTAAGGCTTTTAAACATACTCCGCAAACAAAGACAGAGGCTCCTGTTAGTAGGCTGTGCTACGTTGATGCTGATGTCATGCGGTGTAGATAGAAATATTAAGAAAGGTGATAAGCACCTTTCCTTGGGCGAGTATTATGACGCTGCAACCCAATTCAAAACCGCTTACCAGCGTACATCCCCTAAGGATAGACGCCAACGTGGAGAATTGTCATTGAAGATGGCCGATTGTTACAGCCGTATTGCATCCTCTCAACGGGCCATTGCTGCCTATAGAAATGCTATCCGATATAAACAAGATAATGGTGAGACACATAAAAGTCTGGCTGATAATCTGATGAAGGAAGGCAGCTACACGGAGGCTGTTAAGGAATATCAAATTGCCTTGGATTCGATGCCTAACAATCAACTCATTGCTCAATCGCTGCAAGCAGCATCATTAGCTGCGGGCATGAAGGAGCGTGGTTCGAAGTATATAGTTAAGCGTATGGACGTCTTTAACTCACGTCGACAGGACTACTCACCCATGCTCTTCGGTGATAAATACGACCAGCTTTACTTTACTTCAACACGAAATGAAGCCAAAGGGGACGACTTGAGCGGTATTACTGGTGCAAAGGCTGGTGACATCTTCCTTAGTGAGAAGGATGATAAAGGTAAATGGAGTGCACCAAGAGCGATAGAGTCTGCATTGAACACAGAGGCTGATGAGGGTACTCCTGCTTTCTCTGTAGATGGTAGGGAGATGTATATCACACAGTGTCTGACCGACCCCAGCAATCCTCGTTATGCCCAAATAGCAGTAAGTAATCGCTCTGATGCGGCGTGGGGAAAGGCTACTAAGTTGGAGATTAGCCGTGATACCCTATCAAGCTTTGCCCATCCAGCAGTCTCACCAGACGGTAACTGGCTCTATTTCACAAGTGATATGCCTGGTGGAAAAGGTGGTCTTGACATCTGGAGGGTACGTCTGACAGGGGGTACAACAGGAGGAGTTGAGAACCTTGGGGAGCCTATCAATACTCCAGAAGATGAGGAGTTCCCTACTTTCCGACCTAATGGCGACCTTTATTTCTCAAGTAATGGACATGGTGGATTGGGTGGTCTTGACATCTTTATAGCTAAGGTTGGCAATGATCATCATTATCACTTAGAACATCCAGGATATCCTCTTAACTCGCAAGGTGACGACTTTGGCATGACCTTCGAGGGTATTCATAACCGTGGTTTCTTCTCTTCAAACCGCAATGATGGGCGTGGTTGGGACCATATCTACAGTTTTGAACTACCTGAAATCATACAGACTCTGAAGGGATGGGTCTATGAAATGGATGGTTATGAACTGCCTGCTGCACAGGTGTTCATGGTCGGTGATGATGGAACCAACAAGAAGTTAGCTGTCAAAGGAGATGGTTCTTT
>ERZ773250.1046-NODE-1046-length-14460-cov-3.729330_pt1 | contig 14460 bp, 16 predicted proteins | sample MGYA00511258_ERZ773250 | MGnify/ENA primary metagenome ERZ773250 (study PRJEB29015, sample SAMEA2738164) | human oral metagenome | biome: human oral; feature: human-associated habitat; material: saliva | place: China | collected 2187 ... | reverse complement strand
ATCCACAAATTATGGCGGAAGAAGTAGAACACTCCTGGTTTGAATATCCAAATGGCGAAACATCCTTGCATCCAACAGAAGGTGTAACGAAACCAGCTTTCACAGGTCCTAAAACAGGAACCAACAAAAAATGGGAATTCTTGGATGAAGAGAAAAAATATTCTTGGATTAAATCACCTACTTTCAAAGGTAAAGCTTGCGAAGTGGGCCCATTGGCAAAATACATCGTTGTGTATGTAAAAGTAAAACAAGGCATTATCAAAGACCCAACTTGGGCTGAGAAAATGATGGTAGACCAAATCGATGCGGTGTCTAAAGTACTAGGCGTACCAGCTCATGTGTGGATGTGTTCTACAGTGGGACGTACAGCAACACGCGGATTAGATGCACAAGTGGCAGCTAACTTGAGTCAACATTTCTACAATCGTTTAGTGGAAAATATCAAAACTGGTGATACTGTAGTGGCGGATACTCGTAAATTTGATCCTAATACTTGGCCAAAAGAGGCAAAAGGTGTAGGCGTACTAGATGCTCCACGTGGTGGCTTAGGCCATTGGTGTGTCATCAAAGATGGTCGTGTAGATAATTATCAATGTATCGTACCAACTACTTGGAATGCGTGCCCTAAAACAATTGCTGGTGAACATGGTGCATACGAAGCAAATATGATGGATACAAAAGTTAAAATTGCAGATAAACCATTGGAAATTTTAAAAGGTATTCATTCCTTTGACCCTTGCTTAGCATGTGCAACACACTTGTATAATAAAAAAGGCGAAAAAATTGTATCTGTTAATACAGATGCCCTATGTAAATAGGGAGGAGGCGCATCTATGTTACCATTAAATAAAAAGCCTTACCGTGTATTTAGTTTATGGCTCCGCATTTTCCATTGGACCATGGTGCTTTGCGTAACGGCTCTATTCTGGACTGGCTTATACATTGGGAATCCAGGGTTCCAAGCTACACCAGGTAGTGTGGAACCGACAATCGCAGTGGGCGGTTGGTTTTCCATGGAAATGATTCGTAAGATTCATTTTATTGCAGCCTTTATTTTGATAGCCTCTTTAGTATTCCGTATTTATGGAGGCATCCGTTATCGTGGAGATCGTTTATTTCCGCGATTTCATAAAAAAGTGTATTGGGTGGGTATTTGGGATACAATGAAACATTACATGATGTTGCCACAACAACGGGAGCATCGTTTCTTGCGTAACTCTTTGGCTCGTACAAGTTACGTAGGCGTCTATGTAATGTTATTTTTAGAAATTTGCACAGGCCTAGCTATGTTTGCACAAGTGTATCCTAATACGTGGATAGCACAGATCTTTAACCCAGTGAATTTATTGTTTACAGAATATCAAGTGCATATGATTCACCATTATATTGCATGGGGATTCTTGTTATTTACAATTATGCACGTATATTTGGCATTCCGCGAGGATGTTATGGAAGAATCTGGAGAAGTATCCAGTATGGTTTCAGGTATGAAATTTTACCCTACTGATCCAGAGGATATAGAGGACTTATATGGACCAACTAAAAAGTAATCCTATCGTAGTATTAGGGGTAGGAAATATCTTACTCACTGATGAAGGATTCGGTGTCCATGTGGTAAACCAATTACGGGAGGATTATGTATTTAATCCTCCTATTACCATTATTGATGGGGGAACCATGGGCATGGAACTTCTGACGTATATGCGAGGAATGACAAAACTATTACTCATTGATGCCATTAATGGTGGCGATGCACCGGGTACAGTATATGAATTTCCACATGAGGAAATGAATAGTTATTTTACAGAGGCCATTTCTGTGCATGAAGTAGGGATGCAAGATATTTTACGTATCCGTGCGTTACAAGAAGATCCTTTAGAGGATGCCGTTGTCATCGGTGTAGAACCGGCAAGCTTAGAATTAGGGTTAACCTTGAGTGATACTACGCAAGCTGTGGTAACTGAAGTGAAAGAACGGGTGCTGAGGGTTTTATCTAATTGGCATGTAACAGCTACCCCAGTGGATGAAAAAAAGGCATAGGATATTACATAATATGAGACTGTAATGATTAGATAAGGAGTTTCTATGCAAGATGAATTTGGCCGTGTAAAAGCGGTATTTCAAGAATTAAAAAATGCTCTGCAGCAGTTGCGCAAAACAGGTGAAACCTATACGATTTATGTGGAAAACACTGGGCTAACGATGGAAGAACAAGTGGAAGTGTTAGAAACATTAGGTCGTGGTGATGTAACAATACATCTAAAGGATACAGATCAACCGGTAGAGTGGTATGAGTCTACCATCCGTGGTGTGTGGATTGGTACGTTCCGCAATGGTCGAGATGAAGCCATTCTCTATACCATCGAAGTATGTCGCTATCCAGAGCTAGCGGGCGCTTATGACGAAGATATCATTGGTGGAGAAGCAGATTTACAAGAGTGGATTGAAGCAGCGGACCTATAATTGGCATGATTGTCTATAAAAAATGTTACACCTATTAGGTGTTTACTGATGTTTACTATATCAATAAATCATAGTTGACATTATTTTTAAAAGAAAACATATAAAAAAGTATAGATAAAACTCTTTCATTATAATTTAGTGAGAGAGTTTTTCATTTATGGATATAATATTTTATACTTAAACATAGTAGATTTTAGTAGGAAATAACGCATTGATAAGATTAAATATATGTGTATTTTAAATGGTTTATAAAGGGTGGATGTTTGTCCATCTGATAGATGTTGCATAGGATTTATAATACCTTTACAAATAGAGAACTATATGCATTTTTCAATAAATGATAATAGATTCTATCATAATAAACAGTTATAGCACCTATTCTTAAAGAATTGAAAAAGATAGGGCATGGTGTTACAATAATACACAAGAGAAAGGTCTCTGTTTTAAGTTGAGGAGGGATTACTTTGCGTAACATTCACGTTGAGAAAGTAACAGAAAAGGTAGCAGAATTATGTATGAATGCAGCATATCATCTTCCAAAAGATATGTATAATGCATTGAAAAAAGGCTATGAGTGTGAGAAATCTCCAGTAGGTAAAGGGGTACTAGATCAAATCATTAAAAATGCGGAAATCGCTGATGCTGAAGATCGTCCAATCTGCCAAGATACTGGTCTTACTATCGTATTCTTAGAAGTTGGTCAAGATGTTCATTTTGAAGGTGGAGATCTTGAAGAAGCGGTACAAGCTGGTGTAGCAAAAGGATATGTTGATGGATATCTTCGTAAATCCGTAGTAGCTGAACCTTTGTTCAACCGTGTAAATACTAAAAATAATACTCCAGCAGTTATTTACACTAAAATTGTTCCAGGCGACAAAGTTGATATTAATGTAGAGTTAAAAGGCTTTGGTTCTGAAAACAAATCTGGCGTAAAAATGTTGGTTCCTGCTGATGGCGTTGAAGGCGTTAAAAAAGCAGTTCTTGAAATCGTTAAAAAAGCTGGCCCTAACCCATGCCCTCCAATGGTACTAGGTATTGGTATCGGTGGTACAATGGACTATGCAGCATTCCTTTCCAAAAAAGCTCTTCTTCGTTCTGTAGAAGTACGCAATGCACATCCTGAATATGCAAAATTGGAAGAAGAAATCAATGCAATGGTTAACAAAACTGGTATCGGACCTCAATTAGGCGGTACAACAACAGCAGTTTCCGTTAATATCGAGTGGGCAGCAACACATATCGCTGGTCTTCCTGTAGCAGTAACTATCTGCTGCCACGCTAGCCGTCATGCTCACGGTGAAGTTTAAGAGGGGGAATAACCATGGCAGAACAAATTCGTATTCAAACACCTTTAACTGAAGAACAATCCCGTAAATTAAAAGCTGGTGATATGGTTCTTATCTCTGGTAAAATCTATAGTGCTCGTGACGCGGCTCACAAAGTAATGACTGAAGCATTGGCACGTGGCGAAGAATTGCCAATCGATTGGCATGATAAAATCGTTTACTACTTAGGACCAAGCCCTGCTAAACCAGGAGACCCAATTGGTTCCGCTGGCCCTACAACATCTGGTCGTATGGATGCTTACACACCAACAATGCTTGATCAAGGTATCAAAGGCATGATTGGTAAAGGTTCTCGCAAACCAGAAGTTATCGAATCCATGAAGAAAAATGGCGTAACTTACTTTGCAGCCGTTGGTGGTGCAGCAGCGTTAATTGCTAAATCCATTAAAAAATATGATGTTATTGCGTATGATGACTTAGGTCCAGAAGCTTTGGCAGAATTAACTGTAGAAGATTTCCCTGCAATCGTTGTTATCGATAGCGAAGGAAACGATTTCTACGAAATCGGTCAAGCTCCATACCGCGAAGACGTTTAATGAATCACTAAGAGGCTTTCTTTAGAAGGCCTCTTTTTGTATTACATATGTATTAAAGAGGAGAATAGAGATGACAGAATCTAGATTTGAAGGGACAGTATTGGGATATATAGGATATAGCATTATAGCTAGTTTAATCAGCATATGCACATTAGGTATTGGACTTCCTTGGGCTATCGTAATCTTTCATAAATGGGTTTGTGAAAATACAATAGTTGATGGTAAACGACTCTATTTTGATGGTACGGGTTCTCAATTATTCGGTAATTATATAAAATGGTTTGTTTTAACTATTATTACATTGGGGATTTATGGGTTCTGGTTATTTAATAAAACTACACATTGGGTTGTGAAACATACGCATTTTGCAGATTAAAAGGTAAAAGCTAGTACAGAATGTATTCTATACTAGCTTTTTCATCTTTTATATAAAAAGATTGTGATATAATACAGGTAGGTTAGTATATAACTAGAAAGGAGAGCGTATGATAGGACTTATAGTAAGTGGTATTATTTTGCTCCTCATCGAAATGATGATACCTGGATTTGGAATCTTTGGTCTAACAGGCCTGTTGCTATTTCTCTGGGGGATTTATGATTGGATGGGTGGAGGCCCTATGGCATTGATCACGGTTACAGTGCTTTCAGTGATAGGTGTACTCTTGTTATGGTGGATTGTGTCGATTTTCCCTAACACACGGTTAGGAGAGCGATTGACATTACGGTTGCAATCTACGAAGGAAAAAGGCTATGCTAGTCATCCTGACCCTAATCGTTGGTTAGGTAAAGTTGGAGAAACCAAAACGGTATTACGGCCAGCAGGGACGATGATAGTGGAAGGAACATTCCTCGATGTTGTCACTGATGGCGAGTTTTATGAACCGGGTACAGAGGTAAAGATTATTTCTGTTACAGGTGGTCGTATTGTAGTGAGAGCTACAGATAGATAGGAGGTACTATGGAAACAATTATTGGAACTGTGGGATTCATTGTTTTTCCGATTATTCTCATCATCGGCATTTCTTTATTTTTACATTTTGTCCCATTAGGACTTTGGGTATCTGCCTTAGCAGCAGGTGTGAACGTCAGTATTATGACCCTCATTGGTATGCGTCTTCGTCGTGTATCGCCGTCTCAAATCGTGCTTCCTTTGGTGAAAGCCAATAAAGCAGGTTTAGATGTGACAGTAGACCAATTAGAGGCCCATTATTTAGCGGGTGGCGATGTAGACCGTGTAGTTGATGCGTTGATTGCGGCAGAACGGGCGACTATGGAGTTAACCTTTGAACGCTCTGCAGCCATCGATTTAGCGGGTCGTGATGTATTAGAAGCGGTACAAATGTCGGTCAATCCAAAAGTGATTGAAACACCAATTATTTCTGCAGTGGCTAAAAATGGTATTGAACTAAAAGTTCGTGCCCGTGTTACAGTACGCGCTAATATTGACCGTTTAGTGGGTGGTGCTGGGGAAGCCACAATCATCGCTCGTGTTGGTGAAGGTATCGTTACTACTGTAGGTTCCTCTGAAGAGCATACGGATGTGTTGGAAAATCCAGACCATATTTCTCGTACTGTATTGAATAAAGGTTTAGATGCAGGTACAGCTTTTGAAATCTTATCCATCGATATTGCTGATGTGGACGTAGGACGTAATATTGGTGCTCAATTGATGACAGACCAAGCGGAAGCAGATAAAAAAATTGCCCAAGCCCAAGCGGAAAAACGCCGTGCTATGGCGGTGGCGCAAGAACAAGAAATGCGTGCCCATACACAAGAAATGCAAGCAAAGGTAGTAGAAGCCCAAGCAGAAGTACCCAAAGCCTTATCTCAAGCGTTACGTGAGGGTAATTTAGGTGTTATGGACTACTATTCCATGAATAATATTATGGCGGACACTAAGATGCGTGAAAGTATTTCTGAAGGTGATTATGCGTCTACTATCGATGGTAAAGGCACACATGAATAAAATAGAGGAGGTATCCGATTATGGAAATAGGGATACTCATTCTGATTATCTTAGGTTCCTTTATATTTAAAAAAGGAAAGCCCAATGAAGAATCTCCACAAAAACCAGTCCCTAGCAAGGATATGACGTGGGAGGAAATGGAAGAATACTATGGGATTACACTGTCACGGGATTCAGATGAATCTGTGAAAGTGGACCCTGATGTAATGCAGAGCACCACCTGTGAAAGGGCTGAGAATACAAGCAATTCAATGGGTGTCGATACCTATGAGGAACCAGTAGATTCAGCAAGATATACTACAGGGGAAATGTGTGCTGAAGTTCATGAACGAACAGAGGATACAAGAAAAACTTTTGCAAGATCCTCTGTTGAAGAGGTGCGGAAAGAAAGAACTAGTTATTCTACTACCTCTAGGCAGGAATCTTTGCGTTTGGCTGCTAGACATGGTATGGTGTGGTCTATGATTTTAGAAAGACCTAAAGGAGTACGTATGTTACGCCGTCATAATCGATAGCAGTGTAGCAGTATCTAAGGGAAATAGCTATCTTTACTGTAGTGGGATATATATGCACAATTGATTGAAATTAACATTTCGGACTAGATAATAAGCTATATAGTATATATAAAGATGAGCTGTTATGATGGGGAATACCCTTCATAACAGCTCATTTTATCTTATATCAACTTGTAAAAACAACCTTAAAATTCAATGAGCCTAGTATTTAACTGGGCTCATCGCTATTAGAACCAACTCATTTTTCCTATAGCCCCACATATATTTGGTTTTTGCATAATCTAAAAGCGACCCTACTTAGTAGAGTCGCTTTTAGATTATAATGTTTTAATATCTGTTTCTTCTAAGGAAGTAACGATAGCATCAGCTAATTCTTCAAACAATGGTAATTGTTCGTCGTGTAATGCCCCTTTAATATCAAGTGGTGTACCAATGATTTCCATGTTTTTGAATTCGTTTGTGAAGTACTCAACCATGCGTTTCATAGCACCGGATGCCCAAGAGTGGTTGCCGACGATAGATACTTTATGGTTATGGAAGTTTAATGCATGTAATTCATGTAATAAATTTTCCATAGTCAAGTACAAGCCTAAGTTATAGGTTGGTGCCATGCATAGTAAATGGCTATATTTCCATGCATCAGAGATGATGTAGGATGGATTTGTTTTAGATACATCATAAATACGGATATCTGTTACACCACGTAAAGACAATAATTTTGCCAATTGTTGTGCCATTTCAGCAGTGTTGCCGTACATAGAACCGAAAGCGATGACAACGCCTTTTTTCTCAGCATTGTAAGTGCTCCAGTGCATATATTTATTAAGGATGTAAGAGATAGTTTCAGGAGTTCTCCAGATTGGTCCATGAAGTGGAGCAATGATTTTGACATCTAAAGCAGATGCTTTTTTCAATGCGTTCTGTACTTGTGCACCGTATTTACCTACGATATTTGTGTAGTAACGACGAGCTTCATCCTCGTAAACACGATCGAAATCTAATTGATCAGCGAAGATGTTGCCGTTAATAGTGCCGAAGGTACCAAATGCATCCGCAGAGAATAAAGTACCAGTTGTTGCTTCATACGTACAAGTTACTTCTGGCCAGTGAACCATTGGCATAGTATAGCTGTGAAGTTTATGGTGACCAAGATCGATGGTGTCACCTTCTTTTACTTCATAGTAGTTCTCAGGCGCTGGACGGCCATAGAATTGTTCAAAGAAACGGAATGTAGTTTTGTTACCTACCATTTTTACATTTGGATAACGGTCTAGTAATTCGACTAATGTTGCACAATGGTCTGGTTCCATGTGATTTACGATTAAATAATCTAACTCACGACCATTCAATAAATGTTCTACATTGTCAAAGAATTCTTGGCGAATGCTATCATCTACAGAGTCTACGATACATGTTTTTTCGTCATCAATAAAATAGGAATTGTAGCTTACACCATTTGGAATTGGGAATAGATTTTCAAATCGTTCAGTGCTCCAATCGTTGCTACCAATCCAATAAATATGATCAGTCAATTTTTGTGCGCAATGCATAGTTAAATTCCTTTCATACATACGGGGGATTGTTATGCCCCAGATTTTCTTATCAAATATATATTACTAGTTTATAAGCTAGAACGCAACTATTTTATATAGGTATATAAGAAATACATAGATAAAATTCAATTTATAATTTGACAATAGTTATAAATGTAGGTAAACTTATAAGCATATATAATAGTAAAATATGATAAAAATGATATGATTTCATAGTGGATTGAGGTTATTATGTCTGTATCTGCAGAATTACTGCGTGCCTTTGTAGGTGTAGGGTTGCATTTATCTTTTTCGAAAGCAGCCAAAGCAAATGGTGTTTCTCAATCGGCCATCAGTCAAAGTATTAAACAGTTAGAAAAAGATTTAGGAATTCCTTTATTTGAAAGAACAACTAAATCAGTAGCTTTTACAAAAGCAGGGCGTGAACTTTTTGAAACGTCCGTAGAAGCTTTTTCTATTTTAGATAACGGAATTGTAAAATTACAGGAACGATTATCTCGTGAATATAAAAGTTTACACTTGGCGGCTACAGATACATTGAGTAAACATTTTTTATTGCCTGCTTTCAAAAGTTGGCAAGAGAAAAAATTAGACATTAGTCTACGAGTGACCAATCGGCCATCACGAGAATGTGTGGCAATGATTGAATCTGGAGAGGCTCAAATTGCTGTAGTGAATGCCTATGATGAGCTATATGATAACAATCATCTTGAGGTGATGGAACTAGCATCTATGCAAGATATATTTGTAGGAGGCACTACGTATCAAGATGAGTCAAAGGTTTGGACCATCGATGATATTATGGCAGAGCCTTTGTTGCTGCTGACAATCGGTGCTAGTAGTCGAACATTTTTTGATGCAGTTACGTATAATCGCTGTACAAGTCCGGCCTTTGAATTAGGCAGCTTAGATGTACTGATGGATTTGGTAGAAATTAATTTAGGCATTTCTCTAGTGCCTGAATTAGTAGCTAGAGAGAAATTAAAACTTGGTTCATTAGTGGAACTGAAAACAAATTTGCAGATTCCTGAACGGCGTATCGTACTGGTACGGTCTAGGATGGATGCATTAACAGAAGGCGTTTCGCAATTTATCAATATATTGAAAGACAGAAAACAATAAGGAGGATCATCGTGGAATTATTAAAACAACGTATTGATGCAGAAGGTATTGTATTGAACAATCGAGTGTTGAAAGTAGATGGATTTTTAAATCATCAAATTGATCCTAAATTGTTTGTTCAAATTGGCAAAGAAATTGCTAAGCAATTTGAAGGACGAGGTATTGAACGTATCGTTACTATTGAAGCCTCTGGGATTGCTATTGCTTTGCAAGTAGCTATCGAATTGGATGTGCCATTGGTATTTGCGCGTAAGAAAAAATCAATTTTGATGACAGAAGATGTATATCACTCTGTGGTATATTCCTATACAAAAGAAGAAAACTACGATGTCACGATTTCTAAAAAATTCTTGCCTTCTGGTGAAAAAGTATTAATTATTGATGATTTCTTAGCTAGTGGTGAAGCAGCTATGGGATTAGCAAAGTTAGTAGAAGGTGCAGGGGATACAGTGGAAGGCATTGCTATTGTCATTGAAAAATCCTTCCAACCAGGTCGTGAACGCTTAGAAAAAGCAGGCTATGATGTGCACTCTCTAGTGCGTATTGCGCGATTTGAAAATGATCGTTGTATTTATGTAGAAGATGAAAAGTAATAATGATTGAAATGAAACCTAATTTTGTGGTATCATTATGGTAATGAGTTTTAATTTACATGTAATAAAAATGGAGATAAGACAGTGAACAAAAAAGCGGAATTATTTCAACAGTTTATTGAAGAAAATGAGTTAACAAATCTTTTCACTCTTCGCGAGATTGAAAATGACCCATATAATACAGTAGTATTTGATGCAACTGTAGAATACAATGATATTGTATTCCCATTGTTTGTGGTATTAGATGATACACCATTCGGCTTTGTTCGTTTAGAAATTGCAGGTGGTCGTTTTACCGCAGAACAACGAAAAGCAACATTAGATGTATTGAATCAATTAAATAGTGAATTTAAATGTTTCAAGCATTATTTGATGGAAGAAGATGGATATGAAGCAATTCTTCTAGATGTAAGCGTATTGAGTGGAGAGACATTCGATCCTGCATTGGTAGCATATACCATTTTTGAAGTATTGTATCCACATACACAAAAAGATTTAACACGTATTATTGCAGCTGTGGAAAGCGTGAAAGTAGAATCTCCTGCTGAGGATGTAGCGACAGAAAAAACGACTGAAGAAGCTTCTAAAAAAGCAAGTAAACCACGTAAAACCACAAAATCTAAAAAAGGTTAAGATGTAGTAAAACTAACTTATATGGGCATTGTGACAAACAATGCCCTTTTTTTAACGAGGTGATATCCATGAATGAAAAGGCTAGAGTATTTGAACAATTTCTTGTGGATGAGAAATTGACATGCTTTGAAAAACGTGAAGTAGGAGATGAAGATCATACAGTTGTATTTCGATCCTATGTACAAACAGAACTAGGGGATATTCCCGTGTTCTTATTATTAGATGATACGATCTATGCTACCATTCGCTTATTGATTGGTGCCGGCGTTGTGACTAAAGAAAATCGTCAAGATATCTTAACGTTTATCAATCGTGAAAATAGTACATACAAAAGTTTTAAATACTACATTGAAGAAGACGATGATAGTGTGTATTTAGATTGTATTAATCAAAGTGCTAATTCTAACTTTGATCCACGGTTGTTATATGTATTAATGACTCAAATTGTTGAATATATCCCAGGAAAAATTCAAACTATTGGCGAGGTATTCCGTGTTGAGCAATTACCGCCACTAGAACATGCACATGAATGATTTAAATAATTAATGAGTGAAAATGATTAGAATAAAATAAAAACCATCACTTTTGATTGGAATTAATCAAAAATACGCATGTGCACTTGGGATAAACAATTCAATTCGTGTAATACAATTCAAAAATGCTAAAAAATGTAGAGAGATACACAATTCGTGAGATGTGAAGTAGTGGTTTTCTATAGCATATCTATTGTATCTCATGCTATAATAGGGATAGGTTATTTATACTATAGATTCACGTAGTATAAGGGGTGATACAATGGCATTAGGTGAAAATTTAAGACATGCCCGTAAACGGATTGGGCGGAGTCAACTAGATGTGGCTCGTGATATTGGTATTAGTAATGCTGCCCTGTCAAATTACGAAACAGGATATCGAGAGCCTGATTTGGAAACCTTAAAGCGATTAGCTAATTATTATGATGTAACGATTGATGAATTGGCAGGCAATGCAAGCATGGCCAGAGAAATTCTTTACGATTTGAGTAGCATCGTAAAAAATGGGCGAATTGCACACAATGGTGTAGAATATGTATTAAGTGATTCACAACGATTAAAATTGAGACGCCAAATTGCACATGCATTTGAAATGTTCAATGAAGGAAAATCCAATTGGTAGGATAAAGATGTTATTCTAGGGACGTTTGTGGAATAGCATATCATCGTATAGAAAGCGTAGAAGCTCTCGGGTACGTTTGAGAGTGCAAGTTACTGTATCTACAAAATGAAAAGCACAGTTCTATGAAAATAGGACTGTCTTTTTTATTGTCCAAGTATATATGATATAATTTACTGAAGAGGATTCGTACCTATTTGCAGTAGCAGGGGAATGAATCTTATAGAATATGTTTATACAGTATGTAGATAGATAAGACGAGTGAAAGCGAGGTTGAACTATGGATAAACCAGTTGTAGTAGTGCCGGGGTTGGTGCGCAAGGATGCAGTGGCTTATTTGAGCGAGCATGTGACAGTACGTCAGTGGACAGAAAAAGAAAAGATGCCTAAAGAAGTATTAAAAGAATGGCTTCGTGATGCAGATGGTCTGTGGAGTATTAATCATTTTACAGTGGATGAGGATCTAGTAAAAGATGCGCCTAATTTGAAAGTAATTGCACAAGCCTCTGTAGGATATGATAATATTGATGTGGATGCTTTAACAGCACGTCACATTCCTTATGGCAATACGCCTGACGTATTGACAGAAACTACGGCGGAGCTAGCTTTCACATTAATGGCAGCTGCGAGCCGTAGAATTTATGAGAATGCTCAATTTGTTAAGGATGGTAAATGGGCTGAACGTCCTTCTAATATAAAAGGGAAGGATTTAAGTCGTATGACATTGGGTATTATTGGTATGGGTAAGATTGGTGTGTCCGTATCTCGTCGAGCACGTGCTTTTGGAATGACGGTGCAATATCACAATCGTAATCGCCGTAATGATGATAGCTTATTGATGACCACCTATGTATCATTAGGAAAGCTATTAACTACTAGTGATGTGATATTAGTGATGGCTCCATTGACAGAAGAAACTTATCATTTAATCGATGCAGAAGCCTTTGAAATGATGAAGGAAACGGCATTACTTGTGAATGTAGGTCGTGGAAAAATTGTGGACACCGATGCATTAGTAAAGGCATTAGAAACGGGTCAAATTGATTATGCCGCGCTAGATGTGGTGGATCCAGAACCAATCGGGGCAGACCATCCTTTACTTAAAACAGGCAAATGTTTAGTGGTGCCACATATTGGGTCTTTCACAGATCGTACACGAAAAGATATGGCGATGCTAACGGCGAATAATTTGATTGCTGGTGTGCATGGTAAACCACTGTTGACTTGTGTTAATGAAAGTGTCAATTATAAGGCCACTGAGGAATAGTTTGTGATGTTCTAACAGGGGCGCTAGGAAATGATGAGATTCATAAGAAACCGATGAAACATAGCTAGTCCTGTGGTATAATAAAGAGAATGTGCAGAACGTGCACTTGTGTATAATAAATGTAAGAGAGGAAGAATCACATGGAATCGAAAGAGACGATGATGAGTACGGAAGAAACAACGCCTCAAACTATTAACTTTATTGAAGCGATTATTAATACAGATAATGAAGAAAATACCTATGGAAAACGTGTGCATACACGATTCCCACCAGAGCCAAATGGGTATTTACATATTGGACATGCGAAATCCATTTGCCTAAATTTTGGCCTTGGGAAAACGTATCAGGGGTTAACTAACTTGCGCTTCGATGATACAAATCCTGTAAAAGAAGATGTGGAATATGTAGAGTCTATTGAAGAAGATGTAAAATGGTTGGGCTTTGAGTGGCATGGCGATGTACACTATGCATCTGACTATTTTGGTAAACTATATGAATATGCCCAAGTGTTGATCAAAAAAGGTAAGGCTTATGTAGATGATCAAACACCAGAAGAAATCCGTGCTAATCGTGGTGATTTTACAACACCTGGTACGAATAGCCCGTACCGTGATCGCAGTGTAGAAGAAAATTTAAGACTCTTTCAAGAAATGAAAGAAGGTAAATACAAAGATGGGGAAAAGGTATTGCGTGCCAAAATTGATATGGCGGACCCTAATATCGTGATGCGTGACCCTGTATTGTATCGTATTTTGCACGCCGACCATCATCGTACAGGTTCTGAATGGAATATTTATCCTATGTATGACTATGCACATCCCGTATCTGATGCGATAGAACGCATTACCCATTCTGTATGTACCTTAGAATTTGAAGTGCATCGTCCACTATACAATTGGGTATTAGAAGATTGGGAAGATACGGAAAAACCAAAACAGATTGAATTTGCTCGCTTGAATGTGACAAATATGGTCATGAGTAAACGTAAATTACGCGAATTGGTTGAATTGAATCTTGTGAGCGGTTGGGATGATCCTCGTATGCCGACGATTTCTGGTTTGCGCCGTCGTGGATATACACCAGAGTCCATTCGTGATTTCTGTGAGCGCATTGGTGTAGCCAAAGCAGATAGTCTAGTAGAAGTAGGCTTATTAGAGTTCTGTATTCGTGAAGATTTGAAATTGAAAGCACCGCGCTATATGGCTGTATTGGATCCTGTAAAAGTTGTTATCACAAATTATCCAGAAGGACAAACAGAAACATTAGTCATTGAGAACAATACAGAAAATGAAGCCATGGGAACTCGTGAAGTGA
>ERZ773250.1043-NODE-1043-length-14509-cov-2.806144_pt1 | contig 14509 bp, 8 predicted proteins | sample MGYA00511258_ERZ773250 | MGnify/ENA primary metagenome ERZ773250 (study PRJEB29015, sample SAMEA2738164) | human oral metagenome | biome: human oral; feature: human-associated habitat; material: saliva | place: China | collected 2187 ... | reverse complement strand
TTTTGTCCACAACCGTCTCACGCACTCCCTCGAAGTTTCGAGCGTGGGCCGCTCGCTGGGTGCCGACGTCGCGCGCGCTTTGGAAGGAAAGCACGACGCCGCCGACAGCGCCGCCCTCGAAAGCATCAGTGCTATCGTGTCTGCGGCCTGTTTGGCGCACGACATGGGCAATCCGCCCTTCGGTCACTCCGGCGAAGAGGCCATTTGCTCCTTCTTCTCAGAGGGAGCGGGACAAAAATTCCGCGACAAGCTCCCCGAAACCACCTGGAACGACATCACCCACTTCGACGGCAACGCCAATACCTTCCGCTTGCTCACGCATCGCTTCAACGGACGGCGCGACGGCGGCTTTGTGATGAGCTATTCCACCCTGGCATCGGTCGTAAAATACCCATTTTCAGCCGCTTTGGCAGGCAATAAGCCGAAAATGGGCTTCTTCACGCCCGAGCGCGACACCTTTCTCCGCATCTTCGACCGGCTGGGCATTCCCTGTCTCGAGCAATCGGGCGACCGCATCCGCTATGCGCGTCATCCGCTGGTTTATCTCGTCGAAGCCGCCGACGATATCTGCTACGAAATCATGGATATCGAAGACGCGCACAAGCTTCGTCTGCTCTCCACCGAGCACACCATCGAACTCTACCTCGGCTTTTTCGACGAAACCCAGCGCGAACAACTGCGCCGCTCCTATCCCGAGGACACCGACGCGGGCGACCAAATCAAATTCCTCCGCTCGTGCGTGATCAACGCCCTCGAACGCGCTTGCGTGCGGGCCTTTGTGGAGCACGAGTCCGAGATTTTGGCCGGCACCTTCGCCGGTCCGCTCATTCGTTGCCTCCCCGATCGGCTCAACAACGCCTATCGCAACTGCGAAGCCGTGGCGCGCGAAAGCATTTACTACGCCAAAGAAGTGGTAGACATCGAACTTTCGGGCTATCACATCATCTATACGCTCCTCGAACTCATGTGCGATGCCGTGCTCTCTCCCGAGAAAAAATACGCACAACTCCTGCTCAAACAGGTCTCTTCGCAATATGAGTTGCACGCCCCCGACCTTTCCACCCGCATCATGGCCGTCCTCGACTATCTCTCGGGCATGACCGACGTATTTGCCCTCGATCTCTACCGCAAAATCAACGGCCAGCAGCTCCCAATGGTGTAATTTTTCGCCCCCGCCCGCACGGTTGGCGCTCCTCCTCGCTCCCCTCCGACTTCTCCCTCCCGGCGGGCAACTGCGCACCGGCACTTGTCCTTCCATCGGCGGCACCCGCCACACGAAAAGCCCCCTGTTGAATTGTCAACAGGGGGCTTTTCCATGAAATTCGGGGCGCAGCGCGGGTTTAGTTGCCCTCGGGCTTATTCAACCCGAAGCGTTCTTCGACGAAACGGGCGATGAAATCGGTCGTGCCGTCGGGGCCGAGGATCGAAGAGTTGATGCACAGGTCGTAAGTGTCCGCCGTTCCCCACGTGCCGAGGGAGTAGAAATTGTAGTAAGTGGAGCGTTCCTCATCGGCCTCTTCGAGGATGCGGCGCGCAGCCTTGGCATCGATGCCGCGGCGGCGCATCAATTCCTGCACGCGGTCGGACATTGAGGCCGTGATGAACACATTGATGTGGTGCGGATGGTGGCGCAAGATGTAATCGGCCACGCGCCCGATCACCACACACGAACGTTCGGCCGCCACCTTCTGGATGACGCGGCTCTGGATGGTGAACAAATTCTCGTCGCTGAGCTGGTTGTCGTAGAAACTCCCGCCCCCGCCGAAGAAGGGCTGCACCACCTGCGCAATCGAGCGGAGAAAACCTTTGCGCTCGTCGCTTCGCTCAAAGACACCGGTGCCGAGCCCACTCTCCTGCGCCGCAAGCGAGAGAATCTCTTTGTCGTAGTAAGCAATGCCGAAGCGCTCGGCGAGGCGCTTCCCGATTTTTCGGCCGCCGCTTCCGAGTTGGCGTCCCACAGTGATGACGAAAGGAAAGTCCATGAGGAGAAAAGAGAGAAAAAGAGTTGAGAATGAGATGGAATGTCAAAACGTTTAGGCCTCCGTCCGGCGGAATTTGCGGAGCTGCCACGTGAGCATGAGTCCCGAAAGCAGGGCCGCGGCCCCATCGGCCACGGGAATGGAGAGCCACACCCCGTCGCTCGGCGAGAGCCAACCCGAAACCAGGTGAGGAAGGAGGAGAATGCCGGGCACAAGGAAGAGCAGCTGCCGCGTGAGCGAGAGGAGAATGCTCTTGCCGGGCATGCCTACACTCTGGAAGAAGGCGGTGGACACAATCTGCATGCCCACCACGGGCCAGAAGAGGGAGACGATCTTGAGCCCCTGCGCCGATGCCTCGATGAGCGAGGCGTCTCGGGCAAAGAGCGAGACGAGTTGCGTGGAAAAGAGGTGGCTGGCCGCAAAGCCCAAGGTGGTGATCACCGTGGCCACCAGGAGGGTGCGTTTCACCACGGAGATCAGGCGATCGAACTTGCGCGCACCGTAGTTGTAGCCCGCGATGGGGAGCATGCCCTGGTCGAGTCCCATGACGACGAAGCCGATGAACATGGCCAGACGGTTGCAAATGCCGTAAGCCCCCACAGCCGTGTCGCCGCCGTAGCGCTGCATCGAGAACATCAGTAGGCTGCTGATGAGCGAAGAGCACGAGTTGACGAGAAATTGCGGCAGGCCGATAACGATGGCCTCGCGCATGATGCGCCGGTCGGGGCGGAAGATGTCGCGGCGAAAGCGAATCATGTCGCCGGGGCGGGTGAAGAGATAGATCTGCCAAAGGAGCATGCTCGATTGCGCGATGAGCGTGGCCCAAGCCGCGCCCTTGATGCCCCACCCCAGCACCATGACGAAGAGCCATGCGAGGACGGCATTGATGAGCACGCTGCCGAAGGTGGAATACATGGCCAGTTTCGGGCGGTTGGTGCTGCGCAGCTGCGCATTGAGCCCGTAGTAGAGGTGCGTCACGACGTTACCCCAGAGCAAGATGCTCATGTAGTCGTGGGCATGGGGCAGGGTGTGTTCGCTCGCACCGAAGAGGCGGAGAATGGGCGTGAGGCCGGCGAGCAAAAGCAGGCCGAGCGTGAGGCCCATGGTGACATTGAGAATCACCACATTGCCCAAGATGCGCCGCGCCGCCTCGTAGTCTTTCTGCCCAAGGCGGATGCTCATGAGCGTAGATCCACCCACGCCGACCATGGCTCCGAAGGCGGCGGTGAGTGCCATGAGGGGATTGGTGAGTGCGAGGCCGGCAATGGCAAATTTGCCCACGCTCTGGCCGATGAAGATGGCGTCGACAATGTTGTAGAGCGAGGAGGCCACCATCGCAATGATGGCAGGCAGCGAATATTGCAGCAGGAGCGAACCGACGGGCCGCTCACCGAGTTCTGTAAAGTTGTTGTGTTGTGACATGCGCGCGTGTTATTGCGGTCGAAAATCTCGCACGTAAGTGAGTTTGTGGCTGCAAAGGTACGAAGAAATGCGGGGGAGGGGGCGAAAGTGGGGCGATTTTCTGAATGGCTTGCCCGCCTCGCGGCGCAGCTGCGCAGTGGGGTGGAAAAAACGGGGAAGTTTCGGCTGAAATCGCCCCACTTTTTGCACACGGTCCCCTCGTTTTCCTTGTTTGGTCCGCGTGCCTTTTCGGGCAGCGGGAGGTCGACGGCGCCGTTCCGGAGGTGGCACGCGGAGAGACGGGACGCTGCACGAGAACGCCTGAAGCGAGGGATCGCCGCAAACGCAAAAAGCCCCGTCTTCGCCGAGGCGAGGACGGGGAGTGCGGCCGCAAAACGACCGAGAGTGGGCGATCAAAGGGCTTTGTAGCTGTCTTTGACGTATTCGAAGCGGCCTTTGCCCACGACCTTGAACTTCATTTCATAGGTCTTGGTGACATTGCCGTCATAAACACCGAAGTGGAGCGTGTAGAACACGTCGAGTCCGGCCACGGGCACGGCTTCGGGGTTCAGCTTCTCGAGGGCAGCACCGAGCGTTTGCTGGAGGCGTTCGGCCATTTTGGCCGTGATTTCAGCGTCGCTCATCGAAGCGTATTCCTTAGCATACTGCGTGCGTGCCGTGGAGGGGCGGAGATCTGCGTTGCCGTAGTAGGCCGAGAGTCCGGAATAGACTTCATTGTTGCCATACTTGGAGACATAGCCGGCACCGGCTGCCACGCCGAGGGGCGCATCCACGTGTTCCTTCACCCAGTCCACACCGGCCTGCATGTAGGCGGTGGTGAGGGCGTTGCCCTTTTCGGCTTTCAGTTCGATCACCGACGAGGGGTTGTAGACCCACTTGCCGTTGTTGCGCACGAACTGGTCTTTTCCGGGCGTTTCGTCGATGGTCTGGTTGCCCACCTGGACATTGTCGAACTGCACGGTGGTCGTTGCGCCGGTCCTGCCGTTGCCGTCGTAGCGGAAGGCGAGAGCGATGTTTTTGCCGGCGTACTTGGAGAGATCGAGATCCATGGCTTGCTTGAAGGTGCCGAAGGATTGTCCGGCTGCGGGGATTTCGATCTTCACCTTTGCGGTGAGGTCTTCGAGCAGGTGGTGCTGGATGGCGGCATTGTTGAGGTTGTCATCGACAACAAAGACGCTGAGCCGACCACCGGCGGGCGTATAGTGTCCGTAGAGGGCATCGAAGGTGAGGTGCGAGCCCTTCGTCACGGTGAAACGGGGCGAAACGAGATAGGTTTGCGTGGAATCGGGCTGCTTGTAGGCCGATGCCTGCACGTAGTGGGCATTGTTGCGGAAAACGGTGCTCCATGCGGCCTTGTCACCGCCGAGTGCGGGGAGCGTCGCCCAGCCTTTTACGACGGCGGGCTGGGTGCTTTGCGCACCGGTGCCTTCAAAATCTTCCTTAAAGTCGAGCGGTCCTTTCACCTCACGGCGATTGTAGTTGACCACCACGGCGCTATTGTCGTCGGCCGTGAACCATTTCTCGGCGAGAAAGGCGGGGAGGAATTTGGCCGCGGTGACGGTTTCGGTGAACTGCTGCGTTTTGGCCAACGCCTTGAGTGCGGCGCTGTCGGCCTTGGTGGTGCAGAGCGCGAGGTTGGATTTATTCTCGGCAATGGCCTTGTAGTCGGCTGCAGTGAGGGTGTATTCGATCTTTTTGACGTCGGTGGGCTGCGGACCCTTGACAAATCCGTCGAATTGCTCGTTGTAATCGCAGCTTGCGGTGAACAATGCCGCAGCAGCGAGGGCGAGATATGCAGAATATTTCATTGTGATCAAGAAAAAAGGGGGATGCGCTGTGCCGCCGGCGCGGTGTGCGTTGCAGCACAGCGCTTCCGACGTTTAGAAATTGACTTTGAGCTTGACAGACATCTGACGTCCGAAACCGTAGAAGACACGATTTGCCGTGCTCCAGTCGTGTCCGGCGCCATCGTAGGCTTGACTGATGTATTCCTGGTCGAGGAGATTCTCGACGTTGCCCGACAAGGTGGTTTTGTATCCGCCCATCTGGAACGTGTAGCCGGCCGAGAGGTCGACGAGCCCGTAGGCGGGCACCTTCCAGGGAGTGTGGAACGTCTTCACACCGTCGAGGCTGATGTCGTTGGCCGTTACGGCGTAGTCGGCGTAGTAGTTGGAGAAATACTTCCAGTCGAGTCCGATGCGGAGGCCTTCCATGGGATAGACATTGAAGCCCAAACCGGCGGTGAGTTGGGCCGATCCGCCTTCTTTCACGTCCTTCTGATTGAAACGCATGCGGGCGTGGTCGGGGCCTTGGCTCTGATCGAGCGGATGTCCGAACTTGTCGATGGGTTGTCCGGCAGAGTTGTAGAAGTAGCCCACGGGGTTGTTGGTCCAGCGCCAGTTACCGACCGAAAGCATACCGCGGAGCGAGAACCACTTGGCGGGCTTGTAGCTCAAGTCCACTTCCAGTCCTTCGTGGATGGAGTTTACGCCCTGCATGTTGATCCAAGTGCGCTCAACATTGCCGTCTACGGGAATTTCCGTCATCTTTGCCATCGTCTTGTCCTTCCATTCTGTGTGGTAGACGTTGACATCGGCGGTGAAAGCAGCCGTGTGGTAGGAGTACCCCAGCTCACCGGAGAAGATTTTCTCGTTCACTGCGTCGGGATTCACCTGATTCGACACCTGCGATGCGAGGAAGATACCACCCGAGAAGAAGGGCGCGCGCGAAATGTAGCCGATGTTACCGAAAACATTGTGCTGTCCGCCCCAACCGTCGATGTGCGGGAACTTATAGTTCACACCTCCTTTGACGGTGAAGCCGATTTTGTTCACTTTCTCGCTTTCGGCGTGCGCTGCGTCGTAGTAGAATCGGTCTTTGCGCCATTGTGCGGTGTTATTGAGCGAACCTGCGACGAAGGCCGTGAGGTTGTTGAAGTCGTATTCGGCCTGTCCGAACACGCCGGACTGGGCCACGAAGCCATCGTAGTCGCGCTGCACAACGTCGCCCACGGAGAGTTTCTTGTTCACAAAGGCATCGGTGCCGGCTCCCGCGAAGTTTTCGGGCTTCACGTTCTTGCGATAGCGGTCAATGTAGTAAGCACCGTCGTAAAGGTCGGTGATTTCGTTGGTGTGTGTGCCCACATAGTAACGCAGGTCGAGACCTCCGTAGAGATTGAAGCGGTCATTGATCTCTTTGGTGTAGGTCGACACGAGTCCCACCCACTTGTGGAGGTTTTTGCTCATGCTCATCACCATTTTCGATCCGCTTTCGCTGGCAGCGTTCATCTCTTGGATCTTGCCGTAGGCGAAAGTGCCGTCGGCATTGCGGAACTGCGTGGCGAGAATGCCGTTGTTCGAGCCGTACCATCCGGAGCTGTACTCCTGCGTGCCCTGTCCGCTCTCACCGCCGCCGAAACCGAGCGAGAGATAAGCCACGGTGTTCAACGACGAAGTGCGGTCGATCTGCCAAAGGTGCTGAAGTTGGAGCTGGGGCTTGTGGTAAATGTTTTGCTGCGAGTGGCGAATCTGTCCGTAACGGTCGTAACCGTAGGTGGCGTTGTAGAGATATTGCTCGCCGGGGCGCATGTATTTGCCCACTTCCTGCCATCCTTGCACGGTGAGTCCGTCGTAGTTGGAACGCTTGTTGTGCACCTGCGGCGCACCGAAGGCGGTGAAGGTGAGCAAATGGTTCTTGCTCAACTCCTTGGAGAGGGAGAAGAAGTAGTTCCAAGCGCGGAAGTCGGTGCCTTGAATGTAGCCGTCGCCCCAAGTCTTGCCGCCCATGACGGTGAGCGCCCAACCGTCGGCCGTGCGACCGGTGGAAAGCGAGAAAGCGAGCTTGTTGTATCCGTCATTGCCCATGCCGTAGGAGAAGGCTCCTCCCTTGCGGGCATCGGTGGTCTTGGTGACGATGTTGATTGATCCGCCGACTGAGGGCGTCGACACCTTGGCCGCTCCGAGACCGCGCTGGGTCTGGATGCTGGAGGCCACGTCGGTGAGTCCGGCCCAGTTGGACCAGTAGACGCCACCCCACTCCATGTCGTTCATCGAGACGCCGTTGACGAGCACAGCCACGTTTTCGCTCTTGAATCCGCGCATGTTGACTTTTGTGTCGCCATAACCGCCACCTTCGCGCATAACATAGACACCGGGTGTGGTTTCGAGCACCTTAGGCAGGTCGGCTGTGCCGACGCGCTCCTCGATGGCAACTGCTCCGAGGGTGGTAAGCGCCACAGGTGTCTTACGTGCCACGGCACGAGTGGTGACCACAGCGTCTTTCAAGGCGATAGACGCACCGGCCATGGGGATGAAACCGAAATCATACTCGCCGGCGTGGTTCGAAGCGAGGGTGGTGCTCTCGAAACCGATGCTGGAGAACTGCAAGCTGCACTTCGTTTTGGCCGATTTGATGACGAACTTACCGTCGTTGTCCGTGAACACCTTGTTGGGAGTGCCCTGGAGTGCTACGGTCACACCGACGAGGGGCTCGTTGGTGGCGGCATCGATCACGGTACCTTTGAGCACGCACTGTGCGTGCGCCACACTGCTGCCGGCAACGCTGACAACGAAGGCCGAGGCTGCGAGCAAAAGTTCTTTTCTCATGGGGGGAAAAATGTTTGTTTGGACGTTGTGTAAAAGATTACGCCTGCAAAGTTAGTGATTAGTAACAAGGCATCGCAGCGTTTCTGCATTTATTTTCGCCCTCGACGCAAATTCCCAACGACTTCCGTGCATACACATTGCATTATGCCCCCACCATCGCCCTCCGACGCCTACCTAAACAGCCCGGGCGCCCCGTCCACGCGCTCACCCACCACATACAGGGCACGCAGCCCCGCCTTCTTCGACAATGTGTGGGCGTCGGCCTCGTCCGCAAGGCCTTCGGCGGCGGAACGTTGCGACAAAAACTGATTTCCGCCTCAAAAGGGCAGCACGGCACGGGGACCGAAAAACGAAAAGGTGAGGGAGGCACAAAAAAATGGGAATGAACCGTCTCACGACGAAACATTCCCTCACAGAACTTATATAGAGATGAAAAAACTATCTCAAAATGGAAAGCCAAAGTGGGAATCTCGGATTAGGAACCTCTTTGATTATCCCTTTGACACTGCGAAAGTACACACAAAAGTCGAATCGACCAAATATATATCCTCTTTTTTTCATACAAATCGCGAGCGATCTTTCGCTTTTTTTCCCTCCGCGAGGGCTTTATCCATCGGAAGTTCGAGAAAAACCTACACATCGTTAACCACTCCCGGACTGTATTTTATCTCATCTCGCAAATGTGAAATTGCACAATCGGCTATTTATCAGAAAATTATCCGTCGCCTCAAACTTTTTCTAAATATTATGTTTGTGAAGTCCCCTCCGCAACAATTCTCCGTGCATTTTTTTTGCAGCCCACCGACATTTTTCTCGTCGCACGCCGAGAAAAACATCATTTTGTCGCCTCTCACTCGCCGAGCCCCACCATCTGTCGACTACGTCACCGGGCATATTTTTTACTCCCACTCAGCTTCGACGCGCCAGCCGCCCCGATTGGCAAGCCGCTTCGGCACCTGTCTTCCCGCGGTGGGCGAGAAACTACGCATCGCTCCACACTGCGCACCGCACACTCCCCCGCCACGCACGAAAAACGGGGAGCAGCAAAGGAAAAATTGGGGGCTTTCGCCAAAAAACGGGGGCGTTCCGATCGAAACACCCCCGTTTTTACCCGCCGGCCCGCGCACACGCGGCGCAAGCGCGCACAAAAAAAAGGACTGCACCCCAATTCATTTGTACAGTCCTTTATATTTTAATCCAAACAGAAGCCGGTTTGGCTCAATCCATCGTGGGAAGTGCCTGTTTCATGGCACCCGCAGCGGCTTTGGCGGCCTGTCCGGCCTTCTGCGCGCCTTTCTCGGCAGCGGCCTTGGCCTTGGCACCGACGTTCTTTGCGTCGCTTTCCACGACTTTGGCGCCACGTTGGGCAGCGGCTTTGGCTTTTTTGCTCCAAGCCTTCGCCTTGTTTTCGGCAGTCTTCGCACCGTTTTCAACGGCTTTCGCGCCACGCTGTGCAGCGGCTTTGGCCTTGTCCTCGGCAGCTTTTGCGTCGTTGGCTACGGCCTTTGCGCCGTTTTCCACAGCCGCCTTGGCGCTGTTTTCGGCAGCTTTCGCGTCGGCAGCAGCGGCTTTGGCGTCTTGTTGTGCGGCCGCTTTGGCTTTTGCAGCTCCTTTGCAACCGACACCTTCTTGGCAAGCCTTCTTGGTCTTTTCCACCTGTTTGCCGGCAGCAGCTGCGGCTTTCTTACCTTGGCAGGCGGCCTTTTTGGCGCCTTTCTCACAGCAAGACTTCACTTCTTGCTTGGCAGCACCGGTATTTACCTTGACCACCTGGGCCGAAGCGGCAGTGCCTACAGAGAGAACGGCGGCGAAAGCCAAACCGCGAAGCATGGAATTCAAATAAAGTTTCATTGTCCTGTAGTTTTAGTTGATAGTTCTGTTTCAATAGAGGCGAGTTCCGTCAGGACTCGCGGTGTAATCTTTTACAGACGTCTATTTTTTATCGTCTACGATTGCAAATGTAGCACGAAAGCTCGGCGAAAGCAAATCAAAACGTCAGATTACAGCATTAAATAACATTCGGTGGCATTGCGTAGCACGCGAAGTTGTCAGGCGAAGAACTACATCTCTTCTCTCGCAAAATCGATGGCGCGGTTGATGTAGTCGATGAAGGGGCGCGCTGCGGCGAAGGATTCGAGCAGGCGGTCGGCGAAATCAGGAGCAGTGACCTCGGCCGTGGTGGGGGCATAGGCCAGACAGAAGTTGCGCAGGCGAAGATATTCGCTCCAGGGGGCGTCTTTGTCGAAACCCTTGGGGTTGCGCTTGAGGGCATTCTCGCGCAGGAGGGTGAAGCGCGCCTCGGCAGCACTGCGCACGAGACGATCGAAATCGCCCTCGCCGTAGACGATGTCTTCGCGCAGCACTTGCAGGGCTTTCGGCTCGATGCAGTAGTGTCCGGGCGCCACAACGTGCTGCGTTTCCCAGTGGAAGGAACCGAAATCGGCGCGGTTGTCTTCGGCGCCGAGCTGAAAATAGTAGCCGGCATAGCCCGATTTTTTGCCTCCGCGGCAAATGAAGGCGCCCATGTGGGTTTTGTAGGGCGTTTTGTCGTGCGAAAAACGCGTGTCGCGGTAGATGCGATAGGTCATGTCGCGGGCGGTGAGCCCAACGAGAGTGGGATCGACGGCGGCCATGCGTGCGGCCAGCTTTTCGACCCAAGTGGCAAACTGCGCTTGCACGGCCTTGCACTCTTCCTTGTGTGCGGTGAACCACTCGCGGTTGTTGTTGGCGGCCAGGCGGCGCAGGAAATCGATGATGTCTTGCATGAGCAAATGAGAAATTAGAGTTGGCGAAGCAGTTCGGCGCAGGCGTCTTCGCAAAGTTCGATGACGTATTCGAACGCGTCGGACTCCCCGTAATAAGGATCGGGGATGTTGTGCTGACCGGGGTGAGCCGTGAGGAAATCGGAGAGGAGCACGACTTTGTTCATCAGCGCTTCGTCGGGACAAAGTGCGCGCAGTCGGCGGAGGTTGTCGGCATCCATGGCAACGACGCGGTCGAAGGTTTCGAAGTCTTCGGCCTTCATGGGACGCGAACGGTGGGTGAGTCGATAGCCGTGGGCTTCGGCGTGCCGCCGCATGCGCACATCGGCGAGTTCGCCCTCGTGGTAGTCGATCATGCCGGCGGAGTCGATGCGCGGAAATTCGTCCGAACGACCGGCACGCTCGACGTGCTGACGGAAAATCTCCTCGGCAATGGGCGAACGACAGATGTTGCCGAGACAAATAAAGAGGATATTCATGAGCAAATGGGATGGTTGCGGAGTGCAAAGATAGAGATTTCAGTTCGAACGCGCGCACGATACGACTATTTCACCGTGCCGTTTGCCCGCCTAGCGGCGGGACACAAAAAAAGCCGCTCCGGAATGAGCGGCTTTTTGGGGGCTGCGGCATCAACGTTGCGCGACGGGCGCACAACAGTGCCGATGAAGAGGTTCGCGAATCAGCGCACCACGGTTTTTCCGTGCCGACTGATGACCAATGTTCCGGGTTCGGGCTGTTGAACGCGGCGACCTTGCAGGTCGTAGAGGCGCTCTTCCGAGGGCTCATTGCGCAAGGTGGTCGACGTCAACGCCGTGGGATCTTTGAACTTGCCGGTTCGAGCAGCTTCACGCAACGCCTTGATGAGCGCCTTGTCGGGGGTGACGCTGTAGTTGTCGCTGATGGTCCAGAAATTACCCGGATCGGCGGCATGTGCCCGCTGGGTGAGCGCGGCACCGTCCACGCGAGTGGGATCGGCACAAAGGTCGGCATAGGCCACTGCCCGCGAGGTGGGATTGACAGCGCTGAAGACGAACTGACCATCCTGCATGCGGATGTTGACAAACACAGGGGTATCGCTCAGCGTGCTGGCGGAGTTGGCGCCTTGCGTCGCGGGGTTGAGGAACTGGTGGGTGCCGGCGTTGAAAACCAGGTACTGGTTCGTACGACCATGGTCGACTCCGACGATGATCCACGAGGCATTGGCTTGCGAAAGGTCGGGCGTCGTTTTGTAGAGTTCGAGGGCTTGCTTGCCGTCAATGGGTGCAGCGCCGCGCAAAGTGGGGTAGTCCGTTTGGGCTTCGGCCGTGAGGGTGCCGTAACCACTCTGGTTGGTGATGACATAGGCACGCTCAGCGTTGAGATCGGCGAGACGTGTCACCGGACCGTACTTGATGACGCGGGCGTTTTGTGCCAAATTCAGCAAGGCCGCTTCGAGTTCTGCACCGGTGGCTGTGGAGAGCTTGTCGTGCACCTCACCGAGATATTTCTCCACATCGGCCGCGCTGTAATAGTTGAACTGGCCGGCATGGGCAAAGTGGTTCTCAACCAACTGCTGTAATGCGGTGAGATCTTTCACTTGGAAGTTGACTTCCGAAAGCGCCATGAAGTGTCTTCCCCCGTTGGAGAAGCCTTTCGTGAAATTCAAGCGCAGGAGTTGTCCGGCGGGGAGGGTGAGCGGACGATCGAGCGTGATCGTTTGCGTGGTCGTTTTGGGCAGTGTGTAGGTTCCCACCGTGGTCCACGGGCCGCTCGTCTTACCGGCGGTTTGCACTTGGACCGTGCTGGCCAGATATTGGTTGGCGTCGCTGTGTCCGGCATCAGTGGTCAGGGTGATGCGCTCAAGCGTGGTCTCGCCGGTGTGGGAGAAAGTGATGCTGTGGGGATAGTTGTTGTGCGAACCGCTACGCCATTCCGAGTGCCAGAAGGTGGAATTATTACCGTCGAGAACCAATTTGGCCAGACCATTCCGACCGTTGTCTTCTCCGCTGGCTTCCTGCGAACTGAAGCCGACTACTTTCCACTGCGACTGGGGGATTTCCGCATAGGTGTCGCGCAATGCGGTGCGCATACGTTGTACATCTTGCGCTTGCACCGCGGGCACGACATCGCGCTGCACCAAGGCGGCAAGCACACTGTCGGCCGGGAGGTAATCGGGTTCCTTCTGATAGGCCAAAGTCACCCATCCGTTGTGGTCTTTCGGCTCGATGTAACCGCCGGACTGCATGATGATGGCGGGTTCGCCCTCCAACTGCACTGCATCTTGGTAGCGGTCGTTTCTGGCTCCCTTGTTGCTGCCGCCGTCGGTGTGTCCGAACCAGAACTTGTTGCGGTTGTACCATTCTCCGCCTTGCATCGAGCGAGTAAAGGCACGCCGATAGTAAGCGAGGTGGGGCATGATGCCTTGACTGGTGCCGCCGCGCGTGAATTCCTCGAGGAAAGCGTTGAATCCACTGCCGAAATACTGCACTTGTCCGGCCATGCGCTGCGAAGAAATGTAGTGCCATTTGTCATCGACGCCGCGCGCGTTGTACCATGCGGAGATAATGGTGTTCTGGAAGCGCGATCCGTCTTTGAGCACGATTTCTTCCGGACGAACGTTGAGCAGGAATCTCACCCAGTTGCCGGGTTTCCAATATTCGCCGTGCAGGAGAACGTGCACACCGGTGCCTTCACCGCCGAAACGCTCGGCCACGGTATTGGTGAGCGTGCTGTCAATGGCCATCACACCGCTGCGCTTGAAATCGGCCAGCGCTTTGTCTTTGTCTGTGTCGCCGTTGTCCCAAGTGGAAAAGATGACGGTTCGGTTTTCCTTGCCGTTGTCGAGGCGACCGTTGTTCTGAATTCCGATGTAGCCGTTGTTGAATCCGAAGGCCTCTACATAAGTGCCGAGATAATCGGCGTCGGTGGGGATGAGCACTTCGTCATAAATCCAGTCGAAGGCATCCCCGCTGGGCAAATTGCTGTTGGAGCTTTCAAAACCATTGAGATGGAGTGACGGAATGCTGCGCCAATCGGCCATGTACACCGCATTCGCACCACTCACGTCGGTAGATTTGACGGTGAACGGATGCATTTCGGTGTTCGTCACGCCGTCGCGGAGCAACAAGCGGTACCATGCAGTTTCGGGTGCGCGGAAAGTGAAATTCTTTGCCGATTGTGCCGTGATGACGTCCAAACCGGTGTTCATATTCCGCACGTCCATCGTACCCTGGTTCGTGGAAGTAATCGTGTAGGTCCCTTTTGGGAAGCGCACCACCCAACAGGGGGTGTATCCCTTGGAGGGATAGAACTGCGAGTAGGAATAATTGCCTACGGACTTTCCGAATTTGTCGAGAATGTATCCACCTGCCGTGCCTTCGTTCTGGACACTGATGGTCCACTGCTGTTGTGCAAAGGCCGAAAGCGCACTGAATGCGAGCGCACAGGCGAAGAGAATTTTTTTGTGCATATTTCGTGAGCTGTTTCTGAGTTATGAGCGCGCCGGCGGTCGCAATCTGATGACGAAGTGTCGGTGGCATCTGCGAAAGTAGGGAGAAATGCCGAAATATGCAAGCCGCACACGACATTTCGCACGTCGGCTTTACAAAAGAAAGCGATAGAGAGAAAAGGACATTCCAAAGAGAGCACGAGACCTCTCCGAAAACATTTATCTCTCCTCTCGAAAAACACCTCGCTCCTCAAAACCTGCGCTTCTCACCGCTCCTGCATGCCGAAACGTCCTCCTCCCCGCCGGAAGAATCCC
>ERZ773250.1039-NODE-1039-length-14554-cov-5.447548_pt1 | contig 14554 bp, 11 predicted proteins | sample MGYA00511258_ERZ773250 | MGnify/ENA primary metagenome ERZ773250 (study PRJEB29015, sample SAMEA2738164) | human oral metagenome | biome: human oral; feature: human-associated habitat; material: saliva | place: China | collected 2187 ... | reverse complement strand
TCTGACTGATATCCTTCGTGCCGCTTCGTTTAGGCTGTCCCCTCGCTCGGTCTCCGCTCAGCCCTTGCCGACATCCTTGATCGAAGCGCTCCAGCCCCTGATCTCGGTGGTCTCTAGCGCGGCTTAGTTCGCTCGGACACAAGCAAGTCAGCTATCCGCTACTTAGCTAGGGTATCAGGCACCACGAGCAGACCAGCCTCCTGGCACATCCTACGCCGAAGCCTCAGCGCTACAGCTCCACGAGGGCTCTAGCTAAATTTCCTTATCTTTGCGCTAACTCGCTAGGGGGCTTCCCACAAAGGAGTCCTACGTCCAAGGCGAGCACCAGGCCCTCGTAGTTCAACGGATAGAACAAGAATTTCCTAAATTTTAGATAGCAGTTCGATTCTGCTCGGGGGTACGCACGACGAAGCCCACTCAGGTATGCAGCAGCAACCTGGGTGGGCTTCGTTCCTTAATATCCTTAGGCTCAGACCCTCTGCGGACTGTCATCTGCCCAGCCGAGGGCCATCCCTAAGAATAGGTATTTTATCGCCAGATAGAGCAGGGCTATAGGCTTTGGCCTACCTTTGCACTGACCGAAGCTACCGCTTGCCCTCTGGCCGAGCTAACGACTCTCCCCACCCCATCTACGAGTGACGAGCCCTGACAGCCCAAGCTACGCCGCGGTCTCCCGCTGGCACGCCCTCGCTGGCGCACATCGGGAGAATCATTCCTTCATTATTACTAACCGCCCCCATGCCACGGCATAGCGGGGCATGATCCCAAGCGAAACGCAATGAACAAGCTGATGCAGCAGGTGCTGCTGGCCGCCCTACTCCTACTCGGAGTCCACTGGAGCGGCAGCGCGCAGCAGACAGCGACGACAGGAAGTATCGTGGGCACCGTCGTAGACGCTTCGACACACGAGGCCCTTCCTTTCGTCCAAGTATTCATCACAGGTACTACGCTCGGCACTACGACCGATGCCAATGGAGCCTTCTCCCTGACGAAGCTCAAGCCTGGCACCTACTCCCTCCAGGCACGCCTCGTCGGCTACGCCTCCGAGCAGGTAAGTCTCTCCGTCACCGCAGGCCACAGCCGCCACCTCGACCTCTACCTCAAGGCCCAGAGCATAGACCTCGATGGCGTCGTCGTCTCGGCGAATCGACACGAGACCATGCGGCGTAATGCCCCCAGCCTCGTGACCGTGCTCTCGCAGGAGCTCTTCACCAAGACCAACTCCGAGAACCTCAGTCAGGGGCTGCGCTTCCAGCCCGGGCTGCGCATCGAGGACAACTGCCAGAACTGTGGCTTCAACCAGGTGCGTATCAACGGCCTCGAGGGCGCCTACTCGCAGATCCTCATCGATAGCCGCCCTGTCTTCAGCGCCCTAGCAGGCGTCTACGGTCTGGAGCAGATCCCCGCTTCGATGATCGAGCGTGTGGAGGTCATCCGTGGTGGTGGCTCGGCGCTCTTCGGGGCGAACGCTGTGGGAGGCGTCATCAACGTCATCACCCGCGAGCCCCTGCGCAGCACTGCCACGCTCAAGCAGAGCATCACCAGCTACGAGCAGTCAGGCCAGCGTTATACCAGCCCCATGCCTGTGACGAGCTACAACGCGAGCCTCGTCAGTGAGGATCGACGCGCTGCCGTCATGGTCTTCGGCCAGCATGCCCGCCGTGGCTTCGTCGACGTCGACGGAGATCAGTTCACCGACATCCCCGAGCTCAAGCAGCGCGCCCTCGGTCTACGCGCCTACTACAAGACGGGTATCTACAGCAAGCTGACGGCCGAATGGCGCTCCATGCACGAGTATCGCCGCGGCGGTGACCGCCTCGACGAAGCCCCCTTCCAGGCACGCATCGCCGAGTACCTCCAGCACTTCATTAACGGCGCTAGCCTGCGCTTCGACCAGAATACGGCTGAGGGCAAGGATAGCTTCAGCCTCTACGGCTCGGGGCAGCAGGTGCTGCGCAAGAGCTACTACGGCGGCGGCGACTATGCCGAGCAGCTGCTCAAGCCTCTACGCGAGCTGCCTCGTGGCGCTGCAGGTAGCGCCGAGGAGACGGCCTATCAGGAAGCCTACGACGCGGCCTTCAAGGCGCTGACCTCCTACGGCCAGACGAAGGGCTTCGACTTCCAGACAGGCGGCACCTACATCCACCACTTCGACCGCCCCTGGACACTGACGGCTGGGGCTGAGGTCAGCTACTCGCTGCTCAACGACAAGAGCGGCTACCGCGCTCAGGGCATAGACCAGAAGACCTGGACCTGGAGCCAGTACGACCAGCTCGAGTACAGCCTCGACCGCTGGAGCTTCCTCCTCGGTGGCCGCCTCGACTACGTGCGCCTGACGCAGGGCGGCAAGAAGAGCATCGACCCGCTCCTCATCCTCAGCCCGCGTGCCAACCTACGCTTCGCCCCCACCAAGGACCTCGGCCTACGCCTCTCCTATAGCGAGGGCTTCCGCGCCCCGCAGTTCTTCGACGAGGAGATGCACGTGACGCTCGCCGGGGGTGAGCCCAAGGAGCGCGTCCTCGGCAAGGACCTCCGCGAGGAGCGCAGCCGTAGCCTCAGCGTCTCGGCCGACTGGTATACCGCCTTCGGCAGCTGGCAGCTCAACCTCATGGGAGAGGGCTTCGCCACCTTCATCAAGAATAAGTTCACCGCCGACAACGAGGATGGGGTCCTCGATCCCAAGACGGGGAAGAAGGTCATCACCATCGTCAACGCAGCGGGCAGCCCTAGCCAAGTCTACGGGATCAACCTCGAGGGACGCCTAGCGTACCGCCGTCTCCTGGACCTGCAGGCAGGGCTGACACTCCAGCGCAGCCGCTACGGGGAGGACAAGACGCTCTTCGAGCCCAGCAATGAGACGCCCACGCAGGCGACCATCACGACGCGCGACTACGAGCGTACGCCCAATGTGTACGGCTACTTCGCCGCGACGCTGCGCCCCAGCAAGCCACTGAGCTTCACCCTCTCGGGCACCTACACGGGCTCCATGAAGGTACCCCACGAGCCCTACGAGGGCTTCGATGGGATCGCCAGCGAGGCTAAGCCCGACAGCCGTGGCGCCTTCGACTACACCGACGCCACAGGCACGCAGCACCGCGGCCTCGCCCCAGGCTTTGCACAGCTCACCTCGGCTAAGTCCTTCCTTGACCTCGACCTGCGCGTCAGCTACGCCCTAGACCTCACCTCGCTGGTCAAGCTGACCCTGGACGCTGGCATACAGAATTTCCTGAACTCCTTCCAGCAGGATACCGACAAGGGACCTGGCCGCGCCTCGGCCTACATCTACGGCCCCACGCGTCCCCGCCGTCTCTACCTCTCGGCGACCTTTGACCTCTAGCCGATCGAGGCCCTACGGAGCGCAGACCTAGCGCCCCTGATACAGCAGCGCCCCCAGCATCCGATCGAGATGCTGGGGGCGCTGTCCTTATACTATGGAGCGGCTGGGCTAGCGGCCGAAGCTCCACTTGAGCCCGAGCGTCGGGGCTACGATCCACTGAGGGGCATCGACGTTCTTCGACACACGTAGTTCTGTGCCTACGCTAAGGTTGAAGTCGGGTGCCACGCCCTTGAGCTTATTGAGATTGCACCACAGCTGAGGCTGGGACATGAACTTGAAGGTCGTACTTCCCCAGCCTGGAGCCGTCAGCTCCTGACGCCACCAGCTGAAGAAGCCCGTCGCCGTAAAGAGCCCCGAGGCGGAGGCGAAGCGCCAGACGCCACAGAGCTCGAAGTTATGCGGCTGCTCTGCCCCCTTGATATACTTGTAGAGGGGGATGAGCTGGAGCATCGTGCGGCGTGTAGGGCTGAGGTAGGTGTAGCTCCCGCCGAGCATGAAGGCATCGTTGAGGGAGAAGGCGGGCTTGGTCCGCTCCGTGCTCGGGGCGTAGTCTCTGAAGCGGAGGCCCCCATCGTAGCGGAGGTGCAGGGCGAAGGGTGGGCGCCAGAAGCGGAGGTTGCGCATGAACTTCCAGTTGGCATTCACTGCACCCTGATCACGCCAGGACATGTCCACGAAGTAGAAGGTATCGCCGAAGCGGTCGAGGCTCTGCTGCTCGACGGTTGCCGTCATCATAGGCCGCTCGCGCTGCACCGTCGGGTAGAGGGCACGGCCGAGGTCGTAGTGCAGCTGGATATTCTGCGCCTTGAGGAGCGGGGCTGCCGAGAGGAAGAGGAGGACAAGGAGTGGGCGCGCGAGGAGGCGAAGCCCTCGGCCGTCCTGGGACTGGCGGAAGCGAGACATCATCATGCTGAGGAGCTATATACACGAGCGCAGCCAGTAGCGGGAGCTACCGACTGCGCTCGCTATCATTGGGAGGGAGCTAGCGCCTAGAAGAGCTTGGTGGGGTACTCACCAGCGTCGACCAGTGCCTGGATCTTGGCTACGACCTCGGGGCGGTCAGCAGCGTAGGTCACGCCGAACCACTGGTCGGGCGTATCCAGTACCTCGACCGAGATCTTGCCCTGAGCTACGAGGAGGTTGACGGGCAGCGGAATGAAGTACTCGAACTTAGGGTTCGTGTCCAGCGCCTGGAGGAAGTGGCGGAAGAGCTCGTTGGAGTGACGGAAGTAGTCGGGAGTGAAGCCCCACATGTTCATCGATACGGGCGTGTTCTCCTCGAGGTACTGCTTCTGACCCTGCTCGTCCTCGAAGAAGATGCGTCCATCCTCCCCGCGAGCGATCGCCGTGCGCTCTACGACCTCCGTCAGGAAGCCCTTGTCGTCGACCTGGCAGACGCCACGCGCTACCGTACCGCTCTCGCTGAGGGTATTGCCCACACGATAGCCAACCATGCAGTACTTACCCTCGCTGTCAGAGAGGCTACGGAGCTTGTCTGCCAGTGCAGCGAAGCCATGACGGCCGTAGAAATCGTCGGCGTTGATCACCGCGAAGGGCTCCTTGACGACCTCCTCGGCCATCATGACGGCGTGGTTGGTACCCCAGGGCTTCTCACGCCCTTCAGGGACAGTGAAGCCCTCGGGCAGCTTGTCCAGGTCCTGGAAGACGATCTCGACGGGGATCTTGTGCTCGTACTTGGAGACGATCTTCGTACGGAACTCCTCCTCGAAGAGGTGGCGGATAACGAAGACGACCTTGCCGAAGCCAGCACGGATAGCGTCGTAGATGGAGTAGTCCATAATGGTCTCGCCCGAGGGGCCTAGACCATCGAGCTGCTTGAGACCGCCGTAGCGGCTACCCATACCTGCAGCGAGGACAACGAGTGTAGGTTGTTTCATTGTACTTATAGTGTTTAGGAGTTAGTGATGACGCATTAGCGGCGGCGCTTGCGGCTCTTCGTGGCCTTGCCCTTGGAGGACGTGTGCATCCGCGCGGCCTTGGCACTTTGCTTGCCAGGGATAGATAGGCTCTGCCCCACGCTGAGCTTGTCGGAACGAAGTTTATTGGCCTTCTTGAGCTCCTCGACCGTGAGGCCGTGGCGGTGGGCGATGCTGGAGAGCGTCTCGCCCGAGCTGACCTTGTGCTGACGGCTCGTAGTGGCGGACTCGCCTCGGGAGCTAGCTCGGGAGCGGCTGGAGCTGGTCTCGGCCTCTGCCTCCTCCTCGCTCGTCTCCTCGCTCGAGCTTTGCTTCCGACGTGCGGAGGCCTGCTGGTCAGGGCCCTCGAGGTTGACACGCAGCTCGGGGGAGACGACGGCCTCGCCGAGGCTATCGAGCTTGAGGATGGCCGTCAGCGGTAGGCGTACCGAGGCGTTGTTCCCCGGGATGATGCCGCTACGATACTGGGGGTTGAAGGTGGAGATCGTCTCCCGATCCAGCCCCGTAAGCTCGGCGATGCGGTCGAAGGTCACGCGGTGCGGCGTCACGTAGTAGTCGGTAGCCAGCGGACGGCCCAGCTCGCGCGGCAGGATGCCGTAGTGGCGCGAGTAGTGCATGGCGAAGTAAGCCCCGATGAAGAGCGGGATGTAGCGACGCGTCTCCCCAGGGAGGAAGCGGTAGATGTCCCAGAAGTTCGGCTTGAGGAGCCCGGAGCGCTTGATGGCACGATTGACGTTGCCGGGGCCGCAGTTATAGGCCGCCAGCACCAGCCACCAGTCGCCGTAGATCTTGTAGAGGTCCTTGAGGAAGCGGCTCGCGGCCTCCGTGCTACGGATGGGATCCATGCGCTCATCCACGAGGCTATTGATGTTGAGCCCGTAGACGCGGCCCGTGGGGAGCATCAGCTGCCAGAGGCCAGCCGCCCCAGCAGGGGAGATGGCCTTGGGATTGAGCGCCGACTCGACGATGACCAGATAGCGTAGCTCCATAGGCAGACCATACTTGTCGAGCGCTGTCTCTATATCGGGGAAGTAGAGATCCGAGAGGGCGAGCATGGAGCTCAGCAGGCCGCGACGACGGTAGAGGTAGAGCTCGATGGCCTCACGTACGAGGGGATTGTAGCTGAAGCGCATCACCGAGGGGATGCGGTTCAGCATCCTGATGTAGGTACTGTCGGCAGTGTAAGGGACGGAGACAGAGGCGGGGAGAGCGGGACTGGTACGCGCAGTACCCTTGCGCCCATAGCCGCTATACCACTGCTCCAGGAGGCTCTCTACGTCGCGGTCGAGCGAGGCGGGGAGCGTGATGGGATCGAGCAGTGCTGAGGAGAGGGAGAGCGAGAGCGGAGATCCCTGCTGACGGATGCTGTCGCGCTGCGCCCAGAGGGAGGGCGAGAGCGTGAGAAGAAGCGAGAGAAGGGATATCCTGAGGAGGCTCTTCATAGGGGGAGTCATTAAAAGGTAAGGCTACAGTTGACCCCCAGCTGTAGTGCGGGTCGGGGTAGCGCAGGCACGGCTATCTCTGGACTAAGGCGCAGGGATAGGTCGGGAGAGATGTCGAAGGTGTAGAGCTCGGCATCAACATAGGCGTCGAGGAGCGAGAGTCCGTAGACCAACACCGTAGCGACGATGCTGAGGTCACGGTAGCGACGGTAGTAGTCGTTGCCACGCTTGAGTGTCGAGCGGAGCGAGCTGTACTGCGCGTAGTCCTCGGCCTTGGCGCCCGCGGGGGCGAAGGCCAGCCAAGCGGTATTGGTCGCGGGGTCGGCGCTCATGATGTCGCGATAGGCCTCATGGTAGTCGCGGTACTGGCGGTTGTTCCAGCTGATGGCGTAGTAGCAGGCGGTGAGCGCGCCCCAGACGATGGGGAGCTTCCAGTACTTACGATTATAGATCTGTCCACCCCCAGGGAGCAGCGCCCAGAGGAGCGCCTTGGTCGAATTGGGCTGCCAAAGCGGAGCTATCGCCGTCGCCTGGGGCGAGAGCTGCACCTGAGGCACCTCAGCAGTACGCGCGAGGCTATCGTAGCGTGCGACGAGTCCGCGGCGCGGCGTTTCGTCCCCGACATAGCGCGGAAGGCCCTCGAGCCCCGCACTCACTAGGGAGGGATAGCTACGCAGCGCGGGGAGGCTGTCGGGAGCCGAAGCTCGGGCAGAGGCCGCACCGAGGAGGAGGGCAAGGCCGAGGAGGAGCGAGGGACGATAGCGGGAGGCGGTCATAGACGGAGGGCTAGTGCTGTACGCGCTCGAGGAGCTGCATGATACGCTCCAGCTCCTCATCGCTGGAGAAGGGGATCGTCAGGCGTCCCTTACCCTGAGCGTTGCAGCGCAGGGTGACACGCGAGGCGAAGACCTGCGCCAGGTGCTGCTCTAGGATCTTGTAGTCCGCACGTGCGGAAGGCTTGGGGCTGCTGGAGGGCTTAGCCGTGGGGAGCTCCTCACCACCCTGCTGGACGGCGCGGGCGAGCTCCTCGACAGCGCGCACACTCAGCTGCTCCTGCTGGATGAGGGCGTAGAGCTCCAGCTGCCGCTCCGGGTCCTCGATCTGCAGCAGGGCACGGGCGTGGCCCATGTCAATGAGGCGCTGGGTGAGCCCCAGCTGGATCTCGGCGGGCAGGCGCAGCAGACGCAGGTAGTTGGCCACCGTGGTACGCTTCTTCCCGACACGCTCAGCGAGCTCCTCCTGCTTGAGCTGCTGCAGGTCGATGATCTGCTGGTAGGCCAGGGCGATCTCTATGGCATTGAGGTCCTCACGCTGGATGTTCTCCACCAGCGCCAGCTCCATGAGCTCCTCGGCACGTACGGGACGGATGTAGGCGGGCAGGCGCTCGAGCCCCGCACGCTGGGCGGCCCGCCAGCGGCGCTCGCCCGAGATGATCTGATACTGTCCGCCTCCGAGCTCCTGCACGGTGATGGGCTGGACGAGGCCAAGCGCACGTATCGAGCTAGCAAGCTCCTCGAGGCGCTCCTCGTCGAACTCGCGGCGAGGCTGATTGGGATTGGGCTGGATCAGCGAGATACTCAGCTCCTGGATCGAGGCAGCCCCACTGAGGCTGGCCATGGGCTCATCGGGGAGGAGGTTGCCGAGGCCGCGCCCGAGGACGCTCTTAGTCTTCATTGCCATAGCGTCTACTTCTTAGTCTTATTGATCAGCTCGACTGCCAGCTGGAGGTGATTGACGGCGCCGCGGCTGTCTGCATCATAGAGCAGGGCAGGCAGCCCATGGCTCGGAGCCTCGCCGAGCTTGACATTGCGCTGGATGACGGTCTCGAAAACGAGCTCCTTGAAGTGGCTCTTGACCTCCTCGTAGATCTGGTTGTTGAGGCGCGTACGGCTATCGTACATCGTCATCAGGAAGCCCTCGATCTCGAGGCGCTGGTTGAGGCGCTGGCGGACGATGCGTATGGTATTGAGCAGCTTGGAGATGCCCTCGAGGGCGAAGTACTCGCACTGTACGGGGATCAGGACGGCGTCCGCCGCTACCAGCGCATTGATGGTGATCAGGCCCAGCGAAGGGGAGCAGTCGATAAGGATATAGTCGTAGCGGTCGACGAGCGGCTCGAGGACGCGGCGCAGCTTGTGCTCACGCTCGTCCTGCTCCATCAGCTCGATGTCTGCCCCCGCCAGGTCGATGTGCGAAGGCAGTAGCTCGAGGCCGTCCACGATGGTAGGGATGATGACCTCGGAGGCCGCGAGGCCGCCGCAGAGGCATTCGTAGATCGTCTTACCGAGCTTGAGGCTCTCGACGCCCAGCCCTGAGGAGGCGTTGGCCTGCGGATCGGTATCCACCAGCAGCACGCGCTTGTCGAGCGAGGCCAGCGAGGCTGCCAGATTGATAGCTGTCGTAGTCTTCCCTACGCCACCCTTTTGGTTTGCTAAGGCGATGATTCGTCCCATTCCTATGGTCTCCCTATAGTCTATTATCCTTATCCTATTCTATTTAGCCCGGTTTGAGCCAGGCACTATAGTTCCTAAATAACTTCCAAATTTACGACTACTCGCCGACATAGACGACATCCGTGCCGCCAGACGATGCGCTTCGGACTGGCTCTGAGGTGAAAACGCAGCCTCCTCCACCCTCGGTATAGCGAGGCTCTCAGCCCAACTGAGGCCAAGACCAAGCGCCCCCACCCTACGGTACTCGGCTTTCTCCTACGAAGCCCTCCCCATCCGCCGACCTATCCCTCAGCGCTCTGAGGGATAGCAGTCAGCGCCGTAAGGGGTATCAGTCAGACGGCTGAGGGATATCAGTCAGCGCGCCGAGGGATATCCCTCAGGCTGGGCGGGCTATGCCGAGCGCTGGGCAAGACTAAGGAGCGAACTTAGCCTACAGCACATCGATGCGCTGCGCCCTACCTTTTCTCAAGAAAGCCGTCCAGGCCGCTCCTCGCCCCTTCGCTCAGCCCCCAAGGGAGCTCCGAACTTGCCCTCAAGGAGAACTTTTCGGCCTCTCAGCAAAAAACTTTTCGCTCTGGAGGCTCGCTGATCTTCGCCTCACGATAGACACATAAGACACTAAGCAAGAGCGAATAAGAACAAGAACGCCACCCTCCTTTAGCACCTAGTGCGCCCAGAAATTAGGGGAAGCGCGCCGAGAAGCTTTACAGAAGTTTGCATATATAAATAAATGTTGTATCTTTGCAGTGTGTTTTTCATGGTATTAGATTTAAGGTTAACTGGAATAGGGGGTGTCGGGAGACAGTCCCTATTCATTTTATAAGGCCCTCTGAGAAGGAGGGGGCGAAGCCTCACGAAGGCGCCCGAGCGGCAGCGGGAAGCAGCCCTTCCCAAACCTTATCCATAAGCCCCAAAGGAAACACAAAGCCCTATCAAAAAGCTAGGCCGAGGTGCAGCGAGCACCTCGGCCTAGTTTGCTTAGTAGTCTAAGTATCAGCTCAGCGAACTAGTCTACCTGACGCATGGGTGGCTTGACGACCTCGGCCGCGAGCTGACGCCCACGTACCACGATGTAGATCTCCGTGCCGGGAGCGCTGTGCTCCTTAGCCACGTAGCCCATACCGATACCGACCTTGAGCGTGGGCGACATCGTCCCTGAGGTTACCTCGCCAATAATCTTACCCGAGGCATCAGCAATCTCGTAGTGCGCGCGGGGAATACCCTTGTCCTTGAGGCGGAAGGCGACGAGCTTACGCGTGATGCCCTCGGCCTTCTGCTGCTCCAGTAGAGCGCGGCCGGGGAAGTGCTTGTCGTCCTTGAACTTCGTGATCCACCCGAGGCCGGCCTCTAGGGGTGAGGTCGTGTCCGTGATATCGTTGCCGTAGAGGCAGAAGCCCATCTCGAGGCGGAGCGTGTCGCGTGCGCCGAGGCCGATAGGACGGATACCCTCGGGCTTACCTGCCTCGAAGATCGCATTCCAGATACGCTCGCCATACTGGGGGTAGAAGTAGAGCTCGAAGCCCCCAGCACCCGTATAGCCCGTGTTGGAGATGATGACCTCGGGGCAGCCTGCGAACTCGCCGACCTTGAAGGTATAGTAAGGGATCTCGCTGAGGTTGACCTCCGTGAGGCGCTGCAGTACCTGCGTCGCTAGAGGCCCTTGGACTGCCAGCTGCCCGACATTGTCGGAGCTGTTCTCGAGGATAGCCCCAACCTTATTATTGGCCTGGCACCAGGCCCAGTCCTTGTCTATGTTGGCCGCGTTGACTACGAGCAGGTACTTCTCCTCCTCATAGTGATAGACGAGCAGATCGTCAACGATCCCTCCGCTAGCGTTGGGGAAGCAGGTGTACTGGATATCGCCGACGCCGAGCTTGGAGGCGTCATTGCTGGTGATGTCCTGGACGAATTGGAGCGCCTGAGGCCCCTTAACCCAAAACTCACCCATGTGCGAGACGTCAAAGACACCTACGCCCTTGACCACTGTCATGTGCTCGTCGATGATCCCCGTGCTGTACTCGATAGGCATGTTGTAGCCTGCGAACTCGTGCATCTTAGCCCCCAGGGCTTCGTGCAGAGCGGTGAATGGAGTTGTCTTCATGTTCTTGGAAGCGTGCTCTAATATGAAAGTTAGTTGTACTACTGACCCAAAGGTACTAAGAACAAACGAAGTATCCACCTTCGCCCCCTAAAGGAGCAGCACCCCGCCGAGCCCTCTCCCAGCAGCGTCCCCACCATGCCCTTCACCCAGAGCCGATAGAGCCCCCGCTGCGCCCGAAGCCAAATGCCACCGAAGCGCAAGGGAAAGCATACAAAAAGACGACAGGCATGATCTCTAAATCATGCCTGCCGTCCTAGTGGTAGCGAGAGGGGGACTTGAACCCCCGACCTTCGGATTATGAATCCGACGCTCTAACCAGCTGAGCTATCTCGCCGCCTCTTATCGCTTAAAGCACTGCAAAGATAGAGAAAGTAAACGAACTATCCAAATGCCTCGTTCCCCAGTATCTAAAGGGATTAAAGGAGCCCCACAAGCGAGCCCAAGGCTCGGAGATGACTCAGAGCAACTTGAGCTCCAGCGAGGCGGGATCGAAGTCCAGCCACTGCTGCACCCACATCCCCGGGCGCAGCTCCTCGGGCGGGTTGGAGACCGTGAGCCCGAGGAGGCGCACCGAGCGCCCCGAGAGCTCCACGCCCCGCAGTAGCGAGAGTGCCTCTGTCTCCAGCTCCGCCTCCTCCAGGAGATGCGTAGCAGAATAGGCGCGCGACTGGATGGAGAAGTCCGCGAACTTGAGCTTGAGCGTCAGTGTACGCCCACGGAAGGAGCGTCGCTCTAGCCTCCTCTTAAGGTCGGAGAGCACCTCGAGGAGGCGCTGCTCGAGCTCCAGCGGCTCGGCGGTATTCGTCTCGAAGGTATGCTCGCAGCCTATGGACTTGCGTACGCGCTCGTACTCCACGGGGCGCTCGTCTATACCGCGAGCATAGTCATAGAAGGTCTGCCCAGCCTTGCCGAAGTGCCGCTGCAGCTCCTGGAGGCTCCGCTCCCTGAGGTCAGCCCCCGTGCGTATCCCCAGCTGGTGCATGCGCTGCGCCGTAGCACGCCCCACACCCCAGAAGCTCTCTACGGGCAGCCGCTCGATGAGCTCCAGCGCTTGGTCGGGGTGTATGGTACAGAGGCCGTTGGGCTTACGCTCCTCGGAGGCGATCTTCGCCAGGAACTTATTATAGGAGACGCCCGCCGAGGCCGTCAGCCCGAGCTCCTCCCAGATGCGCCGCCGCAGCTCCTTGGCGATGTCCACCGCGAGGGGGATGCCGGGCTTATTCTCGGTCACATCGAGGAAGGCCTCGTCTAGGGAGATGGGCTCGATGATATCGGTATAGTCGTGGAAGATGCTATGGATGGCCGCCGAGACCTCCTTGTAGCGCTCGAAGCGCACGGGCACGAAGGTGATGTGCGGGCAGCGCTTGCGTGCCTCAGCCCCCGACATAGCCGAGCGTACGCCGAAGCTCCTAGCCTCATAGCTCGCAGCACAGACCACGCCGCGCGCCTCTCCCCCGCCGACGGCGATGGGGATGCCACGCAGCTCGGGGTGGTCGTGCTGCTCCACCGAGGCAAAGAAGGCGTCCATGTCGATGTGTATGATCTTGCGCATGAGGACTCGCTTGGGAAAAGGGCTATGGGTAGGGGCTACCAGCGTAGCCAGTAGATGAGGCGTAGGATCAAGGATAGAAGCACGAGCAAGAGAGCGAGGTACTTCACGAGCTGAGGCTGCCCTGATACTTCAGCCTCCTCCACTCCGGACAAGGACTCCTGAGATGCTGATGCCTGCTCCTCTAGCTGTAGCTGCGAGACCAAGATACGCTCGTCCCTACTCCGCACCGAGCTGCGCACAGCCCCTAGGAGCATGAGCTCTCTATAGTGCTGAGCGAGGTAAGCCTCGACTGTCTCAACATCTCGCACCAGGATGAAGTACCCAAGGTAGCCCCAGCGTGGCACATCTGAGAGCTGGATCAGTACCGCTTGGTAGCCGATCAACTGATAGAGCTTCGTAACCTCCGCACAGAGGTCTCCGCCCAGGTCAAGGAGCAGACGATGGCCACCCTCTAGATAGGCAGCGTCAGCCAGCTGTGCCCCTCTGAGGCTGACCTCATAGCGAGGTACACACGCACAGCGATCGTAGCGATCGACGATGCGCTCTATGTAGGGCGGGTATACCAGCTCCTCCTCGGGGAGCAGCTGGGCCACGATCTCGCGCACCTCTTCCTCTGAGCTAATCCGCCCACGGGGGATGGCGGGGACAGGGATCAGTGGGGTGACAAAGATGCTATAGAGGTAGCTCTCTAGATCGCTGACCGGTCGGGTAGGCTCCGCCTCGGGGTCCTCATCGCTGATCGCCCCGAGCACCTCGTAGACGAAGACAAGCGTATCGGGATCGGGTGACGCTATGAAGGAGCTCGCATCATCCTCCAGTGTCACCCCTACAGGCCCCTCATCGGCAGGCTCCTCAGGCACTGTCGCCCCAGCTATGGGACTAGGGATAGTAGCCGAAGCAGCCACAGCGTCTGCCCCAGCCGCATCATCTTCCTTAGGCAGCCCCAGCCAAAAGGGATAGAGGACATAGGCCCAATGCCCGTAGTCATAGCTATAGTAGGAGACCACGATGTAGGCATCCTCATCGTCCCCAGGGGTGAAGCAGATTTCATCCTGACGTAGGATGGTATAGAGCTTCAGGCGATAGCCTAGGCGCTCCTCGAGGGAGCTACGATCCTGCTCGAAGGCTAGGCCCACGATGAGGCTAGGCGCTGGCGAGCCGAAGTACTGAAGCGACAGCCGCGGGGCGGAGCTATAGCCGCGCAGCAGAAGATCCGTATGATTCATTAGCTACCATTGGTCATCCGTAGCCCCCCAAGGGGACACCCACACTATCTCTATCCATTACCAGAACTCCACAGCACTCGTCGCTGGAGCTCCGTCCCACCGATCACAAGGCCGAGATAAGGCTCGTCGTAGGGGCTCTTTACCTTATACATAGGATACACGCAGCAGCCAGCACTGGGGCTCCACCCTCCCCCAACGGCGATGGGGATACCACGCAGCTCCGGATGATTATGCTGCTCTACCGAGGCATAGAAGGCATCCATATCGACGTGTATGATCTTGTGCATGAAGGAGGAAGACCTAAACAGACGGGGATAAGACAGTCATCGAGCTCTACTCGGGACGCTGAGGAAAAGGACGGGTATATACCCAAGCCCACCAAAGGAAGAGAAGCTGGAAGGGTAGGCGGATCAAGGCTATCGTCGCACGAGGATCACCGAGCTCAGCCAGGTGTGTATAGGAGTAGATATTGGCCGGATAGACAGCGATCAGAAGTAGGACAATCC
>ERZ773250.1034-NODE-1034-length-14615-cov-3.583516_pt1 | contig 14615 bp, 10 predicted proteins | sample MGYA00511258_ERZ773250 | MGnify/ENA primary metagenome ERZ773250 (study PRJEB29015, sample SAMEA2738164) | human oral metagenome | biome: human oral; feature: human-associated habitat; material: saliva | place: China | collected 2187 ... | reverse complement strand
GTGATAAATGGAAGGTATCAGATAATGGCATTGAAGTAAAAACTTATGTTAATTATGGGGTTAATACACCTTATAAAAAATACCTATTGAAGAAAAATAATAAGAAGTATGATGGAGGAATAAATAAAACTCCATACTATATCTCTAGTGTTACCAGATTATAATTAAAAAGACCTATATAGGTTAGCAGAAATCTGCATCTGTATAGGTCTTTTTTTATTTTACTGTAAGTCACCTTTAATCTTAGGTTGCTATTTTTTCATGCGTTTGCTATACTAAAGGCATAAATTGTTAATTTATATTTTTTTTCACCACCTCAAACGGTGAACCTTTGGTCACGTGACTAGAGAAAAGACGAAACATGGAGGAGGATATGTGATTACTGGTTCTGTCCCAGTGAAATGCATACCATGTTTAAATGGGTTAAAAGTGAGCGTACTCGCTTTTAACTATCAGTTAAGCCATCAGACAGAAAGAAGGGGCTTAACGCTTTGAAACACGTACGAGATAATATTGCCTTTTTCGTTTTTGAAAGGCTACAACAAACGTTATTAGCAGATAAAAGCATAACGAGAAGTTTCCTATGGTTTTCCATAGGTATGTGCATCCTTGTTTTTTTGAGACAAGGCTTGCCGGCTTCTTTGTTATGCTTTTTTTGTTTTGAGTTTGGGTAGACGGACGAAAAAGGAAGGCGACATCTCGATGATTAGAGGTGAGGAACAGGTGTTCCCAACTCTAACTTGTCGGCAAACGGAGGAAAGGCTACGAACAGGTGTTTGAGACTTTCCAAGGTCACTTTACAACAACAATGTTATATTTTATAAGGAGAAAAAAATGACAAAAATTATTACGATTGGACAAACCGAAATGATTAGGGTAGGACGTGATTACCCTTGTCCTATTTGTGGGAAACCAGATTGGTGTCTGGTTTTTGCAGATCAGACTAAGGCTGTCTGTGCTAGAAAGATTGACCTAGACAAACCACAATTTGGTAGTGCTGGGACTATTTATGATTTGGACCCTAAAAAAGCGAAAGAGGTGACTTTTGAACCTAGTTGGAAAAGTCAACCTTTGGCAAGTATCTCAACACTTCACAAGGTAAATTCTCTTGTGATTGATGTGTTGGGATTGACTAAGGAACATGTCGAGCACTTAACAAGTGCGGAACGAGGTCTTTCTGTTGAGACCATTGCACTGCGTGGCTACGCTTCATCAACAAAGCAAACACGCCAGAAGCAGGTTGATACAACAGTATCTCATCCAGCAACTATTTGGGAAAAGCTCTTTGTTGCAAATGGACTTCCTAAAGACGCTTGGCGTGGAGTTCCTGGTTTCTATTGGAACGAAAACGCAAAATGTCCTATTTTTGAATCAAAAGATGGAATCCTAATTCCATGTCGCAATTCTTGGGGACAAATTGTAGGTTTTCAAGTACGTCTTGATAACGTCAGTTATCAAGCCAAAGTAAACGAAGCCTTTCAAGAGGGACGAAATGCACGTACTGCTAAGGTCTTCCAAAATGAAGATGGAAGTTTCGATTGGTATGTTTTTGCTAAAGGATCATCACACGAACTAGCAAGTGGGACAACTAAGGAAACTAGTGTTAAACTTCGTTCTGGACTTGAGTTGACATTTAAAAAAGGGCAAAAGTATGTCTTTGTTTCGTCAGCATATAAGCCAGAGGGAACAAGTGCTAAGTCTTTTCCCCATTTTGCCTATTCTGATGTTATTTTAGAACAAGCACGTTTTTCGGACGCAGGTAAGGCTAAAGTCAACCTTATGAGTAAGGTTGATAACCTTCTAGTTACGGAAGGTTTGCTTAAAGGAGATATCACTGCATCAGTTGCGAAAAACACTCGTCTTTCTCAATTGGGAAATATCTGTGTTATCTCTATGGCAGGAGTAGCAGCATGGCGTCCTATCTCGGACTTTATCGGAAAGACTGAACTCAAAAAGGTTAAACCAATTTATCTTGCATTTGACCAAGACTTTGAGGATAATGACTCGGTATTTGAACGTATGTATGACATGGTTCAAGATCTAGTTACGAAGCAATCTTGTACGGTTCGTGCTCTAATCTGGCCTCACGAAAAGGGAATCGATGATTTCCTTTTGAAAGCTTCTCCAGAAGAAAAGATTAAGTTCAAAACGTATAATAAACAGGATATGGTATAATGAAGAAAAATTATTTGGAGACGTATAAGGGTTGAATATCAAGAAAGTAGAGCGACTGATCTTTGAAATCAACACCATTCATATAAAGTACTCAGAAGAGTATTTTGAAAGTGGTAAACTTGCTAAAGTCAATCTTAATCACACTTTTGCGAAGGCGCCAGTTGATGAGATTCTAAAATATCGTTTGAATCTGCACGAATCTATCAACGATTATTTGATGGTAGCAGATGTCAGCGATATTAGATACTTCTATCGAGTGAAGACATCTGAATCTATTGTAGATAAGATTGAGCGTTTTACTAAAAGACCAGAAGGGTATCCAGTAAATTCGGTTTTAAATGATATTTTTGGAGCACGTGTCATTTTGCCAACATCTGTCATTACTGAAGTGATGAATCGTTTAGATGATTGGAAGGAAGAATACGGTCTTAAAAATTGGTATTTAAAAGATACTGAAGACTATACTGGCATCCATCTCTACTTTAAAAACAAGAGTCATTTCTATTATCCTTGGGAATTACAAATCTGGGATAAGAATGATATTTCTCGAAATATAGAGAGTCACAAACGAGATTATGCAAGGAAACTTGATAACAATAATTAGGTTTCCTTTTTTTACGCAATAAATTGTATGTCATACTATGTATAGTTCATAGTGTATCGTACATAGTACATATAAGAGAAAGAGGAAGGTAGTAGCTTTAAGCTTTACCTTCCTTTTTGCTATTAAGGAGAAAAACAATGGCAAATTTACTAGCAGTAGCACAACAAACAACTAAAAAAGTCACTTTTCCGAAGATAAAAGAGACTGATAAAGCTGCAGATATCGTGAGAAAGTTTTGTACTTATTATGCGAATATTCGCAGAAAGCAATGTCAGGAACTTTTATCTCAAGAAGTCGGAGCAGTAGCAGTAGAGGTATTTGGACAGGATAATGTCTATACAGCCTACAAAGTCAAAGACATAATGGCAGATATAGAGACCATTGGTTATGATCAAGCTCATTTTTCGAATAAGCTAAAAAGCCAGTTTGAGGGTATGAGTTTGAGAGATGAAGAAAATCACGAACACCTTTTCGGTGAACAGATTCTTCTCACATTAGATGGAGGTAGATTACCTGCTACTAAGAGTGCAGAAGATACCAAACGCACTTTGTATCTTCTCATTGTCGACGATTCAAAGGTTAGAGTACCTTTGAAGAAAAACCTAAGTTTTTGGAGAGAGAGAATTTCACAAACAAGGTATGGACTAGTATCTTTTAGCTTTCTTGAATTGATGTCTATCCATAGTGAAGGTATCTACAAGGAATGTAGTTATTATGGAAATATCCAAAAGATAGCTAACGTTCTTAAAAGAGAGTATGAAGATGCTCTTGCAGCCAACCTTAATGCACAATATGTTAATCAGTCAACTAAGACGATAGCCAGTGTGCGTGAGGATAAAATCTTTCAAGATCATGAAATGAACAGTAATACGTCATTTCTTGATTTAGGGTTTTCGAAAGTCGAAGTGGATACCGAGCGTTATCGAGGTAGTGATTTTGATAAGGGGAAATTTAGGGTTCTAGAGAACGAATGGGAGAAGTTGTGTAATCACTTACCTCATTCTACTGTAGAACCTGAACTCAAATTCCGAAAGCTAGGAAAACATAAAGCAAGCGGACTTTATGTGCCAGGGTTAAATATCATGGCAGTTGATGTAAGAGATTCCTCATCATTCATACATGAGTATGGACATTATATAGACTATACGTATGATCAATCAGGTATCATTAGCTCTACATCACATAGCTTTAAAGATATTCGTAATATCTACAAGGCTAGCTTGCTGAAACTTATTCAAATAGCAGAGAAAACCAGAATGGACTTAGCTCAAGCTGTTCATATTAAGAAGAAGTTGGATTATTATTTGACACCGACTGAAGTGTTTGCACGTGGCTTTGAATGGTGGGTTTTTGAAACTTATACCAAAGATTCAGAACTGCTATCTGATGAAGCTACTTACTATACTCGATTAGAGTATAGGGCTTTGAGGCAATGTCGACACCTTTTGTTCGCATTTTTTGACACGTTCTTTGAGAACTATCGTGCAATGCAGCCTATTTATAAGGTTGAGAAGGAGCCAAAAACACTAGTAGCTTGTCGAAAGCCACTTGAAGATAAACCAACAACTGAAGGAGAACAGTTAAGCTTGTTTGAGTTCTGAGAGGAGAAAAACAATGACTGAAATGACGGTCAAAAAGTATTTGGAACCTTATTACACTTTAGATAGAGTGGCATTAGGTTCAATACTGGAAACAGCTAGGAAAGAATTAAATAGACCTCTATCTCTTCAAGATGTTGCAAATAGAATTGGGGTTTTTAAAGGAACTGTCAATAATTATGAAAAAGGACGTTCTATTCCTAAAGAACCACAATTTTCGATGCTTTGTAAACTGTATAAAATTGATAAGGTTGACCTTATCAATAAAACTACAATTCTTGATAGAGATAAGGTTCTTTCCAAACGTTACGAATTGTTGAGTACGATTCGTGAATTGCAGAAAGAAGCTGCAGAGTTAAAGCTGTTACTAGAAACTGAAAAAGGAGAAAAACAATGATTGTAAACAATATTTTAAAAGAAGCTATCGATAATAATATCCAAGATATTACCTTCTTCCCACATGGTGAAGATTACGAGGTAGCATTTAGAACTGCTGATGTTAAACAGGTTCATGACTTCATTTCATCAGAAGATGCGGATGCTCTATTTGGTCATATTAAATTTATAGCTGAAATGGACTTAACAGAAAAACGTTGTAGTCAGGTAAGAACTTGTGACTATCAGTTGGACGATGGTAGAGTTATCACCATTAGGATATCGACGATAGTTAATTTTCAAGGACTAGAAACGATGTCTATCCGACTTATTCATGTGAATGAGCGACGAATTTCTTTGAGTGAGTTTGATAGTAGTTGTATGGAAGAAGTGCTTAAAAAGGTACGCATTCCAGGCTTACATGTCATTACTGGTCCTGCTGGTGTCGGCAAAACGACTTTAGCCTACTCGTTACTTTCTGAGGCTTTTAAAGAAGGTAAAGTAATGACAATTGAAAGACATGTCGAGATTAAGGAAATGTCTTTTTGCCAACTACAAGTCAATCAGGCTAACGGTATGGAACTGGAAAAGCTCGTGACTTTTGTATTACGCTTCAACCCTGACGTCTTGTTTATTGGTGAAGCTAATACACAAGAAGAAGTAGAAGCAGTACTTAAGGGACGTTTCCTCTTTGGAACGGATGTGCATCATTTTCATCCGGCTGTTTCTGCAGGATTAAGTGTCGTTACAACAGTTCATAAAGATGGCTTTTCAATCCCACATGATGTTTTAGAAATGAAACAAGGAAAAGATGGGAAACGTAATGTAGCTTTGATTAAATAGGGGAGAAAAACAATGACGATGGAAATTAACGAATTTGACCGCTTCATGGCAGTAAGCCATTTTGATGATGAAATGGCTGAAGCACACACACCGACTGAGGATGCTATTCATAATTGGATAGTTGATCATCAAGAGGATGATGAGCTGATTGCTGGGATTCTTAAACATCTTGATCGTACGATTAAGGATGCTATGGCTTACTGCATCAGAAAAGCTAGTAAGTCTGAGTATAGAGAGGGTCAGGGTGCTATGGTTGATGATGCCACGGTCTTTTCTTGGGTTAAAGAGTATTTTACCGCTGAAAAGGTTGAGACTAAACCAGTTGTAGGTAAAATGACTACCGGTAGTAAGAAATCAACCAAGCAACCAACTAAGAAGCCAACCAAGAAGCCAAAAAAGAAAAAACCAACTAAGAAAACTCCTGAAAAGGATGAGAAACAGTTAGATCTTTTTTCGGATTTATCTATTGAAGAAGGCGAATTTTAACAACAATAAATAGAAAAATGGTCCTAGGGCCATTTTTTATTAATTAAGGAGAAAAACAATGACAAAAGCAGAGAATATTCAAGAAATCGTAGATAATCGTTTAAAAGTTCCTAACGGATTTTTCAAATGGGCGAAGAATAATTTTCCTATCTATGAATGGTCAAATAAGTCTAAGACAATTATCTCTTCCGACCGAAAAAAATTCTCGGAAAAGGTTTCAAAATGCTTATCACTTAACAGCCGTTTAACCTTTGTAGGAGATACTTTTTACTTTGTCTGGATGGGAGTCGCAAAGAAACGCATTGAAATGCAAATGTATGCAATGACTCAATCATTTGAAGAAGGAAAAGAAAAGTTTGACGTAAGTCTTTATAACTTTTATCAGCTTGCCAACAATAAGATGGTAAAAGCACACTGGGATCCATATCTTTCAGCTAAAGAAGGTAAAGAAGTCTATAGTACTGGATTCCAAAATCAGAGAAATGCTCTCTTTTTTGGCTCTGGTGCATTTAGTGTCTATACGCTTTATGGTAGTATGGAAAGTCTTATTCAGAAGTTACAAACAAAATCTGAGTTGAGATATTTAGATTTTGGACACGTGATTAAAGATAATTTTGAGATAAGCTCAGTGCTACCTCATATCTATAAATATCGAGAACGTATTGAATTCGCTCAAAAAATAAAGGCGCGTGGAGTCGTCAAAGAATTGGTAGGTACTACGTTTTATAGGTCTTATTACTCATGTAGTCTTGGACATAAGCATGCAAATATGGGTAAGGTTACTATGAATTTTCTCAGAAGGAATAAACAGTATCTAAAAAATACGGATATGAATATCGAAAAGGCATTTTTCGAGGAAGATATGCGTAGACAATATGGTCGAACGTTCGAGGGTTTATATGAGTTGCTTATAAATGCTATGGTTCCTAACAGGACGCCACTAATTAAGCGTTTAAATAGTATCTTACCATCCACGGTGAAACCAATTCGTTTCATTAACTGGATGATGAAGAATGAGGTCTGTCTTCGTGATTATGAGGACTATCGAGAAATGGTTGAAGCTCTGGGAATTCCATTTGATGGAGATTATGTAGTTATACCTAAAAATTGGGAAAACAAACATACAGAGATTGTCGAAAATTATTCGATTCTTCTCGAGAATCAACTAGAACGTGGGACTCATTTACGTGTAACTAATGCCGTAAGTAATTTGAGAGCGGAGAAAAGAAGACGTGAGGAAGAAAAGAAAGAGGCGAAGTTGAGAATTGTAACAGCTGAACGCTTGGCAAACATGATGAAGGCTCAGACAGCATTTGACAAGTATGCATTTATCTTTCCTAAAAATGAAAGTGAAATTGTCAGAGAGGGGAAACACCTACATCACTGTGTTGGAAGGTATACAAAGGAACACTTTGTCTACGGTTCCTCTATTATTGTCTTTGTACGTGATAAAACTGACAGAGAAACTCCTCTTTATACCCTAGAATTGAAAAATGATAGGATTATTCAACTGAGAGGAGAACGGAACAAAGCTGCAGACGAAGAGGCTAAGAAAGAAGCAGAACAATTTTTAGCCCATTGTGGAAAGCTTAAAATTGAGTTTTAGATAAGGGAGAAAAAATGAAACCGAGAACTCATTATGAGTCAACTGCGTTTTCATGTTATACTAGAGATAACACTATACGTGATTTCATGTATAATTCAGGGAGAAACGTCATGAAGTTGACTATTGTTCTTTATAATAATAAAAAGATGATTGGAAAATACCTGGTTGATACAATCAGTAAAACCTTAGATACGTTTGAAAGGAAAGATGATTTTTTGTTGAACACAGAATTCACCTATGAACGTATGGTAGATTTTCTAAAAGGGCGTCAAATTGATTTTGGACGAAAAAACCGAAAGGAACTTTTAGGTTATACCTATACAGCTCCCGATGTCTGGCACGAAATTGCTATGACACACGGTTTTGATACCGATGATTTTTATTGGGTATCAATACCAGAACTCAATGATGAGCCATTTGTTTTAGAAGATCATCATCCTAATTTAAGTAGAAAATAGGAGAGATACTATGACTGTATTTACTTCTAGCAAAGGAACTCAAGAGAAATGGTTGAAAGATGACTATTTCTATAAGAGAGACTTTTTTGGTGGGGAGGCTGAAGCTGAGTTTCTAGTATCTGAGTTTTTGAAAAGTTGTGGGATTGAAGATTATGTACCTTACGAAAAAGTAGGTAGTGATCTTTGTCGTTCACAAAATTTCATACCAGAAGGTGGAAGCTTCGTTACGATGTTTCGTTTGCTGCAACAAAGGGGATATACGGAATCAGATATCGAACAAATAGCCAAGAAACAACCTCAAGAGCAGTATAACTTTTTGAAAAAAGAGTTGGCTGAGATTGGTTTTTCAGAAGCTGAGCTTGATTCGATATTTGCCAGACTCTTTGAGATTGATCGCTTAACCTTAAATGTTGATAGACACTGGAATAACTTTGGGATTATCTTTTCTAAAGATGAACCGCCATATTTATTAACTTTGTTTGATTTTGGTTACTCTCTAGGCGTTACCTTTCCCAGAACAATGCCCACGCATGTAGCTATTCGTAAGAGTAAAGCTATGACAGTCAGCAAAAGCTTTGATAAGCAATGTGAACTGGCTGGAACATTCTCTTTTGACATTCAAGATAGTTTTATTGAGTTCCTCAAAAACAGGAAAACACGAGAGGCTCACATATTTTTGAGTCGTATAAACAAATACTACAACTAAAAAGAAAGACTTGGTATTACACCAGGTCTTTTTTAGTTTTAAGGAGAAAGAACAACAATGGAAGAACAAAAACAAAATAAAACAATGACTAAAGCAGAAAAGGTTCAAGCTAACCTTTCTGCCATTAAACTTGTGAAAGCACTCGAAACAGATAACCGTCTAGCTGATAGTGCCGAACAAGAAATTCTCTCTAACTATGTTGGTTGGGGAGGACTTGCTAACGATTTCTTTGATAGTAAGATTAATCGTTTTGCAAAAGAACGTGATGAGCTAAAAAGTCTTGTCACTAAAGAAGAATATCGTGCGATGGAAATGAGCTCCCTTACGGCTTACTACACAAGTCCAGAGATTGCTACTGCAATGTGGGATAAGATTGTAGAAAGTGGTTTTAAAGGAGGTAATATTCTTGATCCATCAATGGGTACTGGTATCTTCTTTGAAACAATGCCAGAGGATATCAAGAAGAATTCTACTCTTTATGGAATTGAACTTGATACCATTACAGGTGCTATTGCTAAACACCTTCATCAAGATGCTACTGTTTTAGTCCAAGGATTTGAAACAGCAAACTTTGAAGGGACACCATTTGACTTGGTCATTACGAATGTTCCGTTTGCGGATGTTCGCATTGTCGATAAGGCTTATGATAATAAACCTTATCGTATTCATGATTACTTCTTTAAGAAAGCTATCGATTTGGTACCCTATCATGGGATGGTTGCAGCTATCACTTCAACTGGTACTGCAGATAAGAGTGCTGGTTCAATTCTGCCAGAACTCCGTCGTAGCGGAACTCAGTTTTTAGGTGGTGTCCGCTTACCAAATACTGCTTTTAAAGATGCTGGAACACGAGTGGTAACAGATATCCTATTTTTCCAAAAAGGAGCTTTTATCCCTGTTCCCGATAATAATATCGACTTCTGGTCTTCAGATAGAAATAAACTTCCCTTTGATAAACGTGTCTCACTCAATCCCTATTTCTTCCAGGATGCTATTTGTAAAAATCCTTGTGTCCTAGGTGATTATCAGGTACGTCATTTCAATGGTGGAACACTGGATCTTGTGGTAGGTAGCTCTTTTGACTTAGCTTCAGAGCTTCAAGAAGCACTATCAAAAGTAACAGTGCCTTTCGAAGTAGAGAGACTAGAACCTCGTGATATTATCCTTAAAGAAGAAGTGAATCATCTTGACCAAGACTTACTTGCTTCACTTGATATTCGATTGAACGAGTATGCTTGTGATAAAAATGGGCGTGTCTATTATCGTGATAACACGTCTATCCGTCCTAGCTCACGCTCAGCTGAAATGATTTTTTATCAAGACGAACAAGGACAGTTCGTAAAATACGATGATAAATACAAGGAAGAAGCCATTTTAGACTTTGAAGCAGCAGTAGAAGCAGACCCTAATATTGTTACAAATACATGGGTAAGTCAAACACCTTCTAAAGCAGCTAAAAGTAAAGGGCTTTACAAAGGTATTTATTTCTATGAAACACCCCTTACGGATACAGAAAACAAGCGTATCCGTGGCATGGTTGCTATCAAAAATGCTTATCAAGCCATTATTGATATTCAAATGACGACAGACTATGATGAAGGTAAATTCAAACAACTGCTTGCAACACTTAATCAAGCCTACGATACTTTCAAGAAGAAGTATGGTTATATCAATCAAGCGGTGAATGCTCGCCTTTTTGACCGAGATGACCGTTACCCTCTTATCGCTAGTCTTGAATTAGAGGAGTTGGACGAGAATGACAGCTCAAAGGTAGTTTTTGTGAAGTCAGATGCTTTTAAAAAGCCAACTATTCGTCCTAAAAAACACCTCCATCAAGTGATGTCAGCAGTAGAAGCCTTGAATGTGTCGCTTTCAGAAGGTCGTGGCGTTGATTTGAACCTCATGAGTTCTGTCTATCCAAATGTTTCAGAAGATATGATGATTTCTGAACTAGGTGAGACCGTGATGATTGATGTAGAACGCTATAGTGATGATAAGACTGTACACTATGTTACTAAGGATAAATTCCTTTCAGGTGATGTTCTTGCTAAACGTGATTGCATTAACTCTCTCATTGAAGACGGAGATACACAAGCGGACTGGGAACGTTATTTGGAATTGATTTTATCTGTTGTGCCAGAACCAGTTGTCTTATCTGATATTGATTTCAGCATTGGTTCTAGCTGGATTCCTAGTAACGTCGTTTCTCAATGGGTGTTTAGTGAACTTTTGGATGAAAAAGTTGGTCTTCATTCTGAAGAAGCCAAATCGCTATTAGTTAAATCCAGAATTGGACGAGGTTTCAACGAACGATTGTTAAACCACTATATTAATCGTCAGTCTAATCTGCGTTTAGGTCTACGTGATGAGTATAATAAAAGCTACTCACACGCAACAGATATTGTGGCTCACTTGCTTACAAGTAATCAACCAACAATCATGCGTAACTTCGGTACGACTGAAAACCCGCTACGTAAGGTGGATGAAGTGGCTACAGCAAACCTACGTGAGTGTGAACGTGTTCTACAAGAGAACTTTAAAAACTTTATTCATGAAAACCCAACAGTCCAAGAAGTGATCGAAGATACCTACAATGAAGTCTTTAATCGCTATGTGACACGTCAATATGACGGAAGTCTCTTGGAATTTGATGGGTTGGCTAAAGGTGTAGAGCTTCGCCCTCACCAAAAGAATGCCGTCCAACGTATTCTTGAAGAGAGACGTGCACTGCTTGCTCACGAAGTAGGTACTGGTAAGACACTAACCATGATTTCAGCAGCTTTCAAGATGAAAGAGCTTGGGCTTATTCATAAACCATTGTTTGTGGTTCCGTCTAGTCTAACAGCACAATTTGGTCAAGAAATTATGCGTTTCTATCCGACTAAGAAAGTGTTTGTTACGACTGAGCAGGATTTTGAAAAGTCACGTCGTCGCTTGTTCGTTTCTCGTATTCTAACGAGTGACTATGATGGTATTGTGATTGGCCATTCTCAATTTGAGAAAGTTCGTGTCTCACAAGAACGTGAACAAGCCTTTATTTCTGAAAAGATTGATGAGCTTGATGAGATCATTAGTTACGCAAAAGCTAATGACGACAAAATTACTTTTAAGCAAGCACAATCGATGCGTAAAAGTCTTGAGGCAAACTTAGAAACGTTGCTTGAAAACAAGACTGGTATTGATGAGTTTATCAACTTTGAAAGCCTTGGTATTGATATGCTCTTTGTTGATGAAGCCCACGGGTACAAGAATGTCCGTCCTATGACACGTTTGGGGAACGTTGCTGGTATTACCAACCGTACCTCAAAAAAGAATATGGATATGGAAATGAAGGTGCGCGTGCTTCAAGAAGAGCATGATACACGTCACGTTGTCTTTGCGACTGGAACACCAGTTTCCAACTCAATTAGCGAAATGTATACGATGATGAATTATCTTCAACCAGATGTCATGGAACATTTTGGTGTAAGTTTCTTTGATGCTTGGGTTGGTGCGTTTGGGATTGTTGAGAATAGTCTTGAACTTAACCCTACTGGAGACAAGTATATTTCACGTAAACGCTTTGCTAAATTTATGAATCTCCCTGAGCTGATGGCGATTTACCGTCAGACTGCAGATATCCAAATGACTGAAGACCTTAATCTTCCAGTTCCTATGGTAGAAAAGGTAGCGGTTGAAAGTCAGTTGACTGATAACCAAAAAGTTTATTTGGATGAGCTTGTAGAACGCTCAGACCGAGTTAAAAATGGGAGTGTAGATCCTAGTGAAGATAACATGCTCAAAATCACTAGTGAAGCCAGAAAGTTGGCTTTAGATATGCGTTTGCTTGATGCAGAGCTCTATGTAAGAGCTGATGCAGATAAACTCATGCAAGTGGTTGAACGAGTGGATAAGATTTATCACATGGAAGCTAAGCATAAAGGGACACAGATGATTTTCTCTGACCTTGGAACTCCTAATGGCAAAGGTTTCTCTGTTTATCAAGAGTTGAAAGATTTGCTTGTTGAACGAGGAATTCCAGAAGAAGAGATTGCTTTTATTCACGATGCTGCTAATAAAAAGGCTAAGCTCCAACTTCAACGTCAAATGAATGCTGGTGAGATTCGTATTCTCATGGCTTCAACGGAAAAAGGGGGAACCGGTCTTAACGTACAACGTCGTATGAAAGCTGTTCATCATCTCGATGTGCCTTGGAAACCGTCTGATATTATCCAACGTAATGGACGTTTGGTTCGTCAAGGAAATATCTATCGCAAGGTAAATATTTTTCACTATATCACTAAAGGAAGTTTTGATAACTACCTTTGGCAGATTCAAGAAACAAAGCTCCGTTATATTACGCAAATCATGACCAGTCGTACACCGATGCGAGCTTCAGAGGATATTGACGAGCAAACACTTTCAGCTTCTGAATTTAAAGCTATTGCGACGGGTAATCCATATCTTAAACTTAAGATGGAACTAGATAACGAATTTGAGTTGTTGTCTAATCGTCGTAAGGCTTGGGAACGTGATATTGCTTTGTCTCAAAAACGTATTAAGCAAGCCCTTAAAGATAAGGCAATTTACGAGAAGAAACTTTCTCTATTGGCTCAGGATAAAGAGCTTGCAGAAAAGACAAAACCTTGGAAAGAAGTGGTTGAAAAAGAAGATGGTAAGAAATATGAGGTTGAACATAACCCATTTGTTATGACATTTGAACCAGATGGATACGAAGCAACTAAGAAAGATGTTGCAGGAAATCAACTGAACTATGCTATGCAGATGAATGTTGCCTCTGATCCCCTCCATATGAAAATGACAACCCTTGCTCATTATCGTGGTTTTGCCCTTCGTGCGTTGGAACAAAAATCAGCTTGGCAACCAGAACGTATGCTTGACTTGCATATTATTGGTCAAAATAGCTATGCTGTTCGTTTAGATTTTGCGAGTGGTATTGGGACTATCCAACGTATCAACAATGTTATCGATGGTATGGATAAACAAGCCAAACTCTTGCAGGAAAACATTGACCGTTGTGCAGATACTATTAAGCGAGGAGAAGCTGCAGATGTTTTTGCAGACCAATCTCGTCTTGACTATGTATCAGCAAAACGTGCCATTGTTAATCCTCTTATCGAAGTCGAGGACGAGTCTAAGAAGCCTACTGTAGAGCAAATTGAAGAAGCAATCAATGCTTTTGAATTGCAGTACAAGGCAGACCATCCAGAAATGGATGAGGACTCTGATGTAAAAGTTAGCTCAATCACCGAGGAATATAGTGCTAGCTATGATCCTGATGAAGAAAGCGAACTTGTTGAAGTTATTGCTGAGTCAGTAGATGAAGCAGAAACTGGCTTTGAGGAAGTAGTAGTTGCTCAAGAAATCGTTGAAGAAAGGACTCATGTCGTCGTTTCACAAGAAGTTCTTGATATGGCTGATGACTTTCTAGAAAGCATTTCTGAACTCTTTGGTATGACTGAAGAACATAATAATGTTTCTACAGAAGTAGTTTCTGAAACCTCTGTTAATGAGGTAGAAGAAGCAGAAGTAGAATTTTACGAAGAAATTTCACTATTTGACTTTGTTTAATCATAAAAAAGGATAATATCTTCTTGAGGAGATGTTATCCTTTTCTCTTAACATAATTTTCTTTTTAAATTCATAGATGAGAGGTTTATTCACATAAGTCAATTTCTTGATAAAAACACTATAAAAGTTAGACAATTTATTTAAGCAAAGGATTTAGTTCTGTATTGTACAGGACTGAGTCCTTTTCTACCAT
>ERZ773250.1032-NODE-1032-length-14634-cov-10.886892_pt1 | contig 14634 bp, 10 predicted proteins | sample MGYA00511258_ERZ773250 | MGnify/ENA primary metagenome ERZ773250 (study PRJEB29015, sample SAMEA2738164) | human oral metagenome | biome: human oral; feature: human-associated habitat; material: saliva | place: China | collected 2187 ... | reverse complement strand
GAGTGCCCATACCAAGCCAAGCGTTCACCCGCCCACCGGGCATGCGGGGCATTCATACCCCCACGATGAAACACCCAACTTCAATGTGGGTTCTCCCGCACGAGCAAGCCGAAAGATCGCGATAAAACCAACAGGTTTTGTCCTTTAATTCGAAACCGACGGGATTCGCGGGGTACAACCACAAGAAAATGGCCCCCACACGAAAGTGGGGGCCATAGCACAACGTCTTGAACGATGAACGGATTAGGAGCCGAACTTCGCGAGCAGCGCGAAACTGATGATACACACAAGCCACACCAGCAAGGTCCCCAATGTAATGCGATTCAGGTTGCGCTCGGCAACGCCGGAGGAACCCGCCGATGAAGAAATACCGCCACCGAACATATCCGACAAGCCGCCGCCCTGTCCCTTGTGCATCAGGATGGTCAGGGTCAGCAAGATGCTGGTCAGGAAAATGAGCACGATCAGCACGTTATTCAGAATGGTCACGGTGAGTCCAACTTCTATCGCGGTCACGCCCCGATCCGGGGCACATACATAGCAAGTGTAACGGAGAATGACGGCGGGGCCAACCGGCACTCGCCGGTTGGCCCCGCACCACGTCTGCTTGGCAGCCCAGTTAAGGTGTGCCAACTAGAACGTTGTCACCACTCAGGCATAGAAGTTCGCCATCGCGGCGAAGGAATCAGCCTTCAGGGAAGCGCCGCCGACGAGACCACCGTCAACGTCGGGCTGGGCCATGAGTTCCTTGATGTTACCGGGCTTCGCAGAGCCGCCGTACAGAATGCGGGTCGCCTCGGCCGTCTCGGTGCCGAAGTCCTCGGCGAGCGCCGCTCGGATGGCGCCGCACACTTCCTGTGCGTCCTGCGCAGAGGCAGTCTCGCCTGTGCCAATAGCCCAAATGGGCTCGTAGGCGATGACAATCTTTGCTACCTCTTCGGCCTTCCAACCGGCGAGTGCGGCGCGGATCTGGCCGAGCACGAACTCGACGTAGGTGCCAGCCTTACGGACCTCGAGGGCCTCGCCGCAGCACAGAATCGGAGTCATGCCAGCGTCGAAGACCTTACGCGCCTTCGCGCCAACCAGCTCGTCGGACTCATTGTGGTACTCACGACGCTCAGAGTGACCCATCACGACGTAGGTCACACCAAGCTTGCTAAGCATCTCAGTGGAGATTTCACCGGTGTATGCGCCGTTGTCGTGGATCGACACATCCTGTGCACCATACTTGATGCCCAGCTCGTCGGCGTCAACGATGGTCTGGACGGTACGAATGTCGGTAAACGGCGGGATGACCAGGACCTCGCACTTGGAGTAGTCGTGTCCCGCGTCGGACAGCGCCATTGCCAGGCCCTGGACGAGATGATTGGCCTCGAGGTGATCGAGGTTCATCTTCCAGTTGCCAGCCATGAGGGGGGTACGTGCCATGAGTCAGTCCTCCAGAACTGCGATACCGGGCAGGACCTTGCCTTCGAGGAGTTCGAGGGAGGCGCCGCCGCCAGTGGAAATATGGGAGAAGGTGTTCTCGTCGAAGCCGAGGAGACGCACGGCCGCAGCGGAGTCACCGCCGCCGATGACGGAGAACATAGAACCCTTCGAGAGGGCTTCAGCGACCGCGCGGGTACCGCCGGAGAAGGCGTCGAATTCGAAGACGCCCATGGGGCCGTTCCACGCAACGGTCTTCGCGGTTGCCAGTTTGTCGGCGAAAAGCTTCGCGGACTTCGGGCCGATGTCCAGACCCATCTGATCGTCGGGGATCGCATCCACCTCAACGACAGTGGCAGGGGCATCCGCCGCGAACTCGGGGGCTACGACGACATCGATGGGGAGCACCAGGTCAACGCCGCGTTTGGCAGCCTCAGCAATGTAGCCCTTGACGGTATCGATCTGGTCAGTCTCGAGCAGGGACTTGCCAACAGAGTAGCCCTGTGCGGCCAGGAAGGTAAAGGCCATGCCGCCACCGATGAAAAGCATGTCGGCTTTCTTCAACAGGTTAGCGATGACGCCGAGCTTATCGGAGACCTTGGAGCCACCAAGGACAACGCCGTAGGGGCGCTCGGGATCGCCGGTGACCTTGGACAGGGACTCGATCTCCTTGAGAACCAGAAGACCAGCGGCCGAGGGCAGAAGCTTGGCGATGTCGTAGACGGAAGCCTGCTTGCGGTGCACCACACCGAAGCCATCGGAGACAAAAGCGTCGCCGAGCTTGGCGTACTCACGGGCGAGTTCTTCGCGTTCCTCGTCGACCTTGGAGGTCTCGCGGGGATCGAAGCGAACGTTTTCGAGCAGGGCGATCTCGCCATCACCCAGGGCGGCGACCGTCTCAGTAGCGGAGGGGCCTACGGTATCGGCGGCCAGGGTAACTTTCACGCCGGAGAGCTCAGCGAGGCGCGCGGCGACAGGGGCCAGCGAGAAAGCGGGATCGACCTTGCCCTTCGGGCGACCGAGATGGGCCAGAATAACGACCTTGGCACCGGCATCGGTCAGGGTCTTCAGGGTGGGCAGAGCCGCGCGAATACGGCCATCGTCGGTGATGACGCCGTCCTTAAGCGGAACGTTGAAATCAGAGCGAACCAAGATGCGCTTACCGCGCAGGTCGCCGAGGGTGGAGATAGTCCTCATCGAAGGATCCTTTCGATTGGATAAAGGCGGTAGTGATGTGTGAGATGCCCGTGCACGTGCGTGCACGGGCATCTCACTATCAGCTCATGGCTGGTTTGTCAGCACGCTCAGGCGAGCTTGGAGCCAACGAGAGCGGTGAGGCGAACGAGAGCGTTCGAGTAGCCCCACTCGTTGTCGTACCAGGACAGGACCTTGACGAGGTTGCCGATGACCTTGGTCTCGGTGGCGTCGAAGATCGAGGTGTGCGGGTCGCCCACGATGTCCGAGGACACGATCGGATCCTCGGTGTACTCGAGAACACCCTTGAGCTCACCCTCGGCAGCGGCCTTGACGGCAGCCTTAACGGCCTCGACGGAGACCTCCTTCTTCGCGATGAAGGTGAGGTCGGTCAGGGAGCCGGTCGGAGTGGGGACACGGACGGCGAGGCCATCGAACTTGCCCTCAAGCTCGGGCAGGACCAGGGCGACGGCCTGGGCGGCACCGGTCTTGGTGGGGATCATGTTCAGGGCAGCGGCGCGGGCGCGACGCAGATCCTTGTGGGGAGCGTCGAGGACACGCTGATCACCCGTGTAGGAGTGGATGGTGGTCATAATGCCACGCTCGATGCCGAAGTTCTCTTCGAGGACCTTGGCGAGGGGGGCGAGGCAGTTGGTCGTGCAGGAGGCGTTCGACACGATGTTCATCGTGGCGCCATCGTACTTGTCCTCGTTCACGCCCATGACGAAGGTGCCGTCGACGTTCTTCGCGGGAGCGGAGATGACGACCTTCTTGGCGCCAGCGTCCAGGTGAGCCTTGGCCTTCTCACCGTCGGTGAAGAAGCCGGTGGACTCGACGACGACCTCAACGCCGAGTTCGCCCCAGGGCAGATCGGCGGGGTTACGCTGAGCGAGCACCTTGATGTGCTTGCCGTTCACGACGATACCCTCATCGTCGTAGGAAACCTCACCGTTGAAGCGGCCCGTGATCGAGTCGTACTTCAGCAGGTGAGCGAGGGTCTTGTTGTCGGTCAGGTCGTTCACGGCGACGATCTCGATGTCCGCGCCCTGCTCGAGGGCGGCGCGGAAGAAGTTACGGCCGATGCGGCCGAAGCCGTTGATGCCAACGCGGGTGGTCACTATGGTTCCTCCTGCTCGTGCCCCTCACAGGGCACGGTTTTCGATGCAACCGGGCGTGCGGGTTGCCAGCCCGGCCCGCAGGTTTCTGCGGTTCCAGCAGTTCCTAATCTACACCCGAAAGCGGACTCTGTCACACCCCAATTTCGAAATTTGTACGTGGGCTAATTCTCGTTTGAACTGGGACGAACGTAACAGGCGCGGAAACTTCAGTCTTCTTCAAGCATCTCGAGAGTCAAGGCCGATTCCGTATCTGGAATTCCGCGTTCGTGCGCAACCTTGTCTGCGAGTGCGAGGAGACGGCGAATACGACCTGCGACGGCGTCTTTCGTCAGAGGAGGGTTCGTGTGTTTACCCAGTTCTTCGAGCGATGCCTGCTTGAACTGCAGGCGCAAGGTACCGGCCTCGAGCAGGTGAGATGGAACATCATCTCCCAGAATTTCGAAGGCACGCTCGACGCGAGCTCCGGCCGCAACGGCTGCACGGGCAGAACGACGCAGGTTCGCGTCATCGAAGTTAGCCAAGCGGTTTGCACTGCCACGTGCCTCGCGACGTTCACGTCTCTCCTGCCATGCCTCGAAGGTGTGAGGTGCCCCCATTGCGGCGATGAGTGTGCCGATTGCATCGGAGTCGCGCACAGAGACCCTGTCTGCGCCGCGCACCTCTTTGGAACGGGCGAGCGCACCAAGCTTGCGCGCGCAGCCAACCATCGCCAGCGCAACCTCGGGACCTGGGCAGGTGATTTCGAGGGAAGAAGAACGACCGGGCTCCATGAGTGATCCGCGAGCTAGGAAGGCGCCGCGCCAGATGGCTGCTGCCTCAGCGGTTCCAGAGGCGACAAGCACGGGGGGAAGCCCACGGACCGGACGCCGCATGGAGTCAACCAGGCCGGTCAGGCGCGCCAAGTCGTCTGCCTTATGAACGACGCGCACGACGTAGCGCTTGCCGCGACGCAGAGAAGAACCCGAGACTACGACGACGGTGGATTCCGCGTTGTAAAGAGCATGAAGGTAGGTGCGTAGCCGACGTGCGGCAACGGGAGAGTCGAGCTCCGCCTCCACGAGAATGCGTCCGCCAACAAGGTGCAGTCCGCCCGCGAAGCGAAGCATTGCGCTCACTTCGGCGGCCACCACTGATGGCGTGGTGATGACAGCGCGCGCAAGCTCGTCCTTCATGTCTGATGTTAGGGACACAGGTTCTCCCTATGGTGTGATGTCGTTGGTCAGCGTGCAACAGGTTCTAAGGTAACCACGTTTCGGTCTGGCCGACCTCACCAAGGAAACCGTCAAATGCGTCACGCAGTGCGGCGGCGAGGCGCAGCGGGTCGTGGTGAGGGGCACCGTCTCCGGTACGGACCTGACGCAGAAGCACGCGGGCGCCGAGTTCCTCGGCGGCCACAATGAGATCGTCGATGTCATCGCATGCTGTGGGATCGGCGACGACCACATCGAGTTTGAGTGCCGGGGCATACTCGCGCAGCACCCGCACGTGGTCGGCGGTCGACATCGTGTCGGTTTCACCGCGCTGGCGCGCAAGGTTGAGCACGAGCGCGCGGTGCGCATCGGTCGTTGCCAGCGCACGGTTGATGTCAGGGACCAGCAGGTGCGGAATGACGGAGGTGTACCACGAGCCAGGGCCGAGCACGACCCAGTCTGCTTCGGAGATTGCATCGATGACGGCGCTGGGAACCGCTGGCGTTTCCGGCGTGATACGCACATATTCAACGGTTCCGGGTGCAACGGCAACCTTGGATTGCCCGGCGACGACGTAGCGTCGACCCCCGTCGTTCATTTCTGCTTCGATGTCGATCGGCGTGGTTGACATGGGTAGGACACGCCCCTGCGCACCGAGCAGGCGTCCCACCCAGTCGAGGCCTTCGACAGGATCGTCAAGAAGCTGCCAGAGACCGGAAATCAAAAGGTTGCCCAGCGCGTGCCCGTTGAGGGGGCCGCTCGTATCGAGGCGTAGCTGCATAACGTCACGCCAGGTCAGTCCCCATTCTGATTCTTCGCACAGAGAGGCCAAAGCCATGCGTAGGTCGCCTGGGGGGAGGATCGGCATTTCTTGGCGCAGACGACCGGAGCTGCCGCCGTCGTCTGCGACGGTGACGATAGCTGTCAGGGCGCGGGTGATGTGGCGAAGTGCCCGCAGGGTGGCGGACAGGCCGTGCCCGCCACCTAGGGCAACGATGGACTGGCCGGATTCTCCTCGTTGGACCCAGCCAGCTGCATCAAGATAGGGCATTATTCTCTCCCAATGTCGCGGTGCATGACGCGCACCGAGTGTCCGTGCTCGCGCAGGCGTTGCGCGATGGCTTCGGCGCATGCAACGGAGCGGTGTTTTCCGCCGGTGCATCCGATGGCGATCGTGACGAATGGCTTCAATTCTGCCAGATAGCCGGCGAGCATGGGGGCTAAAAGGTCGGCATAGCCGAGAGCGAAGTCACGCGCACCCGGCTGGGAGAGCACATAGTCCGCGACGGCCTGGTCTTTGCCGGTCAAATGCCGCAATTCGTCGACCCAGTAGGGATTCTTCAGGAAGCGCACGTCGACGACGTGGTCAGCGTCGAGGGGAAGCCCGTGTTTGAATCCGAAGGACTCGACGGTCACCTGCAGCGGTCGCTTCTCCCCCGCGACGATGTCGCGGATGCGGCGGGTCAAGTCGTGCACGCTCATCGTGGAAGTGTCAATAACTTCATCGGCGGTGCGGCGCAGCGGCGCGAGCAGGCGCATCTCTGCTTTGATGCCGTCCATCAGTGTGCCAGCGCCCTGGAGTGGGTGGGGGCGGCGGTTGGATTCGTATCGTCGCACGAGGGTTTCGGGGCTGGCCTCTAGGAAGATGATGCGGTAGACGATGCCAGCTCCTTTGAGCTGTTCGAGGGTCGCGTCCAGGGTGCGGAAGAAGGTGCGGGAACGCACGTCGACGCCGACGGCGAGACGGTGGACGCCTGCCGCGGGGTCGTTAGACATCATGCCGACCAGGGCGGGCAGCATCGACGGGGGCAGGTTGTCGACGACGTACCAGTCGAGGTCTTCGAGGGCTCGCGCAGCGCCGGTGCGGCCCGCTCCCGAGTAGCCGGTGATGATGAGGACTTCGTTGGAGGCGCGGGGCTCGTACTGGACGCGCATCATGTCGCGCACGGGGATGCCCTCGGGGAAGGTGCGCGGGTTTTCCTCCCCCGTGGACGAGGCCGGGGCATCGGTCGCGCGGGGCGCACCGTGGGGTGCATGGTCGGTCATAATGTCCTCCTTGGGAGCGGGCTCTTCGCGTGCGGGGGTTGTGTTAGACGCTGGCGGAAGCGGCGTCGTTGATTGTGATGGCGGCGGCGGCGCGTCGAGCGATGACGCGCGATTCCTTGGGGGTGGTGGCGGTGGCGGCGACAACTCCGACGCGGCGCCCGGCGCGGCTGATCGGCTTGCCGAAGAGGCGCACGATGTCGGCGGTTGCCAGAGCGGTGGCGACGCCCCGGTAGGCCGGGAATTCGATGGCCCGCACGGACTTGATGACGGCGGAGGCGCCGGGGCTGGCCAGGGCCGTGGAGGTGGGCAGGCCGAGGATGGCGCGAGCGTGGAGCTCGAACTCGGATTGGCGCTGGGTGACCATGGTGACCATGCCGGTGTCGTGGGGGCGAGGCGAGAGTTCGGAGAACCAGACCTGGTCGCCACGCACGAAGAACTCAACGCCGAAGACGCCCAGGCAGGGGCCGTTTCCGTGCTCGGCGAGGGCGTCGGTGACTTCCTTGGCCATCTGCCGGGCGGAGGCGAGCGCCTCCTCGCTCATGGCCATCGGCTGCCAGGACTCGACGTAGTCGCCGTCCTCCTGGCGGTGGCCAATGGGCACGCAGAAGGAGGTGAGGACGCTGGAGCTTGCTGCGTCCCACGAGCGCACGGTGAGCAGGGTGATCTCGTAGTCGAAGTCGATGCCCTCCTCGACGATGACCACACCGGTTGTCGCACGCGCATCCTCCTCGGCGTGCGCCCACGCGGCCTGCGCCTGCTCGGGATTGCTCACGCGAGACTGCCCGTGGCCGGATGAGGACATCGTGGGTTTGACGAAGGCAGGGTAGCCGACCTCGTCGAGAGCCGCCGCCAGCTCTGCCTCGCTGCGCGCGAAGCGGAAGGCGGAGGTACGCACGCCGGGCAGGGCAGCCGCCAGGGTACGGATGCGCTGACGATCCATGGTGGCCTGGACGGCGAAGGCGTTAGGTACGACGCACACGCCGCGCTCCTCCGCGGCGGACAACTCATCCGTGGCGATGGCCTCGACTTCGGGAACGATCAGGTCGACCTCGACCTCATCCAGGACCTCGCGCAAGGCTCGCCCGTCGCTCATGTCGAACACCAGGGAGGAGTCGGCGACCTGCATCGCGGGCGCACCCTCGTAGGAGTCTGCGGCTATCACCGTGCAGCCGTAGCGCTTCAGGGCGATCGTCACCTCCTTGCCGAGCTCGCCGGAACCCAGGAGCAGCACCCGCGCAGGAAGCGGCATCGGAAGCATCGTGGTCATGGTGTGTCCTCCCTTGACGATGCTGCAAGCCTATCGCGGATCGAAGCCGCGAGGGCGGGTCCCACGCCCTTGACCTCGGCAATCTGCTCGAGACTCGCCTCCCTCATGCGCTTCACGGAGCCGAAATGCTTGAGCAGCGCCGCCTGGCGGGCGGGTCCAAGCCCCGGGATGGAGTCCAGCACCGAGCGCCGCTGCGCCTTCGATCGCCTCTTGCGGTGCTTGGTGATCGCGAAGCGGTGGGACTCGTCGCGCAGATACTGGAGGAGATACAGAGCCTCCGAGGTACGCGGCAGGATGAGGGGGAACTCGTCGCCGGGGATCCACACTTCCTCCAGGCGCTTGGCCAGGCCTACGACGGGCACGTCCGCGCCCACGGCGTCCAGGGCGGCGCGCGCGGCGTTGACCTGCGGGAGGCCTCCGTCGACGAGCACCAGGTCGGGCCTGTACGAGAAACGCTTGGGACGCCCGGTCGTCTCGTCGATCGGACCCGAGGCGAAGGCGACGCCATCCTCGTCCTCACCCTCAACGCCCGCCTCCTCGGCGAGCAAGCGCGAGAAGCGACGGGTGAGGACCTCGTTCATCGCGCTCGTGTCATCGGGCGTACCGCTGCCGTCCTGACCGCGAATATTGAAGGTGCGATACGCGTCCTTACGAGGCATCCCATCCTCGAAGACCACCATGGAAGCCACCTGATTCTCGCCTCCCGTGTGCGAGACGTCGTAGCACTCGATGCGCAGGGGCGCACCCGGCAGGTCCAGGTTCTCGGCCAGCTCCTCCAGCGCCTTCGAGCGCGCCGTGATGTCGCCCGCGCGTTTCGTGCGATGCAGGGCGAGTCCCTGGCGCGCGTTCTCCGTCACCGTTGCCATAAGCTGGGCCTTCGGACCGCGCCTGGGCACGTGGATCGACACGGACACGCCGCGCACCTGTCCCAGCCAACGCGCGATCGTCTCGGCATCCTCGGGCACGACCGAGACCAGTACCTCGCGCGGGATCGCCGAGGTCGGGGAGTGCGCGACGTCGTCCACGCTCACCGCCGCCACCTTCGCCGCACTCCCCGCCCCGGCCTCGTCCATCGACGCCGAGGAATACACCTGCTCGAGGAGGCGGGACATGAGCGCCTCCTCCCCCGCCCCGTCCACGCGCTCAATCACCCAGCCGCGCGTGCCGCGGATGCGCCCGCCGCGCACGTGGAAGACGTAAACGGCCGCGTCCAGGTCGTCGCTGACGAGAGAGAACACGTCCGCGTCCGCCCCGTCGTCGAGCACGACCGCGTTACGCTCGAGCACCGTGCGCAGCGCCTTGACGTCATCGCGCAGCTTCGCGGCGAGCTCGAAGTTCAGCTCCACCGACGCCTGGCGCATCTGCTCCTCCAGGTCTCGGATCACCGGGCCCGTGCGCCCCTCCATGAACTGGCACAGCCCCTCGGCGAGCTCGCGATGCTCCTCCATAGAGATGCGCCCCACGCACGGCGCCGCGCACTTGTCGATGTAACCGAGCAGACACGGACGCCCCTGAGCCTTCGCACGCTGGAACACGCCCGCCGAGCACGAGCGCATCGGGAAGACGCGAAGGAGCTGATCGATCGTGTCGCGAATCGCCCACACCTGCGTGTACGGGCCGAAGTAGCGCGACCCGGCCCTCTTGCGCTCGCGCGTGACCTGCACGCGGGGAAAGCGCTCCCCCATCGACACCGCCAGGTAGGGATAGGACTTGTCGTCCTTAAACATGACGTTGAAGCGCGGATTGAACTCTTTAATCCACGTGAACTCCAGCGTGAGGGCCTCTACTTCGGAGCGCACGACGGTCCACTGCACGGCGCTCGCGGTCGTCACCATCTGCTGGGTGCGCGGGTGCAGATTCGCCAGGTCCTGGAAGTAGTTGGTGAGGCGGTTGCGCAGGTTCTTGGCCTTGCCGACGTAAATGACACGCCCGTCCGGGTCGGAGAATCGGTAGACGCCCGGCGAGGTCGGAATGTCTCCCGTGCGGGGCCTGTACGTCGAAGGATCTGCCACGTTTCCAGGGTACGAGGCCGTGGCTGTGTGCGCCCGATGCCCAGTGTGCGCGTGCTCTATGTCACGAATCCTTTGAATGGTGAAACTAATACGCGAAGCGGCCACCTGAAGGCTTATACTGTATTTCGTTACGAGTTGACTAATTCTTGACCAATGAGTAGAACCCATTCCCATAAAGAAGGACGTTCATGTTCACCTCCAACCAAGAGGTCGCAGACTTTATCTCCGAGCAGAACATTGAACTCGTCGACGTGCGCTTCTGCGACGTCCCCGGTGTTCAGCAGCACTTTACGATTCCGGTGAGCGAATTCCTGGACGCCGCTTTGTCGGATGGCCTCATGTTCGACGGATCCTCAGTGCGCGGCTTTACAGCCATCCACGAGTCCGATATGAAGCTCATCCCGGACGTCTCCTCCGCGTTCGTCGATCCCTTCCGCGACCGCAAGACCCTGGTCGTCAACTTTTCAATCGTCGATCCCTTCACTGATGAACCCTTCTCACGCGATCCTCGCCAGGTGGCCGCCAAAGCCGAGGCCTACCTACGTTCCACCGGCATCGCAGACCAGTGCTTCATCGGCGCCGAAGCCGAGTTCTATCTCTTCGACGACGTGCGCTACCAGGTCAGCCCCCACAACACCTTCTTCTCCGTCGACTCCCCCGAGGCGTACTGGAACACCGGTCGCGTCGAAGAGGGCGGCAACATGGGCTACAAGGTGCCCGTCAAGGGCGGCTACTTCCCAGTCTCCCCCGCCGACAAGTACGCGGACGTACGCGACGAGATGAGCCGCCTCCTTGAAGAGGTCGGCCTGACGATTGAGCGCGCCCACCACGAGGTCGGCTCGGGCGGCCAGCAGGAGATCAACTACCGCTTCGCGACACTACAGACCGCAGCTGACGACATGATGAAATTCAAGTACGTCGTCAAGAACTCAGCTCTCGAGTTCGGTCATTCCGCAACTTTCATGCCCAAGCCCCTGTTTGGGGACAACGGTTCAGGCATGCACACGCACATGTCACTGTGGAAGAACGGCGAACCCCTGTTCTACGACGAGCGCGGCTACGGCTCCCTGTCCGACACGGCGCGCTGGTTCATCGGCGGTCTGCTCGAGCACGCGCCAGCCCTCCTGGCCTTCACGAACCCGTCGGTGAATTCCTTCCGACGCCTGGTTCCCGGCTTTGAGGCACCTATCAACTTGGTCTACTCCGCCCGCAACCGCTCAGCATGCATCCGCATTCCCGTGACCGGCACGTCGCCCAAGGCCAAGCGCGTGGAGTACCGCGTACCGGACCCGAGCGCGAACCCATATCTTGCTTTCTCCGCGTGCCTCATGGCGGGTATCGACGGCATCAAGCGCCGAATCGAGCCTGCCGCACCAATCGACAAGGACCTCTACGAGCTGCCTCCCGCTGAGTACCAGGACATCGCGAAGCTGCCCAGCTCGCTTGAAGCCGCCCTCGACGCGCTGCGTGAGGATCACGAGTTCCTCACCGAGGGCGATGTCTTCACCCAGGACCTGATTGACACGTGGCTCGAATACAAGGAGACGAACGAGGTGGCGCCGATGCGAGCCTACCCACACCCCTATGAGTACCAGATGTACTACGATCTGTGATCTAGTCGTCACTTGTAAGGCCCCTGCCCCGTTTTTGGCGCAGGGGCCGCGCAATACCCAGTAGACTCACATCGAACCTGTTGTTCAGTCTTTGAACCGACAATTCCGGAGGACACGATGAAGCGCATGCGAGACGGCTCCTACACGATCAAGCCGACCTACAAGGTCGGGGAACACGAAATCATCCCCAACATGCTCGCTAAGCGGGCCACCAAGTTCCCCAAGCAGGTCGTCGTCGAACAGCGTTCCTCCGTCGGCTCTACACGCTCATTGACTGCCAAGGAACTCCAGCGCCAAGTCGACTACACCGCGTGCGGCCTCATCGGCCTCGGCGTGCAGGCGGGAGACGCGATTGCGATCCTCGCCCCGACCTCGTACGAGTGGCTCCTCCTGGACCTCGCCCTCCTCTCGATCGGCGCGATCACCGTCCCGATCTACGAGTCCGATTCCGCCTCCCAGATCGAGCATATCCTCACCGATGCTCACGTCACTCGCGTTTTTACTGCGACCACCCAGCAGGCAGAACTCGTACGCTCGGTCGCCCCCACTGCCACGCGCGCAGTCACCTCCTTCGACCAGGGAGCCATGCGGGCGATCGCGCGAGCCGCCACCAATGTCACCATCGACGACGTTGAGAAACGCCGCGCCACCGTAACTTCCTCTGACATCGCGACCATCATCTACACCTCCGGAACAACCGGAAATCCAAAGGGCGTGGCCCTCACGCACGCGAACTTCATCGCTACCGCGCAGGGTGCCCGCCAGGTACTCGGCCAGGTCATTGACTCCCCCGAGACCCGCCTGCTGCTATTCCTCCCAGTCGCCCACGTGCTCGCCCGCCTCGTCATGCACGTCATCCTCTCCGGCCAGGGCGTGCTCGGTTTCTCCCCCTCCATCAAGAACCTCCTGCCGGACATCCAGGCCTTCAAGCCCTCCGTGCTCCTCGTCGTACCACGCGTGCTGGAGAAGGTCTACAACGCGGCCTCCTCCAAGGCGGGCGGCGGCATCAAGGGACGCATGTTCGCGTGGAGCGCCAAGCAGGCCCGCACCTACTCCCTCGCGTCCGAGAAGACCTTCGGTCCGGGTCCCTTCAAGAAGATCCGCCACGGCATCGCCGACGCCCTCGTCCTGAAGAAGATCCGCTCGGTGCTCGGCCCCAACCTGCGCTACATCGTCTCCGGCGGCGCCCCCCTGGCCACCGATCTCGCCCACTTCTACGCGGGCATGGGCATCACCCTCATCCAGGGCTACGGCCTGAGTGAAACCACCGGACCAATCGCTGTCCAGCACATCGGCAAGAATCCCGTTGGCACCGTCGGCTTGCCCCTGCCGGGCAACTTCATCAAGATTGCCAAGGACGGCGAGATTCTCGTGCGCGGGCAGTCCGTCATGCCCGGCTACTACCACCTTCCCGCGCAGACAGCCGAGGTTATGCCCGACGGCAAGTGGTTCCATACGGGCGACCTCGGTTCGATCGACCGCAAGGGCCAGCTGACCATCACCGGTCGCAAGAAAGAACTCATCGTGACGGCGGGCGGCAAGAACGTCTCCCCCGAGATCCTCGAAGATTCACTGGCAACCCACCCTCTCATCGCCAACGTCATCGTGGTGGGCGACCAACGCCCCTTCGTGGGCGCACTCTTCACACTCGACGCAGACATGCTGCCAGACTGGCTGGCCAAGCATGGCCTGCCGCAGTGCTCGCCCACCGAGGCCGCCGAGTTACCCGCCGTGCGCGAATCCCTCGAAAAGGCTGTCGAACGCGCCAACAAGGCGGTTTCCCGCGCCGAGTCGATCCGAAAGTTCCGCATCATCGACGCAACCTTCACCGTGGAGAACGGCTACGTGACGCCGTCGATGAAGCTGCGCCGCCGCAAGGTCCTGACCGACTACGCCTACGAGGTCGACGCATTATACGGAGGCCCAGTCTTAGCGGAACCCGCAAAGAAGCGCGGTCTCTTCTCTCGCTTGAAGAAGCACTGAACCCCACATACAGCGCCCCGCGCTCACCCCACGAAAGGACCGTAATGACGGTACGCAGACTCGCCGATGGCTCATGGGAGTCAGTTCCAACACGCGAGGCTACCGAGGACATGAACCTGCCCAAGATGCTCCACCAGCGCGTGCAGCGTCACCCCGGGCAGTTCGCGATCGAGCGCCGATCCAACGTCGGCGCGTGGCGCCGCGTGACGATGGAGACGTTCCTCGGCGAGGCCGACTCGATCGCGCGTGGCCTCATCGGCATCGGCCTCGAGGCGGGCGACCACCTGGCGATCCTGGCCCCGACCTCGTATGAGTGGGCCCTCATCGACGTGGCTGCCCTGTCCTGCGGTGCGATCACGGTCCCCATCTACGAAACGGATTCTGCGCAGCAGATCGCTCACATCCTGGCCGACGCTGACGTGCGCATCGTCATCACGGCGACGACGCAGCAGGCCGAGCTGGTCGAATCCGTGCGCACCGAGGGCATGCGCCACATTCTGTCGCTCGATCGCGGCGCAGAGCGCGTCCTGACGGGCGCAGCGCAGGGGGTGACGGTCGAACAAGTGCGCGAGCGCACCGAGGCCGTCACCCTCGGCGACGAAGCGACGATCATCTACACGTCGGGTACAACCGGCATGCCCAAGGGCGTGGTCCTCACGCACGGTAACTTCATCTCGCCGATGCTGCAGGCCTACGACTTCCTGCCCCTGCTCATCAACGATCCGAAGTCTCGCTCCCTGCTCTTCCTGCCGGTCGCCCACGTGCTCGCGCGCTTCGTCATGTACT
>ERZ773250.1024-NODE-1024-length-14717-cov-4.847702_pt1 | contig 14717 bp, 15 predicted proteins | sample MGYA00511258_ERZ773250 | MGnify/ENA primary metagenome ERZ773250 (study PRJEB29015, sample SAMEA2738164) | human oral metagenome | biome: human oral; feature: human-associated habitat; material: saliva | place: China | collected 2187 ... | reverse complement strand
TTTATTTTTATTGTGACTCTACTAAATTTAGTAGAAATTAAAAAATATTTATGCTATAATAATAAGCGGAATACGTCTGTATTACTATCGAACCAAAATTTTAAGGAGAAAATTTAATATGCTTGTAGATAAACCATTGAAGCTGTTTTCATTGAACTCTAATATTCCATTAGCGAAACAAGTAGCGAAGTCACTAGGGGTAGAGCTAAGTAAATGTAGTGTTAAAAAATTTAGTGACGGAGAGGTTTCTATTAATATAGAGGAAAGCGTACGTGGATGTGAAGTTTTTGTTATTCAATCTACTAGTTGTCCTGTAAACGACAACTTAATGACCCTATTGATTATGATTGATGCATTAAAACGTGCCTCTGTAGATACTATTAACGTTGTAATACCTTATTATGGGTATGCGCGTCAAGACAGAAAAGCGAGAAGTCGTGAACCAATTACAGCAAAATTAGTGGCAAACTTACTAGAAACTGCAGGAGCAAATCGTATTATTGCTCTAGATCTTCATGCATTACAAATTCAAGGATTCTTTGATATCCCAGTAGATCACTTGATGGCAGTGCCGATTATTGCTGAATACTTCAAAGGTAAACTTTCTAATATGGAAGAAGTAGTTGTTGTATCACCAGATCACGGAGGAGTTACTCGTGCAAGAAAATTAGCTGATGCTCTTAATACACCTATTGCAATAATTGATAAGAGAAGACCTAAACCAAATGTTGCTGAGGTTATGAACATTGTTGGTAATATTGAAGGTAAAATCTGCATTCTTATCGATGACATAATTGATACAGCAGGCACAATTACTTTAGGTGCTCAAGCACTTAAAGATAGAGGGGCAAAAGAAGTTTATGCAAGCTGTTCGCATGCGGTATTAAGTGGACAAGCATTAGAAAGAATAGAAAATTCTCCAATTAAAGAATTAGTATATGCTAATACAATAGATATACCTGAAGAGAAAAAATTAGATAAAATGGTTCCACTATGTGTTGGTGATTTAATAGCTAAGGCTATTTATAGAATACACCATAATGAACCAGTAAGTGTTCTTTTTGAATAATTTTAAAAAATAAAAATAAAAGGAGGCAACGAGTTCGTTGCCTTCTTTAAGTAGTTCTAATAGAGTCGATAGTAAAATATATATTGAAAGAGGCAACAAATGAAATTAATAGTAGGATTAGGAAATCCAGGAAAACAATATGAAAATACAAGACATAATATAGGTTTCATGATTTTAGACGAACTTGCAAAAGTGTGGAATATAAATTTTGATAAAAATAAATTTAATGCTGATTATGCAATAACGTACTACAATGGAATTAAATATTTACTTATAAAACCGAAAACTTACATGAACCTTTCAGGTGAAGCGTTAAGAAAATTTTATGATTATTTTGAAATTGATATAGAAGACATTCTAGTAATCTATGATGATTTAGATACAAAGACAGCTAACTTTAAATTAAAAGCTAAAGGAAGTAGCGGTGGTCATAATGGTCTCAAGAGTATTATAAGTCACCTTGGAACTGAAAAATTCAATCGTTTAAAAATAGGAATAGATAGACCAACTCCACCTATGAAAGTAGTAGATTATGTGCTAGGAAGATTTTCTAAAGATGAAATGATAGATATTGAAAAAATTTATTCAAAGAGTATAAATTGTATAGAAGATTTTTCAAAAATGAGTTTTGTGGAATTAATGAATAAATATAATTAGTATAAAAGCAGTGATAAAAAATGAGTAGGAAACTTGTTTTGAGTCCTGCTCTTTGTCATGGAAATATAAGGAGAGAGCATGTTAAAACAAGAATTGTTGAAGATAGTAGATTTTGATTATGACAAAAAAATTAATAATATTGGAATTTATGGACAAAATATAACAACAAAAGCATTAGAAATTTATAATGAATTTGTTAAAAACAATAAGAATGTTGTTGTAATTACACAAGATAAAGCGGAAGCAGAAGAACTTTTTTCATTGATTACTACATTAGAAAAAGAAACATATATTTATCCAGAAATAGATATTTTAAAAAGACACACAGCTAAAAGTAATGATTTAGTACAAAATTCTATAAAAGTCCTAGAAAACTTAGTTTCAAAAGTTCCAAGTATAATAATTATTCCTATTGAAGCAAGCTACAGAACATTAAAAGATCCTGAGAAATTTTTGAATACTACATTTGAAATTAATATAGAGACAGTAATAAATTTTGAGGACTTGCAGAAAAAACTAGTTAATATGGGTTATAATCGTGTTGACAGTGTCGATGTAGTAGGAGAATTTTCGAAAAGAGGAAGTATAGTTGATATTTTTAGTCCATTAAATGAAAAACCTATACGCTTGGATTTTTTCGATGATGAGTTAGATAGTATTCGTACTTTTGATGAAATTACGCAAAAATCTCTAGAGAAAGTAGAAAATGTGACTATATATCCAACGAATGACTTTTTCTTAACGAATGAAGAAAAAGATATTATCGTAACAAAAATATTAGAACGATTGAAAGATGAAAAACTTAAACAAGAGGAAAACTATAAGGATATTAGTGACTATTTACAAGAAAAAATAGAAATATATAGAGCTACTGGGGATTTTAGTGAATTAGAGAGTTTTTCTAATCTAATATATGAACATACTTTTAGTATTGCAGATTATTTTACAGAGGATGTTGTTATTTTCTTTGATAATTATCATAAAATTACAGAAAAAGTTGAAAGTTTGCGTCAGTATTTCTTAACAAATTTACAAGAAATTAATAGAACATATATTCACCAAAATATTATTGACGATAATGCATTTGAAAAAATTCAAAATAAAAAAGTGAGAAAGTACTATTTATCTAATTTAAAATTAAACGAAAAGATTATAGAGAAAAACTATAATATAGATATTACGGACTTGGTGTATTATGTTAATGAAGAATATTTAACTAAAGAAATAAGAGAAAAGTTAGATAATGATTATAAAGTTTTAATTTCTTTAAATACTCAAAAACAAAAAGATTATGTTGAAAAGATTTTATTTGATAATTATTTTTATGATGATATTTATTACGGAATAAAAAATGGGAAGATTTTTATTGATGTTAATAAATACCATTTGAAAGGCTTTGAAGATAAAAAAAATAAAATATTTTTATTAACACCGCGTGAATTATTTACAGAAGAAGAACGAAAAAAACGTCGTGTAAAATTTAAATATACAAATTCTGAAAAAATAAGAAATTATCAAGAATTAAATATTGGTGATTATATTGTTCATATAAGCCACGGTATTGGTCTTTATGAGGGAATAGAGAATATCGAAGTCAACGGAGTGCATAAAGATTTTTTAAAAATAGTTTATGATGGTGGAGATGTTATTTATGTTGATATTAACAATATGAATTATATTCAAAAATATACTGCTTCAACAGATAACAGAAAACCACAACTAAATAAACTTGGAACTAAAAAATGGCAACAAGTAAAAAATAAAGTTCGTCGTGAAATTGAAGATATTTCAGAAGACTTGATTAAATTGTATATAAAACGTGAGTTAAGTTCAGGATATGCATATAGTTTTGATAGTAGCTTGCAACAAGAATTTGAAGATGACTTTTCTTTTATACCTACCGATGACCAATTAAAAGCAACTGAAGAAATAAAACGTGATATGGAAAAACAACGTCCTATGGATAGACTCCTATGTGGAGATGTAGGTTTTGGGAAAACTGAAGTTGCCATGCGTGTTGCGTTTAAAGCAGTTATGGATGCAAAGCAAGTAGCAGTTTTAGTACCAACAACACTTTTAGCTGAGCAACACTATGAAAATTTTGTTAATCGTTTTGCAAACTTTCCTGTTAATATAGAGGTAGTTAGTCGTTTCAAAAGTGCAAAAGATATTACAGAAATTTGCAAGAGATTACGAGAAGGGAAAATTGATATTATTATCGGAACACATAAACTTCTTAATGATAAATTTAAATATAAAGATTTAGGTTTATTGATTATTGATGAAGAGCAACGCTTTGGTGTTAAACACAAAGAGAAGATAAAACACTTAAAAAATACGATTGATGTTCTGACACTAAGTGCAACACCAATACCAAGAACATTACATATGAGTTTGATAGGTATTCGTGACTTGTCAGTAATAGAAACCCCACCAAGTGAACGACAACCGATTCAGACTTTTGTTACCGCGCAAAATAACATGATAGTTAAAGAAGCGATTATGAATGAAGTTTCTCGTGGTGGGCAGGTATTTTATGTTTATAATAGAGTAGATAGCATAGATGAAAAATATTTGGAGTTGAAAAGATTATTACCAGATATAAATATCGCATACGCACATGGTAGAATGACACAACGTGAACTTGAGCGTATTATGTCTGATGTAATTGATAGAAAATATGATTTATTAATTACAACTACAATAATAGAAACAGGAATTGATATTTCTAATGTTAATACTCTTATTGTAGAAGATGCAGATCGTTTTGGTCTTAGTCAGCTATACCAACTTCGTGGACGTGTAGGAAGAAGCAGTAGAGAAGCTTATGCTTATTTAATGTATCAGCCATTCAAAGCTCTTACAGAAAATTCTGAGAAAAGATTATCAGCAATTAAAAATTTTACAACTTTAGGAAGTGGATTTAAAATAGCTATGCAAGATTTATCAATTAGAGGAGCGGGAGATGTTCTTGGTGGCCGACAACATGGATTTATTGACTCTGTAGGGTATACATTGTATTCACAAATGTTAGAGCAAGAGATTCAAATAAAAAAAGGAATCTTAGAGCCTATTTTGGAACGAGATAAAACACAAGATGCAGAGTATTATGAAAATATAATAAAAGAATCCGCTCCAAAACTTCAAAAAGATCTTTTTGAAGCAGAAAATGATGATTTTGAGATTAAATTAAATGTAGATGCATTTATTCCAAAAGAATATATTAGCAGTGATGCAGACAAAATAGATTTTTATAAACGATTAAATAGCGTTATTACTGATGAGGAGATTGATAGTATAGTAGAAGATTTAATTGATAGATTTTCTGATTTTGGCACAGAGGTTACTAATTTAATTGATATTTGTTACTTAAAAGTTAAAGCGAAAGAGTCGAGGGTTACAAGTGTCAAAGAACTTGCAAACAAAGTAATTGTAACTTTTGAAAAAGATATAGTAAATAAATTAAAAGGAAAAGAATTGTTTGCTGCCTTGATGCCACATAAAGATGTGAGAATTATTGCTAAAGATGGGTTCTTTTTAGAAATAGATAAAAAAGAGCGTTACAGTATTCGTCGTATTAGAGATATGATAAATTTAGTAAAAGAAAATATGGAGGAAACTAATGACAAAGATTAGATGCCCATGGGTAAAAGGAGAGTTAGACACAAAATATCACGATACTGAATGGGGAAGAAAAACTCATGATGAAAGAGAGTTGTTTGAGTATTTAATTTTAGAAGGGATGCAGGCTGGACTTAGTTGGTCATTAATTCTAAAAAAACGAGAAAATTTTAGAAAAGCTTTTGATAATTTTGACTATAATATTTGCGCGAATTATAACGATGACTATTTAAACTCTTTACTAGAAGATGAGGGTATTATTAGAAATAAGTTAAAAATATATGGTGTGAGAAAAAATGCATTAGCCTTTTTGAAAGTAAGAGAAGAATTTGGAACTTTCGACAACTACATTTGGCAATTTACAGATTTTAAAACACTTAGTTCAAATCTGAAATCTTATAAAGATGCGCCTAGTAATACTGAATTATCAGATAAAATAAGCAAGGATATGAAAAAAAGAGGATTTACTTTTGTAGGAAGTACAATCATATACAGCTATATGCAAGCGATAGGAATGATAAACGATCACCAAGTAGACTGCTTTTGTTATAGCGACTGTAGGTAGATAAGTATTAAAATAAAACTTGTATAATTGTATTAAAATTTAACTATAAACTTTACTTTATATCGAATAACGTCTATAATAATAAAAGTGTTAAATTTTATGATAGGATTTAGTATGAATAAGAGAACTGTTAGTATTGAAGAAATTATAGAAAACAAAAAATACATTAAAATATTCGATGATGAGATAAAAAAAATAAGAGAAATTCCTAAAATGCCCAAATGTGAATTTATCCATATCGGAGCAACAAGTACAACAAATGTTATTGGGGAAAAAATAGTTGATATACTTGTTGTTGTAGAAAATTTACATGAGATAACAACATTTGACGAAAAAAGATTAAATAATATAAGTTATCATAGAATAGCTCATAATGGTATTAAGGGTGTAATTAAGTATGCGAGACTTACAGACTATTTTTCTATGAGCTATGATGTGATATTATATGTAGTCCAACGCGGGACAGAAATACATAACGATTTTTTAAAATTAAAAAAGGTTTTTGAAAAAGAGGAATTAAAGGCTGAGTATAATGAATTTAAACTTATTAATAAAGAATATATGTTTAAAGATTACTCAAATAAAAAATTAGAGTTTATAAATAAAATGTTAAAGAAGGTAGAAATAGATGATTAAAGCACAAGGTATAGAAAGTGTTGTTCGTAATAGTGAAGTATTATTTAATGAACCGCTAAAAAAATACAGTTTTACTAAAACGGGAGGCAATGCTGAGGTTTTAGTACGTGTAAAAACAGAAGAAGATTTTCAGAATATAATCAAATATAGTTATGACTACAAAATAGAATTGACTATTTTAGGAAATGGATCTAATGTTTTAATTTCTGATACTGGAATAAGTGGAATTGTTGTTATAACTAGTGATATGAATAATATAGAATTATCAGAGGAAAATATATTATCGTGCTATGCAGGAACAACATTGAAAGAACTTACTGATTTTTGTATAGAAAATAGTTTGACTAATCTTGAATTTTCATGCGGTATACCAGGAAGTGTAGGCGGTGCAATTTTTATGAACGCTGGAGCTTATGGTGGTGAAATGAAAGAAGTAGTAGAAAAAGTAGAAGTTTTTGATAGAAAAGGTAATAAGAAAGTGTATTCTAATGAGGACATGAATTTTTCTTATAGACATTCTGTAATTCAAGAAACAGGAGAGATTATTTCTAAAGTTTACTTTAAAATGATAGATGGAAACAAAGAAGAAATAATAGCTAGAGTTAATGAACTAAATAAAATGCGTGAAGAAAAGCAACCATTGGAGTATCCTTCATGTGGCTCTGTTTTCAAAAGGCCGGTTGGTTATTTTGCAGGGAAATTAATTCAAGATGCTAGTCTTCAAGGATTGACTGTGGGAGGAGCTCAGGTTTCAACAAAACATGCTGGATTTATGGTGAATATAAATAATGCTACTTGTGAAGATTATAAAAATTTAATAAAAAAAGTTCAAGAAGAAGTATTTAAACATTCTGGCGTTAAACTAGAATGTGAAGTTAAAGTTCTAGGAGAATAGTAAAAACATTAGTCATAATTTTATGACTAACGTTTTTTTATATAGGAATGTGCTAATATGTTTAATAAAATTATTTTTGATTATCAATAAATTTCTTATAGGCACTAAGATTTTGCTCGTTTTTATTATTTGTTTTCGGCGTGTAAAATGAAGAATCTACCAAGTTATTAGGTAAATATTGCTGTTTTACATAGCCATTCGGATAAGAGTGGGGATATCTATAGCCGACTCCACGATTAAGTTTTTCTGCTCCAGAGTAATGACTATCACGTAAGTGGTCTGGAATAATAAACTTAGGATTGCGATTTGTTTCAGCTAAGGCATTATCGATTGCCATAATTGCACTGTTTGATTTTATCGAAAGTGCCAATTGAATAACAGCATTTGCTAAAGGAATACGAGCTTCAGGAAGACCCAGCATTTTTGCACTTTCTACCGCGGCATGAACGAATGGACCAATATTCGGATTTGCAAGCCCGATATCTTCATAGGCTATAACTGTCATTCTACGATAAATAGTATCTAAATCACCACTATCAATTAATAACGCAAGGTAATATAACGATGCATCAACATCACTTCCTCGAATAGACTTTTGAAAGGCGCTAATAATATCATAAAAAGCGTCGCCATCTTTATCATAGTTTTTGAATTTTCCTAGTGATAAACTCAGAAGTTTTTCCTTTGTTATATGTTCATCCTCGTTGGATAAGTTATATAAAATTTCAAATGTATTAAGTGAAAATCTTAAATCACCTGATGAATTAAGTGCGATAGCTTTAAAGACATCATCATCAATAGAAAGATTTTTAGAAAATATTTCGTTGTTTTTTGCTATTTTCTTTAGATAATTGTAAATATCATCTTCATTAATTTGTTTTAGTTCAAAAATCATGAGGCGAGATCTTATAGCAGGATTAACAGTATGATAAGGGTTGTTGGTAGTACAACCGATAACATAAATATTATCATATTCAATTTCAGGAAGAAGAATATCCTGCATAGGTTTTGTTAATCTATGGAATTCATCTAAAAGTAGAAGAACTTTTTTAAATCGTTTAGATTCTTCAATGACCGTAGTTAAATCCTTTTTAGAACAGTTTACAGCATTCAATATTTTGAATTTATAGTCTAATTCGTTAGCTAATGCATTTGCTATTGAAGTTTTACCCGTACCAGGAGGTCCATATAAAATAAATGAAAACATTTTTTTGCTTTCTACTATTTTTGTTAGAACTTTATTTTTTCCAATAAGATGTTGTTGTCCAATTATATCAGTAATTTTTTTTGGACGAAGTTCATTAATAAGTGTTTGCATATTTACCTCCTAATTTTTCAATTCAACTTGATTATACCATACAATTTTAAATTTTACATAATGTAAATTTTATGGTAAAATAAATTCATCATCAAAACGGGGATGTTTAGGATTCGACAGGGATGCTAGTTTTCTTGGTGGCATGTAGGAGGGTTGACTCCTTTAATAACACACTCAGTTAAATATAACTGGCGAAAAAACAAATTACGCTTTAGCAGCTTAATAGCTAAAGGCTGATTACTTTGTTCGACTGTGGCAAAGCTAATCGGTTCATTAATAGCAGTCTACGATTTATCACTTCCGTTTGTAGTGGTAAATAAGAGAATAATCAAACTCGTTTTTCATTGCCTGTTTATCGGCTTAAGTGAAAAATTAAATTTAATAGGTAAACTAAACATGTAGAAGCTAAGGGGAGGTTTTCTTGGACGCGGGTTCAAATCCCGCCATCTCCATACTGTTGCTAGAGTAGAAATACTCTAGTATTTTTTTATATATTAGTCAGCGAAATTAATTTTTTAATTTTTTTCTTATAAAAGTTAATTATAATTATTTGCTAATATAAAGATTTATATAGTATAATAATGGTGTAGAGAAAAAATATCTTGGGAGGCGATAATTATGATGAAATTAAAGTCAGTATTTAAATTTGGTGATTTAGACAACCAAGAAGAAGTTTATAATGGCGGTGTAATATCTATACTTCTAGCGATAGGTAGACACTTATGGCTAAGTATAACTAATATTGTTAAAGCATTAGGATATACTTTATATCTAGTAACTTGGTTGATATATATAATGGCGGTAATAATCGCAATAGGATTTGTGTTGTACTATATTTATTTAGTAGCATTAGTATTATTTTAAGAGTATACATTATAAAATAAAAACAGCTGTAAAGGAGCCTTTAAATGCTCTTTTATAGCCATTTTTTGTAAGAAGACAAGTTTGTAAATAGTTATCGGTTATGCTATAATATACCTATAATCAAAAGGAAGTAAAAAAGGATGCTAATTAAATTCTCAGAAAAGCTTTATTATACAAAACAACGATATATGTATTTGGAACCAACCATCGGTTATGTAAAAGGAGAAAATTTTTCTGTCATGCTTGATGCAGGAAATGGTCCAACCCAAGTAGAGATGTTTTTAAAAGAACTTGAGGAGAATTCTTTGCCTATGCCAAGTTATGTTATTCTTACCCATCATCATTGGGATCATAGTTTTGGAGCGGGATACCTAGATATTCCAGTAATTTCTACAGAACGCGCAAAAAGTTCTTTAATAGAATTATCTAAGTTAAAATGGGATGATGAAAGCTTATATAAAAGAGTAGAAGAGGGAACGGAAATAAAATATAGCGCAGATGTATTAAAAAAAGTTTATGAGAATTATGAAATAAAAATAAAAATTCCAGATATGCCTAAACGTGCAGATTTCACGCTTAATTTAGGTGGAGTAAAGATAATCTGTTTCAATAATGATAATTCGCATTCTGATGATGCATTTTTAATTTATATTGCTGACGAAAAGGTATTATTTTTAGGAGATAGTCATGCTAAAAATTATTATACACAGCCAATGAGTTATAATAAAATCAAACTTCACGATTATATCGATAAGATTAGTAAAATTGATTTCGAGTATGCAATTCCAGGACATGGAAATATTTTTACGAGAAATGAGTTACTAACTTATTTAGAAAAAGAATATATAAAAATGAGGTGATTAAATGGCAAATTTATATTTGTACCTTGATTGGATTCTTTTAATCTTAATGTCACTTACATTTTGTCAACAACTATTCTCAAAAAAATTTAATTTTTATGGAGTACTTTCCATTCTAAGTTTGGCAATATATATTGCTTTACATTCTTATTCAACAGGGTTAAGTATTTTTGTATTTGTTCTTTTCCTTGGAGGAATAGCACTTATTGGCTTGGAAATGTTTATACCAGGAGGAATAGTTGGGACTGTAGGTATAATTACCTTGATTTATGCAATAATTTATGTTAACGAATCAACTTATAATATTGCATTCATCATAATTGTATCATTTATGTTAGGCGTAGGTTTATATTTATTTAATAGAAAAATGTTAAATAAAAAATTAGCTTTCTTAAATCAACTAGTGTTGAATGATGCAATTTCTACAGAAGAAGGTTATGTTGCAAGTGAGAGCCGAGTAGATTTAATTGGTAAAAAATTGCTAGCATATACTGATCTTCGTCCAGCAGGAGTAGCGGCTTTAAACAATGAAAAATTTGACGTAGTTACGGATGGAGATTTTGTAGAAAAAGGTAATGAAATTGAAGTTATACGTGTCGAAGGTATGCGTATAGTTGTAAAAAAAATTTAATAAGTTAAAGGAGGAAATTTTATGCCAGAATTAGTTTTCACAGGTATAATTTTAGTGGTAGTACTAATTGTATTATCAATATTTTTCACTTTCTTTCCGCTTGGACTTTGGATTAGTGCTATAGCAGCTGGTGTTAAAGTTAGTATCTTTACGCTTGTTGGTATGCGTTTAAGACGTGTTATTCCAAGTAGAGTAATTAATCCGATGATTAAAGCTCATAAGGCGGGATTAGCTGTAACTATAAATCAGCTAGAAAGTCACTATTTAGCTGGGGGGAATGTAGATAGAGTTATTAACGCTCTTATTGCAGCACACCGTGCTAATATAGTAAGTCTAACATTTGAACGATGTGCCGCTATTGATTTAGCAGGACGTGATGTACTTCAAGCAGTTCAAATGAGTGTTAATCCAAAAGTTATAGAAACACCTTATATTGCAGGGGTAGCTATCAACGGGATTGAGGTTAAGGCCAAAGCTCGTATTACAGTTCGTGCAAATATTGAAAGACTTGTTGGGGGAGCTGGGGAAGAAACAGTTATCGCTCGTGTAGGTGAAGGTATTGTATCAACTATCGGGTCATCTGAATCACATACAGTAGTATTAGAAAATCCAGATAGAATTTCTAAAACAATTCTTGATAAAGGTCTTGATGCAGGTACTGCATTTGAAATCTTATCGATTGACATTTTAGATGTAGACATCGGTCAAAACATTGGTGCAAACTTACAAACAGAACAAGCTATTGCTGATAAAAACATTGCGCAAGCTAAAGCTGAACAACGTCGTGCAATGGCGGTAGCAGCTGAACAAGAAATGAAAGCAAGAATTCAAGAAATGCGCGCGAAAGTAGTAGAAGCAGAAGCACAGTTACCACTTGCTATGGCAAAAGCATTCCAAGATGGTAATTTAGGAGTTATGGATTATATGAATTATAAAAACCTAGAAGCAGATACAGGAATGAGAGATTCAATCAAACGTATGTCTCAACCAGATGTACAAGAAAAATAATAACTAAATAAAGGAGGGGCTAAAATGACATTTTTAATTTTTGCCGTACCAATAATAGTTATCATATTTTTAGTTATTTTTATTACAGTTTTTGCTTCAGATAGTAAAAAATATCGTAAAAATTTAGATAATTCTAAACAGATGGAACTAGATCGTGCTAGAGAATCTGCACTAAAAGCTGTTGAAGAAATGCGACGTATAAAAGAAACTGCTGCTCCAGAATATGAAACAAGTAAGCAAGTATCAGTACAACAGGAAATAACCGGAACTGCGTCTAAACAAAATGAAAAAGAAATTTCACGTGAATTAATACAACAAAAAGCTCAAGCACGAAAAAATATAGTTTCAGTAGAAAATAGGACAAATAAAAATACTATTAACGAATATCAAAAATATTATAATGACAATTATAATAAAGGAAGAAGTAAATTTAATCAACAGCGAAATTTCAGACAACAAACATTTAAACAAAATAATATACCTAGGTTAGAATTTTCTAGAGAAAATCTGGTAAGAGGTTTAATTGCAAAAGAATACTTGAATAGGAAACAAGGTGGTAAAGTATGAATACAGCAATATTTTTTGCATTAATTGCATTAATTTCTTTTGTTTTAGATAAAATGAAAGATGGTAAACCTAAAAAACAAAATACCCAAAATACCAGAAAGCTAAAGAAAAACCCAAAAGCTTCAGAGAAAAGCTCTCAAGAAATTAAGCGCTCGAATGAATTTAAAAATAGCCCTAAAAAAAATACTCGTGTAATAGTAGATAGAGAAAAAGAGATATATTCAAACTCTAAAATTATCGATAAAGAAAAAATTGTGAATGATATAATTTTTTCGGAGATTTTGTCAAAACCAAAAAGTAAAAGATAAAAATTAGGAGGTATAATTATGAAGAAAACTTTTAACTATATAAGTTATTGTATATATTCATTTATACCTCTTTATTTTATCCTGTTAATTTATACTATAATAAAACAGGATCTGATAGATACAATATTATGCTTAGTTCTTATTTTATATTCTATTTTTTCACTAATTTTATTAGTTTGAATTTCAACGGATTAGGATAATAGCGGAATGTTCCCATTTTTCTAACAACATATCCATTGAAGTTTTGCTTAAATCGTAACACTCCATCAGTCCCATCAAAAATTCCTTGAATACCCAAGAAATTATACAATGGAATACCTCTTTTTATAGATTCTAGCATTACATATTCTTGTAGTAATGTTGGAGAATAAAATTTATTAAATTCTGTGTACGATCCACTAAATAAATATGTACTCTCCTGTCCGCTATAAATGAATAAGCTTCCTGATAGTACTACTTCTTCTTTTCCATATTTAGAAATAAAACCTTCAGCTTCTTCTATACGATTATCATATGTTTCAATCTCACGATTTAATTCTTTTGATAATCGATTAAACTTAGCTGATTTTTTCTCTCCAGGATTTTCCTCAATAAGTTTTTCTAACTTATCTACAATTGTTTTTTTATTACTTTGAAGATTCAATAAATATTCCTCAAAATTAATAGTAGCAATCATAAACTCCGCATCTTCTCCAAAACTATCATAGAAATCTTCATAATATTCTAGGGGTTTATCACTATAATCACGTCTATTACTAGTAGAAGCTGTGATATCTTTAAATATTTGCAGTTCATTTCTTTCTAGTTTTCTAACTTTAATACCGAAACTTTTGGCTTTCTTTAATAATTGTTTTCCTTTTTTACCGAAAGAATTAACTAGAGTTTCTTCTGTTATTCCTTTCATATCTTTTACATAATGCCAATCTGGTTCACCATCTGGATAACCAGTTGTTAAACCATCATGCGTATAACCAAGTTCTACTAATTCTCTAACGAAATGTTTATTTTCTTCACCGATAGGTTCACCATCACTGTTAAATTCTTGATATGTGTTATAAGGTTTAACTATTAATTCTATTACCCCTTGTTGTTTAGCATAATCTTTTAAACCATTATAAAAATCCTTTAACTTGGATTCATCAGTATATATCGGTCCAGATTTCAATTCCATATATAATCCGCCAGCCATAGGTTTGCTGAAGACAATACTAGAAACTAGAGTTTCTCCATTTTCTTTCCAAGCAACATACTTTATCGTAAATCCTCTTTTCTCTAACAAATTAGCCATTGGTACTTTTTGTATAAAAGATGCACTATCTACAATTTTCGTATGATTATTAAACTCATCTTGAGTTATTATCTCAAATGACATAAATTACCTACCTTACTATATTTTTTAGTATATAAAATTGGACAAAACTTTTATTCAACAAAAATTTTAAACTTCACTTTGCCCTTTATAGTTTATTAATATTTTAATAACTTAAAACAAAGTTCAATAAACTATTTTTCAATATCTTATTCAGTACAATTTACAATGATCTTAACCTCTAAAGTTAACACCATCGCTACTAATTGTATCATGCATACTTTTATATTTCAACAAAAAAGAGAGTAAATAATATATTATTTCCGGAAATTTAATACTAATAATTACTTGTATTGAATAAATCCAGGAATGCAGTTATTTCATATCCTGGATTCTAATTATATTCTAG
>ERZ773250.1021-NODE-1021-length-14731-cov-5.411897_pt1 | contig 14731 bp, 8 predicted proteins | sample MGYA00511258_ERZ773250 | MGnify/ENA primary metagenome ERZ773250 (study PRJEB29015, sample SAMEA2738164) | human oral metagenome | biome: human oral; feature: human-associated habitat; material: saliva | place: China | collected 2187 ... | reverse complement strand
GAGAAAGTTATAATCAACGCAGACGCTATTTATTGAAAAAAATGGAAGAATTAGGAATTCCATGTTTTGAACCATTTGGAGCGTTTTATATTTTCCCCAATATTTCTCAATTTGGTATGACTTCTGAAGAATTTGCGACTAAATTAGTGCAAGAAGAACGTGTAGCGGTCGTTCCAGGATCTGCCTTTGGTGAAAGTGGAGAAGGATTTGTTCGAATTTCTTATGCCTATTCAATAGATAGTTTGAAAAAAGCAATAGAACGTCTTGAAAGTTTTATTCATAAATTAAGAAATGGTGAAATTTCGTAAAATAAAACTCCTGTCATCAATGAATTGAGACAGGAGTTTTTGATTGTAAAAGTTATTCTTTGTTGAAAATACCTGTTGATAAATAACGTTCACCAGTGTCTGGTAGAAGTGCAACAACAGTTTTACCTTTTCCAAGTTTTTTAGCAACACGTAATGCGGCAGCAACTGCAGCACCTGATGAAATTCCTGTTAGAATTCCTTCTGTAGCAGCTAATTTTTTAGCAGTTTCAATGGCTAATTCACTTGTAATTAATTCAAAATCATCGATAACTTCTTTATCGATAATACTTGGTAAGAATCCAGCGGAAATTCCTTGGATACGGTGTTTTCCTTTTTGTCCTTTTGAGATAAATGGAGCTTCTTCAGGTTCTACTCCAATAATTTGAACAGCAGCATTTTTTTCTTTTAAGGCACGACCAACACCTGTAATAGTACCACCTGTTCCGATTCCGGCAACAAATGCATCAGGTGTTTCACCATCAAAGGCTTGAATAATTTCTTGACCAGTTGTTTGATAGTGAATGCTTGGGTTAGCGGGGTTATCAAATTGTTTTGCCCAGAAATAACCAGGTTGTTGTGATAATTCTTCTGCCTTTTGAACGGCAGCTCCGAAACCTTCAGCAGCAGGTGTTAATAGTACTTCTGTACCATAGGCTGCCATTAATTGACGACGTTCGATAGACATTGAGTCTGGCATAATTGTAATGACTTTGTAGCCTTTAGCTGCTCCAACTAGGGATAAGCCGACACCAGTATTTCCAGAAGTTGCTTCGATAATCGTATCTCCTGGTTTTAGCTGACCTTCTCTTTCAGCAGTTTCAATAATATTAAGTGCAACGCGGTCTTTCACAGAACCACCAGCGTTAAAAGCTTCCACTTTCACGTAAATATCTGCACTATCTGCATCTGTTAAACGATTTAGTTTAACAAGGGGTGTATTACCGATTAATTCAGTAATATGGTTTACTCTTTTTGACATAAGAATACCTCCAAAATATTTAATTGGGCAACTTTGAAGGGCTGCTTAAGGGGTATTTTAGACCTCTCTATCAATAAAAACAAGAGGGTTGCTTAAAAAAATTTAAAAGAAAGGGGTGTTTTTATGAAAAAATATCCGAAAATAATGGGAAAGATTCGAGAATTCATGGAAATTGGCGTTTATCCAGGATTTAGTGTTGCGTTTATTGAAGGAGAAGAAGTAGAAAAGATAGTTGAAGGGACACTTACAAAAGGGGACGATGGTAAACCTGTCGAAGATGGATTGTTTTATGACTTAGCTTCTGTTACAAAAGCATTTGTAACAAGTACTTTATTAGTACAAATGGTTGAAAAAGGGGAAATTAATTTGGATGAATCGATCACTAAATGGTTTCCAAATGCTGATGAGAGAGTTACGCTTCGTCATTTAATTACGCATACTTCAGGTTTATGGGGATATATTGAAAATCGTAATGACTTAGCACCGGATGCTTTAATTGAGGCTTTATCTACTTTGCCAGTAACTGAAACTTTTCACCACACTGTAAAATATACCGATACAGGATTTGTTTTAGCGGGAATTATTTTAGAAAAAGAATTTGGTAAACCGATAGCGGATTTATTTGACGAAAGAATTACTCGTCTATTAAACCTTACCGCAACATATGGGCCACTACCTAGTGAAAGTTGCGTGCCAACAGCTTTTGAAGAAAGACGTGGAAGATTATTGCAAGGTGAAGTACACGATCCAAAAGCAAGTATTTTACAAAGAAGATGTGGAAGTGCAGGATTATTTGCAACATTAGATGACTGTATTACTTTAGTGCAATTATATTTACATGACGGAAAGATTGGGAACTTTGAATATTGTAGTGCAGAGATGATACAAAGTTTATTAAAGGACTGGACACCGACAAGGCAAGCTGGAAGATCTCTTGGTTGGGATATGGACCAAATGGGCGAACAAATTTGGTTAAGACATACAGGATTTACGGGGACAACGATATTAATGAATTTAACAACAAAACAAGGGATGATTTTATTAACGAACCGCATCCATCAATATGAAGATACGCCATCTTATAATCGATTAAGAGAAGAATTGATTCAGCTTTACGAACAGGAAGCATTGTATAATATGACTTCTTAATATAGTAGCTATGGACGTCAGCAGCCCTGCGGTCTCAAAATTTAGCCATGAGAAGTCTTTTGTGCTTTAATGGGGTTTTATAAGAGTACGTAAGTACTATGATATAGTTTTTTATACCTTTTAAAATATGATTTTTAATAACTTAAGGAAGAAGTTACTTTTGTAGGACTTCTTCTTTTGTTTATTTATTCACAAATCTCTAGACTATCATAATTAACAGTGATAAACTGATGGGCTAGGGATTCAATCAGTTAGGAGTGGGAAAAATGGGGTGGAGAACAATTGTAGTTAAAGCACATGCTAAACTGTCGTATAAAAATAATTATTTAATTTACAAAGACGCAGAAATTGTGGAACAAATCCATTTATCAGAAATTGATATTTTATTATTAGAACGAACGGATATATTAATTACGACCATGTTAATGAAGCGGTTAATGGATGAAAAAATATTAGTTATTATTTGTGATGATAAACGATTACCAATCGCTCAAGTAGTTCCTTATTATGGAAGTCATAATAGTAGTCTACAATTATCAAAGCAACTTCAATGGGAGACAGATAGAAAGGTAGAAGTTTGGACAGAAATTATATTGCAAAAAATGATGAATCAAGCAAGTCATCTTTACCAGCAAGATTATACAGTTAAATCAGAATCATTAGGCCGTCTAATTCATGAATTACAATTAAATGATGTTACCAATCGTGAAGGTCATGCTGCAAGAATTTATTTTACAACTTTATTTGGAAGTAAGTTTACAAGAGATGATGCTAGTGATATTAATGCTGCATTAGATTATGGATATACCCTGTTATTGAGTTTATTTGCAAGAGAAATAGTTTCAAATGGGTGTTTAACACAATTAGGATTAAAACATGCGAATCAATTTAATTCCTTTAATTTAGCAAGTGATTTAATGGAACCATTTCGTCCATTAGTTGATCAAATCGTTTATCAGAATCGTTATAAAGTTTTTGTAGATCTTAAAAGAGATTTATTTCAATTATTCTGTAAAACTTATCATTATGATAAGAAAGAAATGTATTTATCGAATATTGTAAGTGAGTATACAAAAAAAGTAATTAAAGTTTTAAATGGGGAGAAGGCGGAAACACCGGTGTTTCGTCTATGAGTGAGAGATATATGCGAATGTTGTTAATGTTCGATATGCCTGTAGAAACTGCAGAAGAAAGAAAAGCTTATCGACAATTTCGAAAGTTTTTAATTAGCGAGGGATTTATAAAACATCAATATTCTGTTTATAGTAAATTATTGTTGAATGGAACTGCGAATCAAAGTATGATTGCACGATTAAAACAACATAATCCTAAAAAAGGGATGATTACAATTTTAACTGTAACAGAGAAACAATTTGCTAGAATGATTTATTTATCGGGGGAAAGAAATCATTCAGTTGCTAATACTGAAGAACGATTAGTATTTTTGGGAGATGATGACAATGATTAGAATTGGATTACCGCTAGCTGATGACGAAATAATTGTTGAAGGAGCAACATTATTAAGTATTGAATCGAGAGAAGCATTTGCTCGTACAGTTGAGAATTTTTATCATTATAATGGAGAAGAGCATTTGAAATTAGCTGATAAAAAATTTAAATCGATTAAAGAATCAGAAGTAATGATTGTAACAGATATACTAGGATATGATGTCAATTCGACAGCTATGTTGAAACTAATTTATGGGGATATTGAAAATCAATTAAATGAAAAGCCGGAAGTTAAATCAATGATAGAAAAATTAACAGATACGATTACTGAATTAATAAGTTATGAATTAGTTGAAAATGAATTAGATTTAGAATATGACGAAATAACGATTCAAGAATTAATCAAGGCTTTAGGAGTTCAAATTGAAACAATAAGTGATAGTTTGTTAGATAAAATAATGGAAATTATTCAAGTTTATAAATATTTGAGTAAAAAGAAATTATTAGTTTTTGTGAATGTACTAGTTTATTTTCAAAAAAGAGAAGTAGAAGAAATTCTAGATTATATTCGTTTGAATCATTTAGATATTTGTTTTTTAGAAGGGAAGTTAGTAGAGGATTTCTCAATGATAAGTTATAAAATCGATGAAGACTTTTGCTTGTTTACAAAAAATGTATAAAAAAAGATGTCGAATCGACATCCACGTATGAAACGTTGTTTACGGACAAGCCTTATTTTAACTTGCTGTGTTGTTCTGAATAGTTCCACAATGAAAGTATACAATAAATAGTTTAAAATGTAAACGTTTTTTGGTAAAATTAATCTGTGAATAATTTCTTGAAGGGGTGGGAAATATGAGAAAAAATTACTCTATTGGATTAGATATTGGGACAAATAGTGTTGGATATAGTGTTATTTTTGATGACAACTATAAAGTTCCAGTAAAAACAGTAAAAGTTTTAGGAAATACCAATAAAAAATCAATTCGTAAAAATTTAATGGGATCAGTACTATTTGATAGTGGTGAAACAGCGATGGCTCGTAGAATGAAACGTACAAACCGTCGTAGAATTGAACGAAGAAGAAATCGAATCCGTTATTTACAAGAAATTTTTGCTCCTTTTATGATGCAAGTGGATGAAAATTTCTTTGCAAGATTACAAGATTCATTTTTATGGGAAGAGGATAAACCACATAGTAAATATCCATTTTTTGGGAATGTAGAACAAGAAGTTGCATTTCATGAACACTATAAAACCATCTATCACTTAAGAAAAGAATTAGCAGATGGAAAAGAAAAAGCGGATTTACGTTTAGTCTATTTAGCTTTAGCTCATATCGTTAAGTTTAGAGGACATTTTTTAATTGAAGGAAACGTAGATGTTGAAAATAATGATATTCAACAATTATTCGATGAATTTTTAGCAGTTTATAGTGCCTACTTTGAAGATAATTCTGTACTAGAAAAGAAAATGGAAGTAAGAGAAATTTTAACAGAGAAAATTAGTAAATCTGCTAAAAAAGACAAAATTGTAAAAAACTATTCTGTGGATAAAAAGAGTCCGTTGATTGAATTTTTAAAATTAATTGTAGGTAATTCAGGAGAATTTAAAAAGATTTTTGACTTAGAAGAAAAATCTTCTCTCCAATTTTCTAAAGAAAGCTATGAAGACGAACTAAGTGCATTATTAGAACAAGTAGGAGATGAAGTAGCGGATGTTTTCCTAGCTGCTAAGAAAGTTTATGATAGTGTTGTTTTAGCAAATATTTTATCCATTAAGGATAAAAATACAAAAGCACCTCTGTCTGCTGCTATGATTGAAAGGTATGAAAATCATCAAGAAGAGTTAGCTGAATTAAAACAGTTTTTCAAAGCAACTTTGGCACGAGAAACATATATAGAATTCTTTAATGATCCTAAAAAAGATGGTTACGCAGGATACATTGATGGGAGTACGACTCAAGAAGCTTTTTATAAGCAATTGAAGAAGTTATTTGAAGTAACAGAAGCTCCAGAATTGTTCAAAGAAAAATTAGAACGAGAAGACTTCTTAAGAAAACAACGTACATTCGATAATGGGTCTATTCCTCATCAAATTCACCAAAAAGAATTTGAAGCCATTATTGAACGACAAGGTGTATTCTATCCATTTTTATTAGAGAATAAAGATAAATTAATTAAAATTTTTGAATTTAGAATTCCATATTATGTTGGGCCGTTAGCGAAAAATCAACAAAGTCCATTTGCTTGGGCAACTTATCATACTAATGAAGCAGTACGTCCATGGAATTTTGAAGACATTGTAGATACAAAAGTTGCTGCAGAAGATTTTATTCATCGCATGACAAATTATGATATCTACTTACCAGATCAAAAAGTATTGCCAAAACATAGTTACTTATACGAATTGTTTACAGTGTATAATGAATTAACTAAAATTCAATTTGTAGATGATCAAAATTATAAATCTTATTTTAATGCAAAAGCAAAGAAAGATATTATCGACAATGTATTTAAAAAAGAACGAAAAGTTACGTATGAAAAACTAATGAACTACCTAAGAGTTGCATATGCTGATTTTAGAATAGAAAGTATTATTGGTTTGAGTAAGGATACAAAAGCTTTTAATGCTTCATTAGGAACGTATCATGATTTATTAAAATTAAAAGTGGACAAGGACTTTTTAGATAATGAATCCAATCTTCCAATTATCGAAGATATTATTTTAACATTAACGATATTTGAAGATCGAAAAATGATTCGTGAACGATTAAGCCAATATGCGTCTTATTTTGATGAGAAAGTTATGAAACGTTTAGAAAGACGGCATTATACAGGATGGGGAAGATTATCTAAGAAATTAATTGATGGAATTAGAGATAATGGGAAAACAATTTTAGATTATTTAAAAGATGATCCTGCAGGAAATCGTAATTTTATGCAATTAATTCGAGATGATTATTTAACATTCAAAAAACAAATTACAGAAGCTCAAGTGGTTGGAGAGGCAGATAGTTTAGTTGAACAAGTTCAATCTCTCGCTGGAAGTCCCGCTATTAAAAAAGGCATTTTACAAACAATGAAAATTGTGGATGAACTCGTGAAAATAATGGGTTATAAACCAACTAGCATTGTAATAGAGATGGCTAGAGAAAATCAAACAACGGCTCAAGGCTTGAAACAATCTAGAACTAGATTTAAAAAATTATCTGAAAGTTTGAAATTATTATCTAGTAAACTTCTAGAAGAACATGATATTACGAATAAAGAATTGATGAAGGAAAAGCTATACTTATACTGTTTACAAAATGGAAGAGATATGTATATAGATGAACCATTAGATATTAATCGATTGAGTGATTATGATGTAGACCATATTATTCCGCGTAGTTTCTTACCAGATGATTCTATTGATAATAAAGTCTTAGTTAGTTCAAAATTAAATCGTGGTAAATCAGATGATGTTCCTAGTATTGAAGTTGTAAATCGAATGGATTCATATTGGAGACTTTTATTAAATGCAAAATTAATTAGTGAGATAAAATATAATCGATTAACAAAGGCGGGTCATGGAGGATTAACTGATAAAGATAAAGAAGGATTTATCCATAGACAATTAGTTGAAACACGACAAATTACAAAACATATCGCAAGAATGTTAGATGAAAGATGGAATTTAAGCGTAGATGATTCGGGTAAGAAAATCTATGAAGTAAAAATTGTAACCTTAAAATCTAACTTAGTATCTAATTTTAGGAAAATGTTTGATATTCCTAAAATTCGTGATTTGAATCATTATCATCACGCTCATGATGCTTATTTAAATGCGGTGGTGGGAAATCTTTTAATTAAGAAATATCCAAGATTAGCTCCAGAATTTATTTACGGACAACATTTATATATAAATCGTAAGGTGAAAGATGAAGAAAAAGCTACTAAAAAGGCAATTTTATATTCAAATGTATTAAAATTCTTAAAAGATGATGGAGAACAGAAAGATTCTCAAGGCAATTTAATTTGGAATAAGAATCAACATATAGGAATGATTAAGAAAGTTATTTTTAATAACCAAGTAACTGTTGTTAAGAAAACAGAGATTCAGTCTGGTGGATTTACAAACGAAACAGTTGAGAAAAAAGGAACTTCTGACAAGTTAATTCCACGTAAAAATGGATGGGATACAGATAAATATGGTGGTGTCGGAAGTCCTAAGATTGCTTATTCTGTTATGTTTGAGTATGAGAAAACTAAAGGAAAGAAAACTATTAAGAGTAAAGATATTATAGGGATATCTATTATGAATCAAAAACGATTTGAAGATAATCCTAATATCTTCCTTGAGGAATTAGGTTACTCAAATGTTCAGAAAAATTCAATTTTAATTCTTCCAAAATATACTTTATTTGAATTGGAAAATGGTAAACGCCGTCGACTAGCAAGTCACCAAGAATTACAAAAAGCTAATGAATTAACCTTATCAGATAATTTTACCTTATTGTTATATCATGCATTGCATAGAGATGATGAAGAAAATAAGGAACATCGTGAATATTTAGACCAACATCGATCTGAATTTAAAGATTTATTTGATTTTATTATAGAAAAATCTGAACAATGGATTGTTAAACCGAAAGTAGTAGATCGCTTGAAAAAAACGATGGATAACAATTTTGAAAAAGCTGGTATTGATGAAATTTCAGCATCATTTTTATCATTATTAACTTTTATGAGAGCTGGGGCATCATCAGGGTTTAAATTTTTTGAGGAACAGATTACGATGGATAGTTTGCGTTATCAATCAGTAACAGAGTGTCTAACTAGTTCAATTATTTATCAATCTATAACTGGATTTTATGAAACAAGAATAGATTTGAATCTTGAATAGTATTATAATATACGTAACAATATAAATAATTAAATATAATAAATGGAATCGTTCGGAGCTGAAGTCTAGCTAGGACGAATGGCGCGATTACGAAACAACGTGAAAATTTGTAAGTGCGAGGTTTTAGAGCTGTGTTGTTCTGAATGGTTCCAAAATTCACAAAAAACGATAGAAACATACACTAAAGTTTTAGAGCTGTGTTGTTCTGAATGGTTCCAAAATTGGAGAGGCTCTATTATCAAGTTACCGTATAGTTTTAGAGCTGTGTTGTTCTGAATGGTTCCAAAATGTTTCTGTAAGTACATCCGCGGTTAGCCATGTTTTAGAGCTGTGTTGTTCTGAATGGTTCCAAAATATGCTGACAAAGCAGTTTTAGGTAAAGGTTGTTTTAGAGCTGTGTTGTTCTGAATGGTTCCAAAATATACAGCACATACTTTTAACGCTGGTGTGAGTTTTAGAGCTGTGTTGTTCTGAATGGTTCCAAAATACAATTTTTTTTGAAAAATAACTGCACGAAGTTTTAGAGCTGTGTTGTTCTGAATGGTTCCAAAATATCCCTGGTATCAAAGATGCTGGAGATTTAGTTTTAGAGCTGTGTTGTTCTGAATGGTTCCAAAATCTGGTATCAATGTGGATTGTGAGAAGTATTGTTTTAGAGCTGTGTTGTTCTGAATGGTTCCAAAATTGAGTCAATTGGAGTTTGCTAAGATTATCGGTTTTAGAGCTGTGTTGTTCTGAATGGTTCCAAAATTTTTTGATAACAAAAAAGAGTACACTATTAGTTTTAGAGCTGTGTTGTTCTGAATGGTTCCAAAATTTAGAATCCTTTCTAATTCGATATTGAGATGTTTTAGAGCTGTGTTGTTCTGAATGGTTCCAAAATTTACCTGGTAATTTATTAGACAAGTCAGACGTTTTAGAGCTGTGTTGTTCTGAATGGTTCCAAAATTATGATTATGAAGATAACAAATCAAACAGCGTTTTAGAGCTGTGTTGTTCTGAATGGTTCCAAAATTCCATTACTAAAATTCCTCCATCGTCCGTTGTTTTAGAGCTGTGTTGTTCTGAATGGTTCCAAAATCGTTGGATTCTAAGAGTGAAGACTTCGAAGGTTTTAGAGCTGTGTTGTTCTGAATGGTTCCAAAATCAATCCAATGTACAGCATTTCATCTTCTGTGTTTTAGAGCTGTGTTGTTCTGAATGGTTCCAAAATCACCAATAAATTTACAACTCACCTCAGATAGTTTTAGAGCTGTGTTGTTCTGAATGGTTCCAAAATTTCGTACTGAATTATTAGTAGGAGAAGCTTTAGTTTTAGAGCTGTGTTGTTCTGAATGGTTCCAAAATCTTGAAAAATTTCAGAATTAGCATAATGGTGTTTTAGAGCTGTGTTGTTCTGAATGGTTCCAAAATATTTACAAAATAAAGTTAACGATCTTGAGAGTTTTAGAGCTGTGTTGTTCTGAATGGTTCCAAAATTTTCAATGATTGAATCGTGAGTTAGGTTTTGTTTTAGAGCTGTGTTGTTCTGAATGGTTCCAAAATTGATAGCCATCGTTATTCTCTTCCGTTTCAGTTTTAGAGCTGTGTTGTTCTGAATGGTTCCAAAATTTTCTTCATGGTGTTCTACCTCCGTTGTTGGTTTTAGAGCTGTGTTGTTCTGAATGGTTCCAAAATGATACATTGCTAGATATTGCTAATTATGCGGTTTTAGAGCTGTGTTGTTCTGAATGGTTCCAAAATACAAGATGTACAGATGTTTAATATTGAATTGTTTTAGAGCTGTGTTGTTCTGAATGGTTCCAAAATTGGCTATTTCAAAAACGAATCAGACGCAGAGTTTTAGAGCTGTGTTGTTCTGAATGGTTCCAAAATTATAAATAAGACAAAATTTGATACAAAATAGTTTTAGAGCTGTGTTGTTCTGAATGGTTCCAAAATAAGTATACAAACCTTACGTAAAATTTGATTGTTTTAGAGCTGTGTTGTTCTGAATGGTTCCAAAATTTCAAAATTTCAAAAAAGATTGTGCTAGACGTTTTAGAGCTGTGTTGTTCTGAATGGTTCCAAAATGGTTTTAAAACCACTTTTAGATGCGGCTTTGTTTTAGAGCTGTGTTGTTCTGAATGGTTCCAAAATTAAAAAATGCTTTTATCCATGCAGTACAAGGTTTTAGAGCTGTGTTGTTCTGAATGGTTCCAAAATGAATCGTTAATGCTAAGAATCGAACCATCAGTTTTAGAGCTGTGTTGTTCTGAATGGTTCCAAAATAATTTTATGTATCTAGTTTGTATGTTGATGGTTTTAGAGCTGTGTTGTTCTGAATGGTTCCAAAATTTTTGAGGCAGTCGTAAAAGTATATTTTGAGTTTTAGAGCTGTGTTGTTCTGAATGGTTCCAAAATATTTAATAATGCTACATCAATCAGGTTTATGTTTTAGAGCTGTGTTGTTCTGAATGGTTCCAAAATGAGCTATCGGAAACATGTCTTCCAATAGCTGTTTTAGAGCTGTGTTGTTCTGAATGGTTCCAAAATTTACGGTGTCAGAATATATACAATATGCAAGTTTTAGAGCTGTGTTGTTCTGAATGGTTCCAAAATACAAGAGCTAACATAATCTTGTTATCAGTAGTTTTAGAGCTGTGTTGTTCTGAATGGTTCCAAAATTTTGGAATGTTTTAAATTCGGCAGTATCTAAGTTTTAGAGCTGTGTTGTTCTGAATGGTTCCAAAATCTTCTGCTCCTAATTTCAATCTAATAGCTTGTTTTAGAGCTGTGTTGTTCTGAATGGTTCCAAAATTTCATCACGTTAGGAATAGTAATAGTTTTCGTTTTAGAGCTGTGTTGTTCTGAATGGTTCCAAAATTAAGGACCGTTAGCGTCTTTTTTGCGTTCTGTTTTAGAGCTGTGTTGTTCTGAATGGTTCCAAAATCGTAATAATCCATATATGGAATTTCATTATGTTTTAGAGCTGTGTTGTTCTGAATGGTTCCAAAATTTATCTGTACTCATAAAATAACCTCCTACAAGTTTTAGAGCTGTGTTGTTCTGAATGGTTCCAAAATAATGCTTTAAATAGCTTTTCATTGTGAGGGGTTTTAGAGCTGTGTTGTTCTGAATGGTTCCAAAATTTAGAAAAACATAATATAAAAGTTAAACCAGGTTTTAGAGCTGTGTTGTTCTGAATGGTTCCAAAATGATATCCCTCATGAAAATCTTATCATTCATGTTTTAGAGCTGTGTTGTTCTGAATGGTTCCAAAATGGTCAATATGACTAATACAGTTAAAAAAGGGTTTTAGAGCTGTGTTGTTCTGAATGGTTCCAAAATGTCCTCATAAGCCAGTTGCACAAAGTTATCGTTTTAGAGCTGTGTTGTTCTGAATGGTTCCAAAATGTCACAGTCAACTATTAGACGAGTTATTGGGTTTTAGAGCTGTGTTGTTCTGAATGGTTCCAAAATGCTCTTGTTTGCAGATTTTTGACCTCTGTTGTTTTAGAGCTGTGTTGTTCTGAATGGTTCCAAAATAAAGCCTATAATCGAACAATGGTTTGTTGAGTTTTAGAGCTGTGTTGTTCTGAATGGTTCCAAAATTACTTTTCTAGTCCATATTATGCTGCTCTAGGTTTTAGAGCTGTGTTGTTCTGAATGGTTCCAAAATTTAGTATAGTGGTAATGACACTATCAACTAGTTTTAGAGCTGTGTTGTTCTGAATGGTTCCAAAATTTCCGTATCCTCTGCAGTGATAAATATATCGTTTTAGAGCTGTGTTGTTCTGAATGGTTCCAAAATTAGGCGTTCCGCATTGACCTGTACGCGCTCGTTTTAGAGCTGTGTTGTTCTGAATGGTTCCAAAATAATTTTAGGATACCTTTCACCATTTATCCAGTTTTAGAGCTGTGTTGTTCTGAATGGTTCCAAAATAATATATAATTCAGGATACCTTGATGGTTTGTTTTAGAGCTGTGTTGTTCTGAATGGTTCCAAAATATATCTCAATTCAATATTAGCACGTTTAGCGTTTTAGAGCTGTGTTGTTCTGAATGGTTCCAAAATTACTGATTGCGGATGAAACGTCACTTTCTAGTTTTAGAGCTGTGTTGTTCTGAATGGTTCCAAAATTTTAAATCCTTCTTCACTCAATATGATATTGTTTTAGAGCTGTGTTGTTCTGAATGGTTCCAAAATTATTACTTGCGTCATGTACAGAAGCCGACCGTTTTAGAGCTGTGTTGTTCTGAATGGTTCCAAAATTATAACGTCATTAGGTATGTAGGACCATAGGGTTTTAGAGCTGTGTTGTTCTGAATGGTTCCAAAATTTCTTCCTCGTTTAATCTGATTGTTAAACGGTTTTAGAGCTGTGTTGTTCTGAATGGTTCCAAAATAGTTAGTACAATTATCCACAGGTAAATATAGTTTTAGAGCTGTGTTGTTCTGAATGGTTCCAAAATAACCTAATCGAATACCAATATACGCACCGTGTTTTAGAGCTGTGTTGTTCTGAATGGTTCCAAAATTCTTCTATATAAATATCAATTGTTGGTATAGTTTTAGAGCTGTGTTGTTCTGAATGGTTCCAAAATTATACAGGCAACCGCTCAAGTTTCTCAGGCGTTTTAGAGCTGTGTTGTTCTGAATGGTTCCAAAATTCGACATTGTGTCATAGAGCCTGAATCTCGGTTTTAGAGCTGTGTTGTTCTGAATGGTTCCAAAATTTAAAGAGATTGTTGTGAACTTACTTGACAGTTTTAGAGCTGTGTTGTTCTGAATGGTTCCAAAATTAATGCGATTGTCTTAGATTTTTTAGAACCGTTTTAGAGCTGTGTTGTTCTGAATGGTTCCAAAATTAACTTTAAAATTATTTTGATCTCTACTAAAGTTTTAGAGCTGTGTTGTTCTGAATGGTTCCAAAATATTTAGAAATCTTGCTAATACCATTCCAGTGTTTTAGAGCTGTGTTGTTCTGAATGGTTCCAAAATTCAATTCTACATTAATCTCATCATCTATTTGTTTTAGAGCTGTGTTGTTCTGAATGGTTCCAAAATTTCTCGTGATTATCAATTCTGATTTTCATCGTTTTAGAGCTGTGTTGTTCTGAATGGTTCCAAAATATCATAATATCGAACCCCTCACCAAGCCCGGTTTTAGAGCTGTGTTGTTCTGAATGGTTCCAAAATAACAATCAAGTAGTGGTAACACTGGTTGGAGTTTTAGAGCTGTGTTGTTCTGAATGGTTCCAAAATTAGTGGTTCTGCTAATCCATTGGATTGGTTGTTTTAGAGCTGTGTTGTTCTGAATGGTTCCAAAATTATTTTATAATTAAATATAAACGTTAGGAGGTTTTAGAGCTGTGTTGTTCTGAATGGTTCCAAAATAAAACATTTGATATTAAATATCAAATAGAGTTTTAGAGCTGTGTTGTTCTGAATGGTTCGAAAATTGTTATAGTCTAAAATAACCGATTGAGTAGGAGTTTGTTTACCAAATTTCTTTGTCATTCAGTCGCTCCTTTCAACCAACCTAGTTTAGTGTCATACGGCAGGACAAAATGTTGTATTTTATTTAAAAACATGATATAACAGTATCAAATAGAAATAGTAACCGCATTCCCACTGGAGAGCGGGTACTATTCTTTTTTTTCAAAATATCAATTAATTTATCATCTTTAATTACAATAGGCTTTAGAGCTGTGTTGTTTTGAATAGTAATTAAATGATAATGTTACAAAGCTAAATAGTTTTTTAGGAGTAAAATTATGGCAAATAAAATGATACTTGTAGAAGAAAAAGAAGCGTATGTAAGAGGGCTGGCAAATCGATAAGGAACACCTAGAATCTATCTAGGTGTTTTTTCTTGTTCATTAGAAGTATGTTTAAACTTAAGAAACTCATTCAACAAGACTCAAAAGTATGCTAAGTATATGTAATATGTTAAAATCAAAGAAAATAGATTATT
>ERZ773250.1000-NODE-1000-length-14971-cov-5.855792_pt1 | contig 14971 bp, 10 predicted proteins | sample MGYA00511258_ERZ773250 | MGnify/ENA primary metagenome ERZ773250 (study PRJEB29015, sample SAMEA2738164) | human oral metagenome | biome: human oral; feature: human-associated habitat; material: saliva | place: China | collected 2187 ... | reverse complement strand
CACTCATATATACATCAAATGTAAGGCGTTGAGGCGTAGAAGAAACAAGCCTTTGCGATAAGATTTCCGTAGGATTGCTGTATGTTTCATCCTTTGTTACGGGCCGTTTCGAGGGCTTTTGACTCGTACTATCAGTACTATTAATGACTGCTTGGCTTTCAACCATATCATTTTCTGAGGTTGAAGCCATTGCTGTTTCAGTCATTTCAAGCGCCGATATAACACGTTTATCCTTTCTTTTTGCCCACCAAGACATTGCTGTTTGAGGCACATTCCCATGCAAAGTGGGGCTATCCGCGTCGCGTTGCCCTTGTTTTACGCTCTCCTTTGGCTGCTGTTGTGAGACAAGCGCATTTGTTTCAGGTGCAGAACTACGTAGCCACCACACGCCAACTCCTGCAATGATCACGGCAACAGCAGCTGCTGCAGCCCACCATTTAGACGACTTTCCAACATGAGACGAAACAGATGGTGATGCAGGTACAAGGCCACGACGAACCATTTCGACTTTAATGTCGTCGAGTAATCCCTTTGGTGGCTCTTGCGTATGCCCCTCGAAACGGTGTCTTATGTCGTTAATCCACTTGTTCATTCTGTCATTCTGTCTTGTTTCTGATATGATTTTATCATACGGGCCAACATGACTTTAGCCTTATAAAGCTGTGAAGCTGAAGTGTCAGCCTTTATGTTTAACTGTGCAGCGATTTGCTGATGACTTAATCCTTCGATAACAAACAGGTTGAAAACTGTGCGATATCCTGAAGGCAACTGACGTATCATTGCCGTAATTTCTTCGGCACTAAGTGAGCCAATTTCGGGCTCTTCGTCTACTACATCGGGTGGTTCTTTATCCAGAAAACATTGCTCTTGTTTTGCTTGTTGACGCAAAAAGAGCAGCGATTCATTGATAACGATGCGCGTAGCCCATGCTTTTAATGACCCCTTTCCACGATAGTTGAACGTGCGACCTTTGTCAAACATCTTAATGAAAGCCTCCTGAAGTATATCTTTTATGTCTTCATTCTGGGCGACATATCGTGCACATACGGCCGTCAGTAGAGGCGCATATTCAGCATACAACAAGTCTATAGCAGTGGCATCTCCCCTGTTTAACTTGCGAACAATAGTCTGTTCATTATCTCTACTGAATAGTTTCATGCCACGCGCAGCTCTTTTTCTTTAGTCTTATAGCGTCATTCTAAGCTTTGTTTGACTTCATTTTCTTTAGTCCTTTCACTTAGTAAATGCAAAAATAAGATAATCTTGTCTATGTAATTAGAATTTAACAATCATTTAACATAACGTGAGGCAAGGTTATGTTTTCATAGGTATTTAAGGAGTAGATGAATCAAATATAACAATAAAATGATGAAAAAGCAAACAAACAAATTATCTTTTTGGCTGGTGGGATGCCTTGTAATGTTAGGTCTTTCCTTTGCAGCTTGCAATCCAGGTGGGGATGATAATCCCACACTTACCCCCGAACAACAACAGCAAGCCTATCAACAGGCGAGAGGAAACTATGCAGGTAAGCTCTTCTTTAGCCGCTTGGATGCTACTAATGGCAATATCGTTAAAGACTCTACTGCCATTCGTTGGGAAATCAATACAGACTCAACGTTGATTATTAAGGCCTTTCCTATGCGGTTATTTGCCGAATATGTGAACGACAATGCATTGAAAAATGCACTGCGTAATGCACCAGATCAGGACATCAAATGCTTCACCTATTATTATCATCTCAATCCAGTAGGCTTCTTAATCAGCCCTGTTTCGCCTGTTTTTAATCTCAATTATGGTGGTCAAGACCATAAGATTAGCATAGCTTTCTTTATTCGTAACAGCTATTCTTTTGGCGTTTTGAACAGTGCTCGCCTATCACAGATGCAGATTATAGCAGCTTCTTTGCAGGTAGATGCAATGTCGTCAACCTATCTGAAGGAAAGCGTTGGCTTCGTTTTCCAAGGAAATGGAAGCCGATAATTCGGTTAATTGACTCGCTTTTTAAGGCAAGTTGAAGGCTGACTTCAATCAAAAAGTCCGCACAAGTCTATCGTATAGGTTTGTGCGGACTTTTGTTTTATGGGCTGAAATGTCGGAATATCATTTGTGGATTGTAAAGAAATATGGTCTAAAAAACGATACTTCGTAAGCTTGCAAATAGGAAAATAATGGTTGAAAAGACGGGGATTGTTGCCTCTGTTGATAGGTTTGGTGAAGGTAAAACCTTCACTTTTGCGTATGAAGTGGGGCATATTGGCCTACGGATTGCAGCAAACGACAGCGCGTTTTCAGTCATATCTGATTGTTGTTTGCGTCATATTGCGTTGCGAAATGCGGCAGATGAGATCATACGATGATGATATTTGGATGGAAAAATGACGCTGTTTTGTTAATTGTTTGATACATAGTGATTTACAAGAAGGCTAAAAACTCGCGTATTTTCGACCGAAAGGATTTTATTTTAGAATAGGATGAGTTTTCTAAAGGCTTTTGTAAAGATTAATCGAATACATTGATAGATTCGTGGGTTGTATGCAAAGTGGCAGATAATTAAGGTGAAAAGGACGATATATTTTCGTCAGCTGATAATGAGAATGAGGGGCTATTGTGTTTTAGTTGAAAAGAAAACAGCCGGCTCCTTGAGGGAGTCGGCTGTCTTATTCTTTAATTTTTAAGAAACTTCTACTTAGAAGTTGTAGTAAAGACTGAATGAGATGTTGTTGCCATCAAGGTCAAGTCCATACTTATTAACCTTTGCGTTTAAGTTGTTGTTCTTAGCTTGTTGCCAGCCGAGGAAACCTACATGAGAAACAAATGAAAGCTTCTTTGTGAGGTTAACTGAAACACCTGGGCGAACACCTACAGTCCAAAGGTCGTTATCATTGCCTGCATCGTAGGTGTGTTTGTAGCCTAAACCACCATCAACGAATACGTTAACGAACTTCGTATGAAGGAAAGTGTAACGAGCATATGGGTTTACTTCAATGCTCTTTTCATTGCCTTTATTGGCACCTTCCCAACCGAAAGCAACACCAGCTGCCCAATCTTTGTTGAAGTTGTAACCAATTTCAGGAATAAATTTGTAAGTAGTTACAGTGGTGTTACCATTATCCTGACCGAAGATACTAAAACCACCACCTACATAAGTCTGTGCGTTTGCACTAACTGCAAGCCCGAAAGCTGCTACTAAAGTCATTAAAAACTTCTTCATAACTCTTCTCTTTAAAATTATTTATAACTCTAATTGTGGTGCAAAGGTAAATAAGTTTCAAGATGATTTCCAAAAGATTTAAGTTAAAAAGATTATAAAAAAGTATACTATATATAACGAAATTCCTCGCAAATCCACGAGTTTTGCGGGGTTTCTATATATATAAGGTAAAGAAATATGGTGTCAATTACGACCTTTTGAGACCGCAAAGTTTTTTCTGTTTCTTTGCCTTCAGAAAGTAAATAAATGGTGTTTTCGTGCGATTTTGCATCGAATCTAATCATCTTTAATGAGGTTTTGAAGTCCAAATTCTTGTTCGTGACCACCTTTATACGTACAAAGTGGTTTGTTATGAGATTGTATGTGTCTCATAGAATGACCTTAAGGCAGAAATTGTTTGGCGGTTTCGATAAAATGAGTTCCTGCATAATGGGAAATGAGTTGTAACAAACCATGCCGTGTGAAAAGTTGTAAAGAATCGCAAGGTGAATCTACTCATTCTTTGATGTAAATCAAAATATCATGAAAAGTGTGCAAAATAACATGAATTTATTTGGCGTGTTCGTACACAATTACTAATTTTGCATCGTCTAAAAGACATTAGGTAATAGATTGTTTAGGTTTACATATAGATTTAGGTTTAGTTGTTTAGGTTTAAAGATTAGTTTGATTTTTCATAGGATTAGTTATTAGGTATAAGATTAATTGATGGATAACACGAGCGAAAGCGTCGCTCATTTTATTAGAAAAATATAGTGATTAACTAATAATAAAAGCAGCGTTGAAGTGATTCAGCGCTGTTTTTGTATCTTAACCGCTGTGCTTTTATGCCGCCTTTTGATTGCCTTAATTATGTCTTTTAATTGGTTTTATTCCGTCTTTGGATTGTTTGCAGGTTGTTGAACGAATCATTTCCTCGGCTCTTTTGGGTTGTTTGATGAGATTTTTTCTTATTGTTGAATCAATAATCTCAGTTTTATTATTTCATAAAAAGATAGAATTGAGTATGCTTTTCAATACAGGACAGCTTATTTTTTCAATTGAAAGAATTTGCGAAAAGCTCTTTATTTCGTTGCCTTTTATTTTGATATGTCAGTGGATTGCAGTAAATTTGTAGTCAAATATAACTTATTTTACACGATGATATACACGATTGAAAAGGTTACAACGCTAATAGGAGCGCGTCGTTTTGGTTCAACTGACGCCAAGATTGGATTTATTTTGACCGACAGTCGATCGCTTTGTTTCCCCGAAGAAACATTGTTTTTTGCACTTAAATCAGGCCGAAACGATGGCCATCGCTATATACTTGAGCTCTATCATCGAGGCGTTCGGAACTTCGTTGTGACTGAAGTGCCGGCCAATTATGCCTCAGATTATCCCCAAGCTAACTTCTTAAAGGTCGTTGATTCGCTTGAATCCTTGCAGCGATTAGCCGAGCGTCATCGTGACGAATTCAACATTCCGATCGTTGGAATCACGGGAAGTAATGGCAAGACTATGGTCAAAGAGTGGCTTAATCAGCTATTAAGTGACGACTTGTTTGTTACTCGTTCACCACGTAGTTACAATTCACAAGTGGGCGTTCCACTAAGTGTTTGGTTGCTAAATGAGCATAGTCAAGTCGGTGTTTTCGAAGCAGGAATAAGCCAACCTGGCGAGATGTTGGCCCTAAGAGATATCATTCAGCCGACCATTGCCGTACTAACAAACCTTGGAGATGCCCATCAAGAGAACTTCGTTAGTAGGGAAGCGAAGTGTAAAGAGAAGTTAGTTTTGTTCCATGATGCTAAGATTGTCGTCTATAATGGAGACGATTCACTCATCAGTGACTGTGTAAACGCGTTGGAAGACTTTAGGGGTGAGCGTCTGTATTGGTCGTGTTCAGACCACAATGCGCCTTTCTTTGTCAAGTCAATTGAAAAGAAAGCTACGGCAACCACCATCACCTATATATATAAAGGTATAGAAAGTTGGTATTCATTACCTTTTATCGACGATGCATCTATCACCAATTCATTTGCTTGTGCGGCTGTAGCGTTGACATTAGGAGTTAGTAAAGATGCGCTTGATGAACGCATGTTACAACTTGAACCCATAGCCATGCGCCTCGAAGTAAAGCAAGGTCAGCATGGATGTACACTCATAAATGATAGTTATAACTCGGATATTAACTCCTTAGATATAGCCCTTGACTTCATGAATCGACGTCCAGATCATCAAGGACGCCGTCATACTTTGATATTAAGTGATATCTATCAGAGTGGAATGACTACCGAAGAACTTTATAAAGAGGTAGGAAAGCTCTGTCAACAACGTGGCATAGAGAAGTTCATTGGTGTAGGAAAAGAGCTGCAATCTCATGCGGGTCTTATCGCGATTAAAGACAAATTCTTCTTTGAAAACGTTGAAAACCTCATCGAAAGTGACGTGTTCAAACAACTCCATGACGAGGTAATCTTGATTAAAGGAGCACGTCGTTTCGGCTTCGATCAACTCACAGAACTCCTTGTTCAGAAAGTACATGAGACCACTTTAGAGGTGAATCTCAACGCTGTTGTAAAGAATTTAAATCACTATCGCTCATTTATGAAGCCACAAACCAAGTTGGTTTGCATGATTAAGGCCGACGCTTATGGGGCTGGAAGCGTAGAGATTGCGAAGACTTTACAGGACCATCGCGTTGATTATCTTGCCGTTGCAGTGGCTGACGAGGGTGTAACGCTGCGCAAAAATGGCATTACCAGCAATATCATGATTATGAATCCGGAGATGACTGCCTTTAAGACGATGTTCGATTATGACTTAGAACCCGAGGTATATTCATTCCGTTTACTTGATGCTTTGGTTAAAGAAGCAGAGAAAGAAGGCATTACTGGTTTCCCCGTTCATATCAAATTGGACACTGGAATGCATCGACTTGGCTTTGATCCCCATGAGGATATGGATGAACTTATACGTCGTTTGAAGCACCAAAATGCCATTATTCCACGTTCTGTTTTCAGTCATTTCGTAGGCTCAGATAGCGATGATTTTGACGCTTTTAGCGCCCAACAATTTGAACTTTTCACTTTCGGTGCATCCAAACTACAAAGTGCTTTCGACCACAAAATACTCTTTCATATGGACAATAGCGCTGGAATTGAGCACTTCCCCGACCGACAAATGGATATGTGTAGACTTGGATTGGGACTCTATGGCATTAATCCGCGCAACAATAAGACTATAAACAACATCAGCACATTAAAGACTACAATCCTTCAATTGCATCATCTTGCGGCCGGAGAGAGCATTGGTTACAGCCGAAAGACTATCCTTGAGCGAGACAGTGTGATAGGAGCTATCCCAATAGGTTATGCAGATGGGCTTGACAGACACCTCAGTAATCGACATGGTTACTGCCTTGTCAACGGACAAAAAGCCGAATATGTTGGCAATATCTGTATGGATGTAGCTATGATAGACGTTACAGGCATCGACTGCAAAGAGGGAGATAGCGTTGAAATCTTTGGCGATCATCTGCCTGTTACGGTATTAAGTGACATCATTGGAACGATTCCTTACGAGGTGCTTACAGGCATAAGCAATCGTGTTAAGCGTGTTTATTTCCAAGATTAAGCACATTTTTATAGGCTGATTCGCTTTTGTTTTCCTTTCCTCTTTGCGGATATTGCGCATAGAGGAAAGGGACATTGGTGGCGGAATGGCAAAGGATTTAAATGTCATTCAAGGCAAAAAATGGAGTGGGGAACAATAGAATAGACGTTGTTTTGTAAGGAAACTTAACCGAAAAATATGGTCTTTAGAAGGTGTGAAATAGCGAAGAAGAAAGTGGATAAAGCCTTGTTTTGTGCTGTTTGGCGTCTAACGGAATCATGTTTTTAGTCATAAGCTATTGTTAAATGCGTCAAATTGCATGGTTGTTTCAGGCATTTCATGAGTTGTTTAGACTCAAATGATGCCATGAAATGGTTCACTTCACAAGATTTTATGGCTTAAAACCTTCTGTTTTTCTCGGTTTCTTAGCGTATAAAATATGATGTTTTGTGTAATCAATTGATATCTAATGATTTATGAAAGAGGCCTAAAACTCGCGTATTTACAGGCAAGTGGGTGGTTGATGAAAACTGAACGATTCTGTGAAGTGAATTTGTAAAGAGTTTTATTTGCCGTTGTTTTATGGGGTATACCCCTTGTTCTATGATGAGTTTAGATTCAAAGAGGCTTGATTTTGCATGCTTTTCTAATCATAATTTGCTGTTTAAAGAAAACTAACATTTAAAAGAACGCGTAATAAGAAAACTTTGTTTAACTTTGCATTTAATGCGTGGAAAACGCTGAAATCAAGAAAACAATCTACAACTTAAAATCGAAAAACCAATACATGGAACAAATTTTTAGCTACATCATCAGCTTCGGAGCGAGTGTGATGATGCCGATTCTCTTTACAATCATAGGCATATGCATAGGCATGGGCTTTGGAAAAGCGTTGAAATCGGGCCTTTATGTTGGCGTGGGCTTTGTGGGATTGGGCGTTGTGACGGCCTTACTCACGACGAATTTCAACACGCCTTTGAGTTCAATCTCAGACTTTTATCATCTCCAACTCAATGTCTTTGACATGGGATGGCCTGCAGCTGCTGCCGTGGCTTATAACACTGCGGTGGGTGCTTTGATTATCCCTGTGTGCTTAGGAGTTAACTTTTTAATGCTCATTACAAAGACAACACGCACTGTGAACATTGACCTTTGGAACTATTGGCACTTTGCTTTCATTGGTGCAGTGGCTTATTTTGTGATGGGAGAAAGCCTACTTTGGGGATATTTTGCAGCCATAGTATGCTATATTATAACGCTGGTCTTTGCAGACTTAACGGCAGAACGTTTCCAAAAATATTATGATTTGGAAGGTATTTCCATTCCCCAGCCGTTCTGTCAGAGCTTTGTTCCCTTTGCACTTCTTATCAATAAACTTCTAAAAAAGATTCCAGGCTTTAATAAATTAGATATAGATGCCGAGGGACTTAAACGCAAGTTTGGCGAACTTGGCGACCCTCTTGTGTTGGGAGTAATTGTTGGTGGGCTGATAGCGCTATTCGGAGAAGCTGGCTATATCACGAACTTCGCGGGCTATTTAGACGAACTTCGTAAGACAGCTCCAGGCACAACGGCAACAGATGCCACGGTAAGCATAGTGAAAAATGTGTTGGCTTTGGGCGTGATTATGGGCGCTGTGATGGAACTAATCCCTCGAATCACGAAGTTGTTTATCGATGGATTGATGCCTATTTCGGAACGAACGAAGTCGCTTGTAGCTAAGAAATTCAAAGGAAAACGAATCTATATAGGTATGAGTCCGGCTTTAGTGATTGGACATCCCACAACACTTGTGGTGTCACTTTTCCTCATTCCAACCATCTTAGCCTTAGCCGTTTTCTTGCCAGGAAACCAATTTCTGCCGTTAGCTTCATTGGCTGGGATGTTCTATTTGTTCCCAATGGTGTTGCCATTTACAAAGGGAAACGTTGTGAGAACATTCATTATCGGCCTTGTAGTGCTTGTTTTCGGCCTCTATTTTGTTACGGATATGGCTCCTGCTTTCACGCAAGCTGCAGCCTCAGTCTATGCAGAAACGGGCGACAAAGCAGCCAAAATACCTGATGGTTTCTTGGGAGGTGCACTTGATTTTGCCTCAAGTTTCTTTGGATGGGCTATCTATAAAGCGACTGCTTCATTGAAATACGTTGGCATGGTATTGTTAATTTGTGTGACGATAGCACTGATGTTATTCAATCGACGCAGGATTATTGCGAGTGAAAAAAATGCAGATTAAATATGAAAAAGACATTATTAACCTTGGTTTTAGGCCTTAGTGCAACCGTAAGTATGGCACAAGTGAATTATGAAGTGAGGTGGGCTAACCACCCAGAAGACGCAAAGCATTATGACACGGAACGTCTTCGAAAGGAGTTTGCGATAGAAAAGGTGTTCTCACCTGGTGAAGTTAACTGGGTGTATAGCATGTATGATCGCTTTTTAATCGGTGGAGCTGAACCCACAACTGCTCCAATTCGTCTTACATCTATTGAGCCTTTGCATACTGATAAGCCTCAAGACAAACAACGATTACTTGATAATCGCGAGCTGGGTATCATCAATGTAGGAGGTAAAGGCACGGTTACTGTGGATGGAAAAAGCTATGAATTGGGATTCCAAGAGGCGCTTTATGTGGGGCGAGCTGACGAGAAAAACAATAAAGATATAGTGCTTTCGAGTGACGATCCAAGTCATCCTGCAAAGTTTTATATGAATAGTGCTTGCGCACATCAATCCTATCCAACGAAGAAAGTGACGCTAAAGGAGGCCAAAAACATAAAGGCTGGTTCTCTGAAAGAAAGCAATGACCGCGTTATTCACCAAATGATTATCGACGGAGTTGCAGGAGTTCACACGTGTCAATTACAGATGGGAATCACTGAACTCAATGTAGGCTCGGTGTGGAATACCATGCCTGCCCACACACATATGCGCAGAATGGAAGCTTATTTCTATTATAACTTGCCGGAAAGTCAAAAGATTCTCCACGTAATGGGTGAGCCTCAAGAGACAAGACCAATCTGGTTGAGCAATGAACAGGCTGTAATCTCACCGCAATGGAGTATACATTGTGCGGCAGGAACAAGTAATTACACGTTCATTTGGGGCATGGCAGGAGAGAATTTGATTTATACGGACATGCAAGTCGTTAAGATTCCTTCAATAAAATAATTCTTTAAAGAAAATAAGAATGAACAAAATACAATCTGCAAAGATGTCAAACTTCCGGTGGGTGATATGTGCTTTGCTCTTCATTGCAACCACAATCAACTATATGGACCGTCAAGTTTTGTCGTTAACTTGGAAAGATTTCATTGCGCCTGAATTCCATTGGACGGATGATGACTATGGAACAATAACGGGATTGTTTTCTATTTTCTACGCCATTGCTAATCTTTTTGCGGGTAAGTTCATTGATTGGATGGGCACAAAGAAGGGATATCTCATTGCAATTCTTGTCTGGTCTACTGGTGCTGTGATGCATGCGGGTTGCGGATGGGTAGCAATGCGGATAGAAGGATATGACAGTATAGAAACTCTTCGCTTAGTACAAGCGGGGAGTTCTGCTGCAGTTGCCATCGCCACGATAAGCGTTTGGCTGTTCCTTTCGTGTCGTTTGATCTTGGCAGTTGGTGAAGCTGGCAACTTCCCGGCAGCCATAAAAGTCACTGCCGAGTACTTTCCTAAGAAGGATAGAGCCTTTTCTACTTCGATATTTAATAGCGGAGCATCGGTCGGAGCCTTAGCCGCGCCAGCCACAATTCCATTACTTGCTCGTGCATGGGGTTGGGAAATGGCCTTTATTATCATAGGCGTCTTGGGCTATATCTGGATGGGTTTCTGGCTATGGCTTTATGAAAAACCGGCTAAAAGCAAGCATGTTAACAAGTCAGAGCTATGTTATATTGAGCAGGATAGTAACTTTTCATCGATGGAACAGATTGAAAAGAAAGAAGAAAATGAGCATACTATCAGCTTCATGAAATGCTTTTCATACAAGCAAACATGGTCATTCATTGTTGGAAAGTTTATGACTGATGGCGTGTGGTGGTTCTTCTTGTTCTGGGCTCCGGCCTATTTCTCTGACCAATATGGCTATAAGAGCGATTCCACCATGGGCATATCGTTAGTCTTTACGCTTTATGCTATCTGCACAATCCTTAGTATTGGCGGTGGATATCTGCCCACTTATTTCGTTGATAAGAAAGGAATGAATCCCTATATCGGCCGCATGCGTGCGATGCTTATCTTCGCTTGTTTCCCTGTTTTGGGACTTTTCGCCCAGCCACTTGGTGCATATAGTCCGTGGTGGCCAGCCATAATTATTGGTCTTTTGGGTGCAGGACATCAGGCATGGTCGGCAAATCTCTATTCAACTATAGGCGATATGTTCCCTAAATCAACGATAGCTACCATCACCGGTATAGGCGCAATGGCAGGCGGAGTGAGTTCGTTTATGATTAATAAAGGCTCGGGTATGCTCTTCACCTATGCGGAAGCGCAAGGTGCTTCGTTCTCTTTCATGGGCTTTGAAGGCAAGCCTGCCGGCTACATGATAGTCTTTTGTATCTGTGCTGTGGCTTATCTCATCGGCTGGAGTATTATGAAACTGCTCGTACCTAAATACAAACCAATTGTTTTGGAGTAAGGGGAGAGGTTGACAAGTGGAGGAGTTGACAAGTTGACTGTAAACGGGTAGACATGTTATTTGAACCTTTAACAATAACTTGTCAACTCGTCTACCTATAAAAATACATGCGTTTACGACCGTCCTTAATAACGATTGACGGGTAAACAAGTTGGCTGTTGGTTAGCAAACAACTTGTTTACCCGTTTACTTTTGATAGGAAATGCTGCAAAACTCTTATTTTATAAGTCTGCAAATAACTTGTCAACCCGTCAACTTGTCTACTCGTCAACTCCCCCAAATCCTTGTTCTGCAGTCGTCTCTAATAATAATTGACGAGTAAACGAGTTGTGTTTCGCCTTGCAAATAACTTGTCAACCCGTCAACTTGTCTACTCGTCAACTCCCCAAAACCCCTGCCTCCGCAACGCTTCTAAGAAGCCTTTACTCATCGATTCGTTATCTTTTTTCGTGTAACGGATATCAGTATACACCTGCGCCAACGTCTCTTTATGGTTTATTTTCACGAAATTTTGGTTCTCGGATAGCGTCTCTTTGTCGTGATAGATGTCATCAATCGCGTCAGCATTATAGTCTTTATAGCACTCTTGATGCACGATTCCATGCAGCGGAAGACGGTCTGTTAACTCCGGATTTTCGTCAGGCCATCCCATGGTTATAGTGGCAACAGGGAATACCAAGCGTGGAAGCTGGAGCGCATCGATAATCATTTGTGGCGTGTAAAGTGTCGTTCCAAGAAAACAAGTGCCTAAACCTTCGGCTTCGGCAAGGTTACATAAGGTCTGCGTATAAAGCAAAGCATCCGTTGCTGCGTTCATAAACGAGAGATAATTTGCATAGCCCGGTGTTGCTTTTCGATGCTCCGCCCAGAGTGAAGTACGTCTGAAGTCGGCGCAAATCGTTAGTACTACAGGTGCCTCTGTTACCATTTTCTGATGGAAATGGGCTGGAGCCAAACGCTCTTTACCCTCTTGTTGACGCGTCACCACAACACTATAAAGTTGCAAATTGCCCATAGTCGGTGTGCGTTCAGCCGTTTCCAATAATCGGTTCAGCAGTGAATCACTAACCTCTTTGGCTGAATATTTCCTGATAGTCCTTCTGTTTTGCAATGTATTCATATTTATTTTATTAGCTGATGTCAATGGAAACAAAGTTACATAAAATATTCGATATTAGCAACATCAAATCAAGTTGTGATGTCATACACTTTCTTTTTTAGTGCGTTGTCAATGAGTTAGTTATGCAAAGGCCTTGCTTTGGTGTGATAAAATGCCTCAAATGAGCAGGTGTTTTGAGGCATTTTGTGCGGTGAAATGCCTCAAATCACTGACTAATCTGCGTCACTTTGTTTCGTTGTTATAGTGGTAATTGAATGATAGATATTGTCATTTCGTGTTTAATAGGCATTGAAGTGGTAGAAACAATGCATTAAAATAAGACCGATTTAGAGTGTGAAAAAGGTGAAATTCGCTATGCGTTACATAGTTTTTTTATACCTTTGCAGAGGTTATTCAATTGGAAATTCGAAACAATATATAAACAAAAAACATTATGGCAAACAAAGTTGAATTCAAGTATGCACCGATGTTTCAAGTTGGAAAGGATGATACTGAGTATCGTTTTCTGACGAAAGAAGGTGTGACCACAAGCGAATTTGAAGGCAAACAGATTGTGAAGGTGTCAAAGGAAGCCTTAACTTATCTTGCACAACAAGCGTTTCACGATGTAGAATTCAGTCTACGTAGGGCGCACAATGAGCAAGTTGCCGCCATACTTCGTGACCCGGAAGCTTCTGAAAACGATAAGTATGTAGCGTTACAATTCCTTCGTAATGCTGAGACTGCAGTCAAAGGTGTTCTTCCTTTCTGTCAAGACACGGGTACAGCGATTATCCATGGCGAGAAAGGTCAGCAGATTTGGACTGGCTTTGAGGATGAAGAGGCCTTGTCAAAAGGTGTGTATAACACGTTCACTGAAGACAATCTGCGTTACTCTCAGAATGCACCTTTGAACATGTATGACGAAGTTAACACGAAATGTAACCTTCCGGCGCAGATAGATATAGAGGCAACAGAAGGTGACGAGTATCGTTTTGTGATGGTAGCAAAGGGTGGTGGCTCTGCAAATAAAACCTACTTCTATCCTATGACGAAAGCAACTATCCAGAATGAAGGTACACTTTTGCCGTTCTTGGTAGAGAAAATGAAGAGTCTTGGCACTGCAGCTTGCCCACCATATCATATTTGTTTCGTTGTGGGTGGTACTTCTGCAGAGAAGAATCTGCTTACAGTTAAGCTCGGATCTATTAAATATTACGACAATCTTCCTACCACAGGAGACGAAACAGGGCGTGCTTTCAGAGACATAGATCTTGAGAACAAGCTTCTTGAAGAGGCTCATAAGATTGGTCTTGGCGCTCAGTTTGGTGGCAAAGCCTTTGCACATGACATCCGTGTTATACGTCTTCCACGTCACGGAGCAAGTTGTCCTATCGGCATGGGAGTTAGTTGTTCGGCCGACAGAAACATCAAAGCGAAGATCAATGCAGAGGGAATATGGCTTGAAAAGATGGATATGAACCCGTCAGAACTTATCCCTGAGGAGTATAGAAAGCCTGGAGAAGGAGCTAAGGGCATTGAGATTGACTTGGATAAAGGCATGGATGCCGTGCGTGCGGAACTCACAAAGTATCCTGTAAGCACTCGAGTTAACCTCAAAGGAACTATTATTGTTGCAAGAGATATAGCCCATGCAAAACTCAAAGCGCGTTTAGATGCGGGCGAAGATCTACCTCAATACATTAAGGATTACCCTGTTTTGTATGCTGGTCCGGCTAAAACTCCAGAAGGATATGCCTGTGGTTCTATGGGTCCTACTACTGCAAACCGCATGGATCCCTATGTAGATGAGTTCCAAGAGCATGGTGGTTCACTCGTGATGATAGCCAAAGGAAACCGTACTCAGGTTGTAACCGATGCATGTAAAAAGCATGGTGGCTTCTATTTGGGTACCATTGGAGGCGTTGCTGCGGTGCTTTCTCAGAGCAGCATCAAGAGCATTGAGTGTGTGGAATATCCTGAATTGGGAATGGAAGCAGTATGGAAGATTCGCGTAGAAGACTTCCCTGCCTTCATACTTGTAGACGATAAAGGACATGATTTCTTTAAGGAATTGAAACCATGGACGCCTTGTAACTGCACAAAATAAAAGAGATTTCCTTGTCTTAACAGTTTTGTCGTGTAGCGTTTCGTTTATAACGATTGCATAATCGCTTTGTTGAGATAAGTGGAAATAAAGCAAAAGAAGCCTTGCAATGACCTATTTGGTTTGTTGCAAGGCTTCTATATATATAAGGTGTAAAGTCAGTTTGTGTCGTGATTCGATTTGTTCGAACTTCAAATTGGTTTTATTCGAACTTAGGTTTAGCTATCTACGAACTTAGGTTTAGATACATACAAGCTTGGTTTTAGTTTCAATCGGGCTTATGAAAACAAAAAAAAGACCCATCAT
>ERZ773250.998-NODE-998-length-14983-cov-8.687768_pt1 | contig 14983 bp, 14 predicted proteins | sample MGYA00511258_ERZ773250 | MGnify/ENA primary metagenome ERZ773250 (study PRJEB29015, sample SAMEA2738164) | human oral metagenome | biome: human oral; feature: human-associated habitat; material: saliva | place: China | collected 2187 ... | reverse complement strand
CCGCAAACGGTCCTAACCAGACCCCCTGCCCGACCAGGCCGGGAGTCCAACGACCGATCATACCAGGGTGGGGCCTTTTCGTCATATCCCTAGGCGTTCTCGCGCCTCGTAAGGTCGGTCACGTGTTGGAGGTGTCAGTCGCCGTGTGTGCGGTAGTGCTCCTCGAGGGCATCGACGATGAGCTGCCAGGTCGCCTTGGGCAGGATTGAGCCCTCGCGTCGCACGTCGGTGGCTTTGACCCACAGGGCGCGGTCGAGGCGCACCTCGGAGGGTCGGCCCTTCGAGTCCCAGTCGCCCGCGCCGATGTCGAGCCAGTAGCGTCCGGCGGCAGCTTCCTGGGCGGCGTCGCGCGTGTGGTCCTTGCTCGTCAGCTGCAGGAGGTACACGCCCTCGCCTTGCGCGCCGATGACGACGGCCGGGCGATCCTTGCCGACGGAGGCGTCCTCCTGGTAGGGCACCCAGGTCCACACGACCTCGCCGGGATCCGCGTCGCCGTCCATGACGGGCGTGTACGAGGCGTGGGCGAGTGCGTCGGCGATGCTCGCTTCGCGGATCGAGGTCTTGGGACGGTTCGAGGTCGCCGGGTCCTCGTAGTGGTGCTGGGAGCCGGAGCGCGTCGACGAGGAGGTGGATGAACGCGGCTTGGGAGCCGACCGCTTGCTCGAGTGGCGCTGCGGCGTCTCGGTGGTCGCGGTGTTCTTCTGTGCTTCCTCTGTGGTGCCTGAGATGACGCCGATGAGGAAGTTGATAATGCCTCTGACGATTGAGTTCATGGGACCAGCATACGGCAGCCGTTGGAGGGCATGTTTTATCCACAGGGGCCTATCGTGATCGCGAGTTATCCACAGGCTTCGTGATGGCGCGTGACAGTGCGTAGCAGCGGGTGTCACTCTGTTGTTGTTCGCAGGTGAATGACCAACAATAGAAAGGCGACGATGATGTTGACTGCAACGATGCACGGACCGGTTGTTTCTCTGGATGCGCTGGCAGGGGGTGGTGCGTCCGAGGGGAACGGTGAGGCTGCGACGCGTGCGCGGTCCTCGATTCATGAGTCCGTGCGCTGCGGGGCCGCGGGCAAGGTGGACAAGGCACTCGACCATGGCCTCGAGGCCTATCGAGAAGAGGGTGCACCAGCCGAGCTGCGTCTGGAGGCCGCCAAGCTGTGCATTGACTGGTACGCGGCTCTCGGATCCTACGGACAGTGTCGGAAGCTGGCCGGCGAAGCGGCTCGTTTGGGAGAGAGATACCTGGAGCGCTGCCATCCGATCATTCTCATGCTGCGTAATTCGGAGGCCTACTGGCTCGCCATCCTCGGCCAACACGATATGGCGATCCGCAAGTTTTCTGCCCTCCTGGCCGACATGAAACACTGCCCCGATCTTTCCCCTGAGATTTCCATCGCCATCCGCAATAACTCGGCGATGCCGTGGAAGCACACGGGCAAGTGGAAGAAGGCTGCGCGCGTGTATCGCGAGCTCCTGTCGGAGATGGAGGGGCAGCGCGAGGAGGCCGATATGACGCTGCTGACGGTGCGGGACAACCTCGCCGAGGTCCTCTCAGCTGACCGCTGCTACGACGAGGCCATTGCCCTCTATGAGCGCAACATGGACGCGCTGCTGACCGTCGCGGACCATGGCGACTGGCGCGTCCTGCGGCTGCGCAACGAGATTGCGCGCAACACCTGGATGGGTGGGGATCGGGACGCGGGCGAGGATCTCTGGACGGTTCTGGCCGAGGACTGCCGCAGGTATTTGGGGGATCGTGACCCGATGACTGCCCGTATCCGCACGATCCTGCTGACCCTCGCGACGCTGCGCGGAGACGAGGGGCGGGCCTTGTCGATTGCTCGCAAGCTCCGGGACGATCACCCTGATGACTGGGAAGAGTGCGACTTCAGTGAGGCCGCTGCCCTCCTCGCCGAGTCGGAGCGCGGGGGAGGGGAACAAATGGTGTGAGGCGTGGCCACTGTGCGCGACTTCCCGCGCCTGAACTGGCACAAACGCCTACGACAATGGGACGATAAGGAGGTTAACGACTTCACGGAGGTTCACGTGCCCATCCCCACGCCCGCGCAGCAGGCGCAGATTCGCCCGGCCCATACCCCGCAGGGGCAGATCCGTAACTTCTGCATCATCGCCCATATTGATCATGGGAAGTCGACGCTCGCGGACCGTATGCTCCAGCTGACCGGCGTCGTCGAGGCGCGCGAGATGCGCGACCAGTACCTCGATCGCATGGACATCGAGCGCGAGCGCGGCATCACGATCAAGAGCCAGGCGGTGCGCATGCCGTGGGCACACGAGGGCACCCCCTACGCGCTCAACATGATCGACACGCCCGGTCACGTGGACTTCACCTACGAGGTCTCCCGCTCCCTGGCCGCGTGCGAGGGTGCGGTCCTCCTTATCGACGCCGCGCAGGGCATCGAGGCCCAGACGCTCGCGAACCTGTATCTGGCCCTCGAGAATGACCTCGCGATCATCCCTGTCCTCAACAAGATCGACCTGCCGGGCGCGCAGCCTGAGAAGTACGCGCACGAGGTCGCTCAGCTGATCGGCTGCGACGAGAGCGAGGTCCTGAAGGTCTCGGGCAAGACCGGCGAGGGCGTCGAGGACCTCCTCGATCGCATCGTCGAGGTTGTCCCCGCCCCCGAGGGATCCCCCGACGCCCCGACGCGCGCGATGATCTTCGACTCCGTGTACGACACGTACCGCGGCGTCGTCACCTACGTGCGTGTCGTGGACGGTGTGCTGTCGACTCGTCAGCGCGTGCGCATGATGTCGACGGGTGCCACCCACGAGCTCCTGGAGCTGGGCGTCATCTCGCCCGAGCCGAAGCCTGAAGAGGGGATCGGTGCCGGCGAGGTCGGCTACCTGATCACGGGCGTGAAGGACGTGCGCCAGTCCCGCGTCGGTGACACTGTCACCAGCCAGGTGCGCGGCGCGACCGAGGCTCTTGAGGGCTACCGCGACCCGAACCCGATGGTCTTCTCCGGCATCTACCCGGTTGACGGCTCGGACTTCCCGGACCTGCGCGACGCCCTCGAGCGCCTCCAACTTAACGATGCGGCGCTGACCTTCGAGCCCGAGTCCTCCGCGGCCCTCGGCTTTGGCTTCCGCTGCGGCTTCCTCGGACTGCTCCACCTGGAGATCATCCGCGAGCGTCTGGAGCGCGAGTTCAACCTCGACCTCATCGCGACTGCTCCGAACGTCGTCTACCGTGTTGTGACGGAGGACGGCACCGAGGTGCGCGTCGACAACCCGAGCGAGTTCCCCGAAGGCAAGATTTCCGAAGTGCGCGAGCCCGTTGTTAACGCGACGATCCTGACGCCCACCGAGTTCACGGGCACCATCATGGAGCTGTGCCAGGAGCGCCGCGGCTCCATGCAGGGCATGGACTACCTGAGCGAGGACCGCGTGGAGCTGCACTACCAGCTGCCCCTCGCCGAGATCGTCTTCGACTTTTTCGATCAGCTCAAGTCCCGCACACGCGGCTACGCCTCGCTGGACTACCAGGAGAGCGGCGAGCAGAGCGCCGACCTCGTCAAGGTCGACATCCTGCTCAACGGCGACCGCGTCGACGCGTTCAGCGCGATCGTTCACCGCGACGGCGCCTACAACTACGGTCAGCGCATGACGAAACGCCTGAAGGAGCTTATTCCCCGTCAGCAGTTCGAGATCCCGGTCCAGGCCGCTGTCGGCGCGCGCGTCATCGCGCGCGAGACCATCAAGGCCCTGCGCAAGGACATGCTCGCCAAGTGCTACGGCGGCGATATCAGCCGTAAGCGCAAGCTGCTGGAGAAACAGAAGGAAGGCAAGAAGCGTATGAAGTCCATCGGCCGTGTTGACGTGCCGCAGGAAGCCTTCATTGCGGCTCTGACCTCCGACGTTCCGACGGGTAAGAAGTGAGCGGGGACCAGATGAACGATGCTGCGGAGGGCCGCGCTCCCGTCGGACAGAGCGCGGATCGCCGTCCGGGCGAGGCCCCCGAAGGCACGGTCTTCATGAGCCGCACGAAGTCGTTCACGCGGCGCACGCGCGAGCTGCCCGCGAACCTCGTGCGTACGTGGGAGGCTCACGCGCACCGCTACGTGGTGGAGCCGCGTCGCGGCGTTGGCTACACGACGGTCGCCCCGGATTTCACGATCGATCTGTCCGAGCTCTTTGGGCGCAGCGCACCCGTGACGCTCGAGATTGGTTCGGGTACGGGCGAACAGATTGTCGCTGCGGCGGCCGCTCATCCTGAGCGCGACTTCCTGGCCCTCGAGGTGTGGGTGCCGGGTATCGCCAAGCTCGTCTCCAAGGCGGTTGAGGCCGGCGTGGACAACATTCGCGTCATCGAGGCCGACGCCGCCCAGGCGCTGCCGATCATGCTTGAGGACGCGTGCCTGGACGAGGTCTGGACCTTCTTCCCCGACCCGTGGCGTAAGGCCCGGCATCGCAAGCGTCGCCTCGTCTCTGACTCCTTCGCCCTCGAGGTTGCGCGCCTGCTGCACGATCGCGGAGCCTGGCGCCTGGCCACCGACTGGGACGACTACGCCTGGCAGATGCGCGACGTCGTCGAGGCCTGCGAGTTCTTCGAGAACCCCCACGCGGGGCAGCGTCCGGACCCGGAGGATCCGCAGCCACAGCGCGGCGGATTCGCCCCGCGCTTTGAGGGGCGCGTCGTCACGCACTTTGAGACCCGAGGCATTGATGCGGGCCGCCACGCCCACGACATTGTCGGCATTCGTCGCCCCCGTGACTGAGTCCGGCATGAGGTCCGGTGACGGCTCCGCGGCGGCGGGAGCGCGCTCGTGAGCCCCGCGCAGCCAGACGGCCAGCGCTGGCCAGATAACGGCGCTCTGGTCCCCGGCCTCGTCGAGGTGGAGGTTCGCCGTCCGCTCTCCCTGTACGTGCACGTGCCGTTTTGTCGCGTGCGCTGCGGCTACTGCGACTTCAACACGTACACGGTGGGATTCGGCCCGGGCGCGCAGGTGGGGGACTATGCCCCGTCGGTCTTGGCCGAGGCTTCGCTGGCTGCTCGCGTCATGGCCGAGTCCGGGCTGCCCGCGCGTGAGGCTCAGACCGTCTTTTTTGGCGGAGGCACCCCGACGATGCTCGACACTGCAGAGCTCGCCGAGATACTGACGGGCCTGCGTGAGCGCATCGGTATTGCGCCCGGTGCCGAGGTGACCCTTGAGGCCAATCCCGACACGGTGACGTGCGAGGGACTCGTGCAGCTGGCCGACGCGGGCTTTACGCGTATCTCCTTTGGCATGCAGTCTGCGGTCCCCGCGATCCTCGCAACGCTCGACCGCACGCACACGCCCGAGCGGGTGCCCCTCGTCGTCCAGTGGGCGAAGGAAGTGGGCCTGTCGACGTCCGTCGACCTCATCTATGGCACACCAGGGGAGAGCCTTGCCGACTGGGAGACGTCCCTGCGCGCCGCCCTGTCCTACGAGACCGACCACATCAGCGCCTACGCCCTCGTCGTCGAGGAGGGAACCAAGATGGGCGCGCAGGTGGCCAGGGGAGAGCTGCCGACCCCGGATCCGGACGACGAGGCCGCCAAGTATGAGCTGGCCGATGCACTCCTTGGCGAGGCCGGGTACGCCTGGTACGAGATCTCCAATTTTGCGCGTGTGACCGATGTGGATGCGGCCTCGGGACGCCCGTCCACGTTCTACGCGCACGCGTCGGCGCACAACCTCGCCTATTGGCGTGACTGGGACTGGTGGGGCCTGGGGCCCGGCGCGCATTCCCACGTGGGCCGCATGCGCTGGTGGAATGTCAAGAACCCCGCCGCGTATGCCGCTCGACTGCGCGATGGGCGTTCCCCCGCCTACGCCGGGGAAATCCTGGATGAGGACACGCGCGAGCTTGAGCGCGTCATGCTGGGCGTGCGCACCTCCGAAGGGATCGAATTGGCCGATCTGCCCGGCATCCGCCAGGGCGACGAGGCCGGGGCTTTGTTGGATACCGGCGTGGCCTCGGGTGGGCGCGTCGCCGCGCTCATCGCGGATGGCCTCATCGATGGCGCCGCCGCCCTGCGGGGATGGGCGATTCTGACGCTGCGGGGACGGCTGCTCGCCGACTATGTGACCCGTGAATTGATGGGGTATTGAGTCGTTTTTGCTGGCGAATCTCCGTAATCTGCATACGGTGGTAAACGATGGTTTTTGTCCATAAAGTCCGCAGTAGTACTTGTAGATAACTGGATACAAGTAAAACTATGGATAGCTTTGTGGGATGCCATAAGTGTGTGAGTATTGTGAATGTGACAAGCTTGCATTACGTGGCAATACTGTTGACATCATGGTTGAAATGTGTTTGCCTAGGTATGTTATGTGAAGCTGCGCTGTCCGCCGGTCACCTCCTTGAGGGGGCTTGTGGAAGGTCAAATACAAGGAAAAGTGTGGTATTGTGACTCTGCGATACGCCGTCATTGCTGACATCGTGGGCTCTCGTACGTTGGCCAATCGTGCAGACGCTCAGAGAATCTTTGAATCGGCCTTGGAGCGAGCCAGTGAGGGGCTGGCGCTGCTGCAGGCTCCATACCCGACGGTGGGGGACGAGTTCCAGGCGGTTGCCTACACGCTTGAGGACGCTCTCCTCCTGACGCTGCGTGCGCAGCTTCTTCTTCCCCCCCAGCTCCAGCTGCGCTTCGGTATTGGAGCTGGTCGGATTGAGGAGTTCGCCTCGGGCGTGCAACGCCAGGCTCCGGCCCGTGGCCGCGGCGTGGAGTCGGCGGCTCTCCAGGACGGATCCGCGTGGTGGGCGGCCCGAGCCGCGATTAACCGTGCGCACGATGTGCAGGATGCCTCGAACCCCTTTATTCGCACGTGGTTCATGGCGCATGCCTCCGTCGAATCTGAGTTTTCTCCGCACTGCCAGACCTGCATCAACGCCATGCTGAGCCTGCGCGATCATTCGATTCTTAAGCTGTCGGCGCGTCATCGTCGCATTACGGCCTCGCTGCTGCTGGGTAAGACGCAGGTATCGATCGCCCGTGCCGAGAAGTTGTCGCAGCAGGCCATTTCCGACTTCGCCCGGGGCACGGGGGCGGGGCTCATTCAGTCGTCACTGATCATTGCGGAGGCCGCTCGTGCATGAAGTTCTTCTCCTGGGCATCGCCGCCTCGGAGCTGACCGTACTTCTCACCTCTGACCCGCGCCGCTGGTCGCGACGCTTATCGCTCTTTCTGACGCTTCTCCTCGCAGTGATTTGCTACTCCTGGTTCGTCCTGGGGGTGAGCGCCGTCGCGAACGCAATCGGCGCGACTCTCGCGGTCGTGTGGTTCGCGTGGGACCTCGTCGATCCGTCGGCGCGCGGCGTTCTTGCTCGTTGGGCGTTGGCGTCCGTCGGCTTTGTCGCGCTGCTGAGCCTGGATCCGTTGGACTTCCCCCTGCTGTCGCTGCGTTCGGGGCGCTCTATCGACCTGATTATCGCGGTGCTCTTCCTCGTCACGGGTCCCGTCAATCACCTGATCACGGCGATCCTGCAGTGCGCGCGCGGCCGCGCCTCCACCCCTGTTCCCGGGTGGATTAATGCTCCCGTTCTTCCGGCGATGCCGGTGTCTGACAATGAGGATGCTGATGGTGACGCGAATGAGGCTGCGGAGCCGGGGGTTATTTCCGGTGCGCTGCCCGTCTTGGGGGCGCAGTCGGAGGAGGAGGTGACGGCTCTGCGTGGTGGGCGCTGGATCGGTCCGCTCGAACGTCTGCTCATCATTGTTTTGGCCGGTGCTGGCGCGGAGGTTGCGATCGCGGCAGTCGTCGCCGCCAAGGGAGTCATTCGATTCCCCGAGATCTCGCAGGATTCGACGGGCGAGAAGGCCGAGGAGTTCCTCATCGGCTCGGTTTCCTCGTGGATCCTGGCCGCGCTCGTGTCGATGCTCATTCGTGTCGTGAGCCTGCACTGAAACTCGTGCCGCTAGAGTATGCCGGGTGAATAGCTCAGACCCCTACGGCCGCAACATTTTCGCCCGCGACCCGCATCGCGATGGGCCGGGAGCGCGACGCCCGCGCTCGCAGGCCGTCCATGTTGAGATTGGCATGGTCCTCGAGGACGTGGCCTCGGGCTGGGTTGGTGCAGTGACGCGCGTGGAGAAGTCTGGCGGTATTCATCTCGTCGAACTCGAGGATCGTCGAGGCGTGCGTCGCTCCTTTCCCCTCGGCCCCGGCTTCTGGCTCGAGGGCCGCCCCATCGAGGCGCTGCCTCCGCGCCCCGCTCCCGCCCAGTCCTCGCCGGGGGCTCAGGTGAGCGCGTCGGGGCGGCGCATCACGAACTCCGGTTCGTTCGCTCCCGCGTCGAGCGGACCCAAGGTCGCCAAGCGCTCGCGCATCTGGGTCGAGGGACGCCATGACGCGGAGCTCGTCCAGCACGTGTGGGGCGAGGACTTGGCCGAGACTGGGATCGCCGTGCAGCTCCTCGAAGGCGTCGACAACCTCGAGGCGATCCTGGAGGTTTTCGGCCCGACGGACACTGCGCGCGCGGGTGTCCTCGTCGACCATATGGTTCCCGGATCCAAGGAGTCACGCATCGCCGAGGCCGTATCGGCGCGCTGGCCGGGTGCGGTCCTCGTCCTCGGCCACCCGTTCGTCGACATCTGGCAGGCAGTCAAGCCCGCTCGCATCGGCCTCGCGCGCTGGCCCGACGTGCCGCGAGGCATCGATATCAAGCATGGAACCCTCGAGGCCCTCGGCTGGCCGCACGCCGATCAGCGTGACATCGCCATGGGGTGGAAGCGGATCTTGTCCACCGTGCGCACCTACCGTGACCTTGAGCCGGCGTTGCTCGGGAGGGTTGAGGAGCTCATCGACTTCGTGACCGTGCCCTGGGCGCAGTGACTCGCGTTGCCCGAGTGTGAGGTTCGCGCTCGGCGCACACCTGGCTCGGCCCTCATGTCGCCCCCGATTGGCTGCGAGGAGTAGCATTGGCACTCAGGAAGTAGGAGTGCCAGAACGGGAGGAGGTGGCATGACGCGTAACAGCGCACAGAACCGCAGGCTCGACGTCCTGCGCGCCATCGTCACCCAGTACGTGGCCACCCGTGAACCCGTCGGCTCTAAGGCCATCGCCGCCGGAGGTCTCGGCGTCTCATCCGCGACGATCCGCAACGACATGGCGGTGCTTGAGGAAGCCGGCCTCATCTATCAGCCCCACACCTCGGCCGGGCGCGTGCCGACCGACCGCGGCTACCGAGTGTTCGTCGATCGTCTCGCCGAACTCAAGCCGATGAGCGGACCCGAGCGACACGCCCTCGAGACCTTCTTGGCGGAGTCCGTCGATATCGACGACGTCGTGGAGCGATCCGTTCGTCTCCTTGCCCAGGTGACGCACCAGGTCGCCCTCGTGCAGTACCCGGGAGCGCGCGCGCGTGTCCTCAAGCACCTCGAGGCCATCGCTTTGGCCCCCGGCCGAGTCCTCGTCGTGGTCATCACGACGGATGGCGAGGTCGGGGAACGCAGCCTCACCCTTCACGTACCCCTCGACGACGCTCAGCTGCGCGAGGTGCGCGAACACCTGCGTCACCACTGCGACGGCGCGACCTCTGGAACCGCGCAGTCCTGCGTCGACGAAGCCACGGCCTCGGCCCGGCCCGAGCTGGTGGGAACGGTTGCCGCGATCGGTGCCGCCCTGACGGACGTCCTGAGCGACCAGAGCGAGTCGAAGATCGTCGTCGCCGGTGCTGCGAACCTGGCCCGTGGCGCTCTTGACTTCCGTGACATCGCCCCGGTCCTGGACGCCCTCGAGGAGCAGGTCGTTCTGATGCGCCTGTTCTCCGAGACCGACCCGGGCGACGACGTTCACGTGAGCATCGGCGCCGAGAACCCCCACGACGGCCTGGCGGAAGCCGCCGTCGTCACGGGCACCTACCGTGCCGGCGCCGACGACTCCGTCGGATCAGCGCACCTTGGCATCGTTGGCCCCATGCGCATGGACTACGCGCGAACCATGAGCTCCGTGCGAGCAGTCGCCGCCTACCTGTCGCGATACCTCGCCGCCCAGCACAGCGACTAAACCGCCCCACAGACGTTGATGAATATCCCCCACGAGAAGAAAGAGCAGCCGTGAGAGACTACTACGAGGTTCTCGGTGTCGCCCGTGACGCCAGCCAGGACGAGATTAAGAAGGCCTACCGCAAGCTCGCGCGTAAGCTCCACCCCGACTACGCGGGAGCCGACTCCGAGGAAGCCTTCAAGGAGCTGTCCGTTGCCTACGAGACGCTCTCGGATCCCGAGAAGCGCCAGATGTACGACATCGGCGGTCCCGACGCGCTGCGCGGCGGTGGCGCGGGTGCGGGCGCCGGCTTCGGCGGATTCTCCGACATCTTTGAGGCCATGTTCAGCGGCGGTTTCGGCGCGTCCGCTGCTGGCCCGGCTTCCCGAGTGCGCCGCGGCAAGGACAAGCAGGTGACCGTCGACATCACCTTGGAGGACGCCGCGTTCGGTGCCGCCAAGGAAGTCTCCTTCGACACCCACGTCCTGTGCGACGCCTGCAACGGCTCAATGTGTCAGCCGGGTACCTCGCCCACGCAATGCTCCACCTGCCACGGCTCGGGCTTCGTCACCCAGATTCAGAATTCGCTCTTCGGTCGCATGCAGACGCAGACTCCCTGCCCGTCGTGTCAGGGATACGGCAACACGATTGCCACCCCGTGCGCCGAGTGCTCGGGAGCGGGTCGCGTGCGCACGCGCCGCACCCTCAACATCAACATCCCGGCGGGTGCCTCCGAGGGGACCCAGATCCGCGTCAGCGGCGAGGCCGAGGTTGGCCCCGGCGGCGGACCGAACGGCGACCTGTATCTGCTGATCCGCGAGAAGAAGCACCCCGTGTTCGATCGCCGAGGCGACGACCTGCACACGTGGATCACGATCCCGATGACCACCGCGGCGCTGGGCACCGAGTTCGAGCTGGAGACCCTCGACGGCAAGAAGAACGTGACGATCAACCCGGGCACCCAGCCCAACGACGACATCGTCCTGGAGGGCTTGGGCGTCGGTCACCTGCAGCGTTCTGGCCGCGGCTCGATGCACGTGCACGTGGACGTTCAGATCCCCAAGAAGCTCGACGACAAGTCGCGCGAGCTGCTCGAGGAGCTCGCGAAGGTCCGCGGCGAGGTGCGCGTGGAACCCCATCGTCAGCAGGCCTCGTTCTTTGACAAGCTCCGCGACGCCTTCATGGGGTGATGCGCCGTGACGCTGCCCGTTTTCCTCGGCTCGGACCTGACCCCGGCCCTTGAGTCCCTGTCCGTGGGGGATAGCGCGACCCTTGGGGGAGCCGAAGGGCGTCACGCTGCCTCGGTGCGGCGCATCGGCGCGGGGGAGTGGGTCGACGTCGTCGACGGTGCCGGAGCGCGCGCAACGTGCGAGGTGAGCGGGAGCGACAAGTCCTCGCTGTCCCTCGTCGTACGTAAGCTCGCGCAGGAGGACGCCCCGAGTCCCGAGGTCATTCTCGTTCAGGCACTCGCTAAGGGTGGGCGCGACGAGGCCGCCGTCGAGATCTGCACGGAGATCGGTGTCGACGGGGTGATCCCGTGGGCCTCCCAGCGTGCCATCGTCCAGTGGAAGGGCCCGAAGGCCGAGAAGGGACGCGCGAAGTGGGAGGGCGTGGCCCGTGCGGCCGCCAAGCAGTCCCGCCGCGCCTACGTCCCGGTCGTTGAGGACGTCAAGGACAGCTGCGAGCTCGCCTCCTGGGTCGCCTCCCTGACGGGCGAGGCCGGGGTGGCCTTCGTCTGCCACGAGGAGGCGACGGATTCGCTCGGAGCTGCTCTCGCCCGCATCCAGGAGTCCAGTGAGGACGGGGCGCTGCCCGCACGGATCGCGCTCATCGTGGGTCCCGAGGGCGGCATCGGATCCGAGGAAACCGCGCAGCTAGTGGACGCGGGTGGGCGCACGATCGGGCTGGGAGACAACGTCCTGCGTTCCTCCACGGCCGGCGCTGTTGCTCTGACGCTGATCCGCGCGGCCGCGGGGAAATACTAGGACCTGTCAGCTGTCGAAGCCGGCGATCCGCGCGCTGAGTGTGTGGGTCTGTCCCGCGCCCAGTGCGACGACGTCCGTGCCCGAGTTGAAGGCGTTGGGCGGGCAGCTCATCGGCTCGACGGCCACGCCCACGCGGCCGATGTAGTCGGCCGAGTAGACCTGCAGCCAGCGCGCGTCCGAGCACAGGGATACGCCCACGCCGGAGGCGGGGTCGCGCAGCGTCACGGTCCAGGTGCCCTCGGGAAGGCCCGCGAAAGCGTGGTCCAGTTGGGTGATGCCGATGACGGTGGGGGAGCGGAAGTCCAGTCCGAAGGCCGCCACGTCGTGGGAGGCCACCGGGATCATGGACGCGTCGGCCTCGTAGATGATCGACGCGGGGTTGGCCAGCTCCAAATCGTCCGCACGTGCATCGTCGACGGCCAGGTAGGGGTGGAATCCGACGCCGTAGGGGGCGGTGCCCTCGCCGATGTTCGTCGCGGACAGCTCGATGCTCAGGCCCGCCTCCGCATCCAGGCTGTAGCGGGCGGATGCAAGAAGCGTCCACGGATAGGAATAGCGCGCCGCGATGAGGGTGCGCAGGAGGGCCGAGGAGGAGTCGGCCTCGACAATGTCCCACTCCTGGAAGACGACGAAGCCGTGCAGGGACGTCCCGAATGCGGGCTCATCGACGGGGAGGTCGTAGGATGTGCCTTCCCACGAGTAGGAGCCGCCTGCGACGCGGTTCGGCCACGGCATGAGAACCTTGCCGAGATAGCCCGGGGGACACTCGTTGACACCGTGGGGCACCACGAGCTCGTGCCCGCGGTAGCGCAGGCCACCCAATCCGGCACCGACGGTGACGATCCGCGCCTCGTAGTCCCCGGCCTGCAGAGCGATTTCGCGCCCTGACGCGCCACGAGCCAACATTGATGCTCCTTCGCATTCACTAAACATGGATAATACTCATTCTAAATGGACTTGAGTCGTCTGCGTCACTACGAGAAGCGTATTCTCATAGAGAATGGCTCTCGATTGAAAGGAACGCCTCGTCCTATGGCACACGAGATCACAGACGAATTTGTCGCCTCTCTCCACGCATCCTCAGACTCCGCCCGCGCGGTCGCACGCAACGCTGTCGCCCACGCCGGCGTCGAGCCGGTCGCCTTCGACCGCGCCAAGGTGGTCGCCACCCCCACGGTCGTGTCCCACAAGGTGGACGACTGGAAGGTGACGTCTCAGAAGAAGTCCGGCCGCTGCTGGCTCTTCTCCTCCCTCAACCTGCTGCGTTCGACGACGCGTACCCACCTTGGCCTCAAGGACTTCGAGTTCTCGCAGAACTACGTGCTGTTCTGGGACAAGTTCGAGCGTGCCAACTTCTTCCTCACCGACATCATCGCCACCGCCAAGACCGAAGAGCTTGACGGTCGTCTCCTGCAGTTCCTGCTCGGCGACGTCCTCTCCGACGGCGGCCAGTGGGACATGGCGGTTTCCCTCTACCTCAAGCACGGCCTCGTCCCCAAGGTCGCGATGCCCGAGACCGAGTCCTCCGGCCACACCGCCCCCATGAACGCCCGCCTGAAGGTCGTCCTGCGCCGCACCGCCCTCGAGCTACGTTCCCTCGTCGAGGCCGACGCCTCCGAGGAGGAGATCCTCGAGGTCAAGGAGGCCGCGCTGGCCGACGTGTGGCGGATCCTCGTCATCTGCCTGGGCGAGCCCCCGGCCTCGTTCGAGTGGGAGTGGCGCGACGACAAGGGCGAGTTCCACCGCGACGGCGTGCTCACCCCGCGCGAGTTCTACGAGCGCTACGTGGACGTGGACCTCACGCAGTACGTGTGCCTCGTCGACGACCCACGTGCCGAGCACCCCAAGGGCCACACCCTGACGGTCGACCACATGGGCAACGTTGTGGGCGGTCGCCCGATCCTCTACGTGAACACCCCCGTCGAGCAGATCCGCGAGATCACGGCCTCCGTCCTCGCCTCGGGCCGCGCCGTCTGGTTCGGCGCCGACTGCGGCCAGCAGTCGGACCGAGCCTCCGGCCTGTTCGTCGACGGCCTCTACGACTTCGACAACCTCTTCGGCGTGGACTTCTCCACCTCGAAGGAGCAGCGCGTCAACACCGGCGAGTCCGCGATGAACCACGCGATGCTCTTCACCGGCGTCGACATCGACGAGGAGGGCAACGCCCGCCGCTTCCGCGTGGAAAACTCCTGGGGCGAGGAACCCGGCGAAAAGGGCTTCTTCACCATGGACGCCGCCTGGTTCGACGCCAACGTGTTCGAGGTTGCCGTGCACGTGGACGACCTGCCCGCGGACCTGCGCGCGGTCATCACCGAGGAACCGCTGCACCTGCCGGCCTGGGACCCGATGGGGGCGTTGGCCTGAGACGGTCGGCCACTCAGTGAACGATGACCGCCTCGGCGGATCGTTCGCTAGGTGACCTCCTTTCGCGCGGGGCGGGTGGAGTGGGACAATTGTTCCGCGGTACCCGCCCCGTTATCTGTGGAGGACACATGAGCACTGACGTGACCCGCGACTTTGCGTTCGGTCTGCCCAAGGCCGAGCTGCACCTGCACCTGGAAGGCACCCTTGAGCCCGATCTGAAGCTGGCCCTGGCTCGCAAGAACGGTGTCGACATCGGTCAGTCCACGGTCGAGGAGGTGCGTGCCACCTACCGGTTCAACGACCTTACGTCTTTCCTGGCGGTCGCCGCGTCCACCACGGTTACCGCGTGGCGAGACGACAACACGCCGTAGACGCGCGCCGCCACAACCAACGCGGACGCAACACAAGCAGCAGCGAGCACAGCAGTGCGTGACGCGGACATCACACGCTCATGCGCGCAAACCAACACGGCGCGCACCCGACTATCAAACGCCATACAAAACCCCTCAAAAAGAAACAGGCACAAAGCCACGCGAAGCTAAACAACAAGCGGACAGGAAAGAACGAGAAGGAACACAAAAGAGCATGGGCGACAAAAAAGTAAAGAAAACAAAATACGGGCAGCGCCAAAAAGACGGCGCATGGACCCCGT
>ERZ773250.989-NODE-989-length-15038-cov-8.309818_pt1 | contig 15038 bp, 11 predicted proteins | sample MGYA00511258_ERZ773250 | MGnify/ENA primary metagenome ERZ773250 (study PRJEB29015, sample SAMEA2738164) | human oral metagenome | biome: human oral; feature: human-associated habitat; material: saliva | place: China | collected 2187 ... | reverse complement strand
ACTACCTGCCGGGATGGGAGGTCGACATCGTGCGGCCCGAGCTCTTCTCGCGCGGATACGGGCTCATCGTCGACTACCTGGCAGAGGCTCTGCGGCACCTGCGCACCCTCGATTATTCGGGTGATCTGGATACATTGGCGACGCTGGATCCTGCCATGTCGAAACGCGATCAGGACGCCGTGCGAAAGACGTTCTCAGGATTGGCGAAACTCATCTTCCCGGCGCGTGACGGTGCGCCTGAAGAGCTTGAGGAACTACTTCGATTCGCGATCGAGGGGCGCAAGCGCGTCAAGGATCAGATCATTCGGCTGGATGACACGATGGCTGCATCCGGCTCCCACTTCACGTACATGCTCGGGCGCGTGGACCAGGATCACTATGACGCTGCGCGTGCGTGCACGGTGCCCACTCAGGAGGAGCTGGATTACCCGCAGTACTTCACGTCGCACAGCGATGCTGATGAGCGGGGGAGCGGTCAACGGGGTGGCGAAGAGCTTTCCGACGGTCTTCCGAAGTCGGACAGCGTTGTCAATGCAAGCGGAGACAGCAGGCCGGCCTCGCCCGTCTTTGACCGTCGAGCCCTGTTGAAAGCGCGCGCCATCCCCAGGCGCTACAAGATCGAGCCGAGCATGGGTCATTCCATGCCGGGCATCCTACTTCCGTACCTGTTCGATGCGGCTGAGATTCAAATCCGCGATCCGTACTTACGGAAGCCTCACCAAATCCGGAACGTGCACGAGATTTTGCTACTGCTGATCCAGCATGCTGACGCTGCTAGGCTGCCGCGCGTTGTTATCGAGACCTGCGCGAGCGATGAGGATGACTATCGCGCGAAGCAGGAAGCGACGTTCGAACAGCTACAGCAGTCGTGGGGACAGTTCGGGATCGTCATCGATTGGAGCATCGTTGATTACTTCCACGACCGTAGCATCGTGACCGATACCGGCTGGGTGATCGATCTTGGTCGCGGGCTGGACGTTTATGAGAGCTTCACCTGGTCGTCGCCCTTCGATCCGCGTATTACATTGCCACACCTGCGGCGGACGAAGGAGATCACGATTAATGTCAGCCGGGATACAGAGGGCCACGCGTGAATCGTGGGGATGCGACGAGATTGTTGATGGAGCTTTGTTTGTTGGCTAGTTGAGTTGGGGGCGCCTCGCGTCAGCGGGGCGCCCCCCAGGGCTGTTGACATGCCTTAATTAAGTGGGCGGCCCCGCCGCCTACTTGGGCTTAGCTGTTGGCCTGATTTTTGGCTTGCTTTTGGGAGCAGTCATTGCACAGGCCGAAGAATTCGGCCACGTGCTCTACCTTGGTAAAACCATTGGCTGAGGCAATGTCATGCACCCAGTTTTCAAACAAGGAGCCGGCAATCTCCACCGCCTTGCCGCAGCTGCGGCACACCAAGTGGTGATGGTGGCCCTCGTTAGTGCACAGACGATACAGGGCCTCGCCGTCGTCGGAACGGACCGTATCTACCAAATCCTCCTCAGCCAAAGACTGCAAATTCCGGTAGACCGTAGCCAAACCAACCTTAGTGCCCTCCTCCTCAAGCTCGGCGTGAATCTGCTGGGCAGAAAGAAACACCTGGCTGCGCTCCAACAAATCCACAATCGCGCTGCGCTGCCAAGTAGAGCGGCGCTTAACCTCAGCCACGGCTAGCCTCCACCTCAGGTAAACGCCCATCCACTAGACGCTCATCCTCCAAATCCTTGCGTTTAAAAACTCGCTTAGCGCCCCACGTCAACACAGCCGTCAACGCGTAGGTGGCCACCAGCAGGCACACAATCATGGCGCCGGGCGAGACCGCCACCGCATAGGTGATAAACAAGCCAGCCAGGCAGGCACATACACCCAAAACCATGGCCAGATTCATGGTGCGCCCAAAAGAATGCGAAACCAGCTGGGCAATCGCCACGGGCACAATCATCACCGCGCTCACCAGTAGTACGCCCACCACCCGCATAGAAACAGACACTGTCAAGGCAGAAACTACGGCCACCAAAATGTTGAGCACACCCACCGGCAAACCGCAGGCGCGCGCAAACTCCTCATCGTGGCATAGCGCAAACAGAGGGCCGCGCAGGCCAATACCCACCGCCAAAATCAGCAGCGCCAACACAGCAGTGGTGCGCACATCGTTTTCAGAAACCGTGGCGATAGAACCAAACAGGTAGCTGTTCAAATTAGTGGTGGTGCCGCCAGCAAACTTAATCAGGATCACGCCCCCGGCAATGCCGCCATAAAACAAGATCGCCAGTGCCACGTCGCCGCGTGTATGGCCAGCCTGACGGATCAGCTCAATCAGCAGCGCCCCCGCCAGGGAAGCCACAATCGCGCCAGGAACCGCCAAAGCGTCGGCGGGGCTAACTCCCAGCCAGGCGCCCACCAGCCAGCCCAGGGCCACGCCGGTTAGAGAGACGTGCCCAATACCGTCACCCATCAGCGCCAGGCCACGCTGCACCAGGTATGTGCCCACCACCGGGGCGGCCAGGCCCACCAAAACGGCGGCAATCAGGGCCCGCTGCATCAGTGGGGAAGCAAGCATTTCAGTGATCATGTCGGCCTCCTCAATCAGCCTGGTTTAGATGCAGGTTAGGGGCGTGGTGGTGCACATAGGCTGGGGCGGCTGAATGCGGGTCTAGGTGGTCACAGTCCGGCTCACACTCTGGCTCTGGCCCGCAGTCCGGCTCTGGCTCGCGCCCCGACTCGCGCCCCGGCTCCCATCCCTGATCGCGCCTCGACTCGCGCTCTGGCGCATGGGCGGCCAAGGGGCGGCTGGCAACCACGCGCCCATCGGCCAAAGTCACGGTGCGATCGACCAAACCAGCTAGTTCACCCATCTCATGCAGCACCGTGACCAGGGTGATGCCCTGCTCTCGCAGCTGGGCCAGGCAGTCAGCTAAGCCCTGACGGCTGGCACGGTCCACCCCCGCCAAGGGCTCATCCAAAAACAGCAGCTGCGGGCGGCGCACCAGGGCGCGAGCAATCATCACGCGCTGAGCCTGGCCACCAGAAAACACCTGCACATGGTCATTGGCGCGTTTAGCCAGCCCCACCTGGGCTAAAGCCTCCAGGGCCTGTGCTTTAGCGCCCCCGCCCCAGCTGGCAAAAGGCCGCCCCGGGCCCAGTAGCCCCGAGCGCACCACCTCCAGGGCGGTGGCGGGCACGCCCGCTGTGGCCGAGACACGCTGGGGCACATACCCCACCTGCATCCAGGGCACTTGGCGGCGTTTAGACAGCGAAGCGCCAAAAAGCTGCACGTCGCCATCCGCCAGAGGGTAAAGTCCCAGGCAGGCCTTAATTAGGGTTGATTTTCCACATCCGTTAGCGCCCAATAACGCCACAGACTCCCCGCGCTCAACCGTTAGCGACACCTGATGCAAAATATGTGTGGAACCCATGACTACATCAATGGAATCCACCTTCAGGGGTGGTTGAGCGGGGGAGTTGGCGTGGGCGTGCTTAAGTGCAGCGCTCACTTGCAGTTCAAAGCCTCACGTAGGTTAGTCAGGTTGGTGGTCATGGCGCCTTCATAGTCACCCTTTTCGGGGGCGGACTCGATGGGGCTGAGTACCGAGGTCTTAGCGCCGGTTTCCTTAGCTACGGCCTGGGCAGTCTTGGGGGAGACTAGCTCTTCAGTGAAGATGGTGGTGGTGCCGGTCTGCTTAACCACCTGCTTGACCTTGGCGATGTCTGCGGGGGATGGCTCGGAGTCGGGGTCAATACCCGAGACTGAAACCTGGGTTAGTCCGTAGCGCTCAGCTAGGTAGCCAAATGCGGCGTGGCTGGTGACGAAAGTCTTGCGGGTGCACTGGCTCAGGCCCTGCTTGTAGCTGGTGTCGAGTTTGGTCAGCTTAGCCAGGGTGGTTTTGAGGTTGGCGTCGTAGTCAGCCTTGTGGGAGGGGTCAGCCTTTACTAGCGCCGCGTGCACCTGCTTGGCGGCGTCAGCCATGCGGGTGGGGTCGAGCCAGAAGTGCGGGTCAGTGCTGCCGTGGTCATGGTCGTGATCGTCGTGGGCAGCTTCGGTGGCCGACGACGACGCCGCAGCCTCGTGGTCATGATCGTCACCGTCGTGGTCGGCGTGCTTTTCCAGCTTCACCGAGCTGGCCAGGTTCACCACGGTGGGGCCAGAAACCTGCTTGACCGCATCATCTAGGGAGGACTGGAAGCCGGCTACATAAACCACCATCTTGGCGCCAGATAGCTTGGTGACGTCCTTGGGGGAGAGCTCAAAGTCGTGCGGCTCTACGTTGGCGGGAGTTACCGAGTTGGCCTCAACGTGGCTGCCACCTACCGACTGCACCAGGTAGTTAACCGGGTAGAAGGAGGTAGCTACCTTGATCTTGCCGGAGGAAGAACCCTCAGAGTTGGTGGAAGAACCACAGGCGGCGGCTGAGAAGGTCAGCGCCAAAACTCCGGTGGCGGCTGCCAGGCGACGTAAAGCAGTACGATTAATATTCATGACAATCATTATCAGTAACAGCTTAGGGTTAGTCAATTTGTGTCCCCAATGTGGACACTGCGCAAGCTCACAGGCCCAGGGGCGAGCGGCGTCGTCGGCAATAAGCAAAAGCCACTAAACTAGAGGGAGCGCTGCGGGTTTGTTGGCCCGGGCGCATCGTTCCCGCCAGCCAGGCGTGGACAACGAAACTAAAAGGAGAACTCGTGGCTTCAACCCCCTCGCGTCTAGATAACGTAATCAACCTAGCTAAGCGACGCGGATTCGTATTCCCCTGTGGAGAGATCTACGGCGGTACCCGCTCAGCTTGGGATTACGGCCCGCTCGGCGTGGAGCTGAAAGAAAACATCAAGCGCCAGTGGTGGCAGTACATGGTGCGCAGCCGTGCAGATGTGGTGGGGCTAGACTCCTCCGTGATCCTGCCGCGCGAGGTGTGGGTGGCCTCCGGTCACGTCAAGGCCTTCACCGACCCGCTAATCGAGTGCACCTCCTGCCACAAGCGTCTGCGTGAAGACACCCTGCAGGAGGCCTACGCCGCCAAGCATGGCGTGGAAAACCCCGATGAGGTGCCGCTAAGCGACCTGGTGTGCCCCAACTGTGGCACTCGCGGCCAGTTCACTGAGCCCAAGGCTTTCTCCGGGCTACTTAAGACCTTCCTGGGCCCGGTAGATGATGAAGCCGGCCTGCACTACCTGCGTCCTGAAACCGCGCAGGGCATTTTCGTTAACTTCGCCAACGTCATGAGCGCCGCGCGTAAGAAGCCGCCGTTTGGTATTGGCCAGGTAGGTAAGTCTTTCCGTAACGAAATCACCCCCGGTAACTTCATCTTCCGCACCCGCGAATTTGAGCAGATGGAGCTGGAGTTCTTCGTGGAGCCGGGCACGGACGAAGAATGGCACCAGTACTGGATTGACTACCGCAAGGCCTGGTACGTGGGGCTGGGTATTGACCCCGAAAACCTGCGTTTCTACGAGCACCCCAAGGAGAAGCTCTCCCACTACTCCAAGCGCACCGTGGACATCGAATACCGTTTTGGTTTCCAGGGCAGCGACTGGGGCGAGCTGGAGGGTATCGCCAACCGCACCGACTTTGACCTCAAGACCCACGCTGAGCACTCCGGCAAGGACCTAAGCTACTTTGACCAGACCAAGAACGAGCGCTGGGTGCCTTACGTAATTGAGCCCTCTGCCGGTTTGACCCGCTCGCTGATGGCCTTCCTGGTGGATGCTTACACCGAGGACGAGGCCCCCAACACCAAGGGTGGGGTAGACAAGCGCGTGGTGCTCAAGCTTGACCCGCGCCTGAGCCCGGTTAAGGCCGCTGTGCTGCCGCTGTCTCGCAAGCCTGAGCTGACCGGCCCCGCCTCCGAGCTGGCTGACCAGCTGCGTCAGTTCTGGAACGTGGAGTACGACGCCGCCGGTGCGGTGGGTCGCCGCTACCGCCGCCAGGATGAGATCGGTACCCCCTTCTGCATCACCTACGACTTTGACTCCCTGGAGGATGGCGCCGTCACCATCCGCGAGCGCGACACCATGGTTCAAGAGCGTATCGCGCTCGACCAGGTGCAGCGTTACCTAGCTGAGCGTCTTGTAGGCTGCTAAATGTCTCATGCTCACGGGCATGGCCACGCACCCGAACTAGCCCCCCAACAGGCTAAACGGGTGCGTGTGCTATTAGCGGCAATTGTTGTCCCGCTGGTGTTGGTGGCTCTGATTGGTCTGGTGGCTATCTACCCAAGCACAAACACCAAGATGGGTTCGCGGGCGTTTTTGTCTCAGGGCTCTTCTTTGGCGCGCCTGGAGGTCACTAGTTTGGATGTGACTGGCTGCCAGGGTGTTTTTGGGGGTATGCAAAGCGGTTACGGCACTACTGGTTCCGCTGGCTCTAGCGGGGCCGACGGCGCCGGGACCAGCTCTGGCTCTAACGGCTCGGGCGGCGTCGGCGCTGATGGGGCCGGGACCAACGCGGGCACTAGCGGGGCCACTTCCAGTGCGGACAGTAGCTTGCTTAAAGACGCCGTGTGCGCCAAAGTCATCAAAGGTAAGGGCAAGGGCCTGGTGGTGCCAATCCACGTGCCCACCGAGTCACGCAAGTTTGTCTCTGTGGGCGATCAGGTCAACGCCATGTACACTCCGGCTGCTATCAGCGCCGGCACGCCGTTCATTTTCATTGATTTTGAACGCGCCCAGCCGGTGGGGATCCTAGCCCTGGTGTACCTGGTGGTTGTGGTGGCCGTAGCTGGGCGTAAGGGTGTGCTTTCCATTTTGGGCCTAGCTGCGGCGCTGGCGGTGCTGGTGGGGGTAATGATCCCGGCCCTGTTGGCGGGCACCAACCCGGTAGTGGTGGTGTGTGTTTGTGCGCTAGCCATGCTGATTTTGGCTCTCTACCTGGCCCACGGGGTCAGTGTGCGCACCACCACCGCGCTGCTGGGAACCGTGGCCGGGCTGGTGGTGACGGTATTTTTGGCTCAGCTGAGCGCCATCTACGCCCACCTAAATGGGGCCAGTAGTGAGGACGCCATTGCGCTGACCACCTCCGTGCCGGGGATTAACATGTCGGCGCTGCTGGTGTGCGGCATGGTGCTGGCTGGTTTGGGTGTGCTTAACGACGTAACCATCACTCAAGCCTCAGCGGTGTGGGAGCTACACGGCGCCAACCCCACTATGGGCACCTGGAAACTAGCGCGGGTGGCGATGCGTATTGGTCGCGACCATATTGCCTCCACCGTCTACACCCTGGCTTTCGCCTACGCCGGTAGCGCCCTGCCGCTGATTATGGTGGCGGCGCTGATCGACCGCTCAGTTTGGGCCACCATTTTGAGTGGGGAAATCGCTGAGGAGGTAGTGCGTACGCTGGTTTCCTCTATTGGTTTGGTGCTGGCTATCCCGGCGACGACGCTCATTGCGGCGTTCTTGAGCGTGCGCACCGCCAACAAAGCTGGCATTGCCGCCGGTAGCTCCCGTCGGGGCTCCCACCGCGCTGAAAATGGCGGCGCTAGCGGCGCCGGCGCGCCAACCGAAAGCTCTGGCGCTAGCACTGTAAACGCCGGCAGCTCCCATCGTGGCTCCTCCCATCGGGGCTCCCACCGCGCTGACAATGGCGGCGCTAGCGCCAGGGGTGCCGACGGCGCCGGAGAGCTTGGCGTTTAGCCGCCAGAAACGTCGCTTTCTGCCAGATGCAGCTGGCGGGCTTGGGCTTCAGTTAAGTAAGGCGAGTCCAGCCAGCCATCAGGCAGATGCGGGCGTTTAGCGTGACCAGCCCGGCCTCGGGGGCGCTCAGCGGCGTCGCCGGGGTAAGGGGCTGAAGCATCCAGGGCGGATAGGTGCTGTTCTAATTCTTCGCGGGTGCTCACCCGCATCAGGGCGTTACGGGCCTCTCCGCCCACGCTGTAACCCTTCAAATACCAGCCAATGTGTTTACGTAGGTCCCGAATGGCGCGGCCTGGGCCAATCTCGTCGCTAAGCAGATCCGCGTGGCGGCGGATCACCTCAAGCACCGCCGCCAAATCAGGGTGGGTGCGTTCAGGGCTGCCGTGCAAAGCATGTACTAGGTCAGCAAACAGCCAGGGGCGCCCCTGACAGCCCCGGCCCACCACGACGCCGTCGGCGCCGGTAGCAGCCAGCATGTTAATGGCGTCGTCACCAACCCAAATATCCCCATTACCCAGCACGGGCACACTAACCGCCTGCTTAAGGGTGCCAATGTAATCCCACTGGGCGTTGCCTGAATAGTGCTGCTGGGCGGTGCGCGCATGTAGGGCGATGGCACTTACACCCGCATCCTCAGCCTCCCGGGCACTGTCTAGATAGGTGATGTGGTCATCATCAATGCCGATACGCATTTTGATGGTCACCGGCACCTCAAAGTCGCGGCTCTCACTAGCGGACTTGGCTGCCTGCACTGCCGCATTAACCAGGGATTTAAACAAGTCACGCTTCCAAGGCAGGGCTGAGCCGCCACCTTTACGCGTCACCTTGGGCACGGGGCAACCAAAGTTCAAATCAATGTGGTCGGCCAGGTTTTCGCGCACCAAAATCTCTACCGCCTGGGCGGTTACATTAGGGTCAACCCCGTAAAGCTGGATTGAACGCAGGCGCTCGGTGGGGTCAGTGCGCACCATCTGCAAAGTTTTCGGGTTGCGCTCAACCAGGGCGCGGGTGGTGACCATTTCGGTAACAAACAAGCCCGCCGGAGCCAGCAGACCGCCGTCGTAGGGGATCTGGCCGCTGCTAGCTGGGCGCAGCTGCTCAGGCAGGGCTGACTCAGCAAATTCGCGGCAAAGACGCCTAAAAGAAGCGTTAGTAACCCCCGCCATCGGCGCTAACTCCACCGCAGTGGCCAGCGTGTGGGGGCCGATTTTGACTTGCGCCTGGTGGCTTGGTGTTTCAGAGGGGCTGCTTGGGGTGGCAGATAAATTTTGGGGCACGCTCACGCCTCAATCCTTACATACATTCTTATAGGTATGCCCATGTGGTCTTTGACTGTTACCGCCACGACTTTGCAAACATAATGCACATATCCCCCTATAGAAAAATGTCTGACAAATTATTGTCGCAGTCTTTGTACACTTAGAGTATGTACAAGAACCTGCTCCGCTGGCGCCAAGCCATGCTTGAAGGGGCTAAGGTTCGCCTGCGCCCCGTTAAAGATTCTGACTGGGACATTTACGGCGCCTGGAATAACGACGCCGAGGTGAGCGTTGGGCAAAACGATCTGTTTATGCCTTTCAACGCAGACCAACTAGAAAACCTTTTTAAAATGTGGCGGGTTGAAGACCCCGCCAGCGGTTTTACCTGCACCATTGAAACCCTAGATGGCCAGGTGGTAGGCACTATCTCCATCTATGGAATTAAATCTCCCGTGCGCTGCGCTACGTTAGGAATAACTATCGCCCCTGGCCACCAAAACCGTGGCTACGGCCGCGAGGCTTTGCTAATCGCATTGCGTCTAGCTTTTGAAGAGTACAACGCACACAAGGTTGAGCTGGAAGTTTACGACTATAACCAGCACGCCATTGGTCTATATGAATCTGTAGGTTTTGTCACTGAAGGCTGCCGCCGCGAAGTGGTTTACCACATGGGACGCTACTTTGACCGAATCCTGATGGGCATATTGGAAAGCGAATGGCGCCAACGCCAAGACATCGCTCCTGCCTGCGACGCCTAAAACCTGCGCCAAAGCGGCGCCAATACCAAAACAAGTGGCCCCGGCTGTTAGCCGGGGCCACCATGTTTAGCTACTAGCTGGCTTGCGTGGGCGGCGCGTTAACCACGCCCCGCCCAGCTCAAGCGCTTAGCCAGCCAAAGCGGTTAGCCGGCCAAAGCGCCTGAGTTAGCCAAAGCTGCCTACTTGGCTGGGACAATGCTGACCAGTTTGGGGGCGCGCACGATCACCTTGCGAATTTCGCTGTCACCCAGGGTGCGCTTAACGCCAGGAGCCTGTAGGGCCAGGCGCTCAAGCTCAGCCGGGTCAATGTCAGGGTCAACCTCAAGCTTGTCGCGTACCTTGCCAGCCACCTGAATTACGCAGGTGACCGCGTCAGCCTTAAGCAGTGCGGCGTCGGAAACAGTGGGGAAGGGTTCGCGGGCCAAAGAGTTCTCGTGACCCAGGCGCTTCCACAGCTCCTCAGCAATGTGGGGAGCCACCGGGGAAACCATCAAAACCAGGGCTTCGATAGCCTCACGCGGCACCGCCTTAATGGAGGTCAGGTGGTTGTTGAGCACAATCAGCTTGGCGATAGCAGTGTTCAGGCGCATGTTGGCGTAATCCTCAGTTACCCCATCAATAGTGCGCGCAACCAGCTTCTTGGTGGCCAAGTCAGGCTCATCTTCGCTGATCACCAGCTCGCCGGTGACCTCATCAATGGCGTTACGCCACAAGCGCTGCAAGAAACGCTGCGAACCAACCACCGCGCGGGTTTCCCAGGGGCGGTCCATGTCCAAGGGAGCCATGCTCATCTCGTAGACACGGAAGGTATCGGCGCCGTAAGCCTCATACATGTCGTCAGGAGTGACGATGTTCTTCAGGCTCTTACCCATCTTGCCGTATTCACGTTTAACGGGCTCACCATGCCAGGTGAAGCTGCCGTCTTCTTCTTCCTCAACCTCATCTGCGGGCACATACTGGCCGCGCTCGTCCTTGTAGGCGTAGGCCTGCACATAACCCTGGTTGAACAGCTTGTGGTAAGGCTCAGAAGAAGAGACAAAGCCCAGGTCAAACAGCACCTTGTGCCAAAAACGCGAGTACAGCAGGTGCAGCACGGCATGCTCCACGCCGCCAATGTAGAGGTCGGTACCACCCGAAGTGTTACCAGCTTCAGGGCGCGGACCCATCCAGTAAGCCTCGTTAGCTGGGTCAATTAGAGCCTGAGAGTTGTGCGGGTCAACGTAGCGCATCTCGTACCAGCAAGAGCCGGCCCACTGGGGCATGGTGTTGGTTTCACGGTAGTAGACGCGCGGGCCGTCACCCAGGTCAAGCTCAACCTCAACCCATTCGCGGGCGCGGCCCAGCGGCGGCTCAGGTGAGGAGGAAGCGTCCTCAGGGTCGTAGGTGGTGGGGGAGTAGTCGGTAACTTCAGGTAGCTCAACCGGCAGCATCGACTCAGGCAGGGCGTGCACGCCGCCTTCCTCATCCCACACGATCGGGAAGGGCTCACCCCAGTAGCGCTGGCGCGAGAACAGCCAGTCACGCAGACGGTAGGTGATAGCGCCGCGTCCGTAACCCTTCTCCTCCAGCCAGGCGGTCATCTTGGCCTTAGCTGCGTCCTTACCCAGGCCGTCCAGGCTCACCTCAGCGTTAGCTGAGTCAACAGCGACGCCGTCGCCCACGTAAGCCTTTTCGCCCAGGTCAATGCCGCGTGGGTCCTTGGCCGGACCAATGGTCTGGACAATGTCCAGGTTGAAGGCACGGGCAAACTCCCAGTCACGCTGATCATGGGCGGGCACAGCCATAATCGCGCCGGTACCGTAACCCATCAGCACATAGTCGGCAATGAACAGCGGCAGCTGCTTGCCGTTAACCGGGTTGGTGGCCCACAGGCCAGTAAACACACCAGTCTTCTCACGCTCTGCATCAGTACGGTCAGCGTCAGAAGCGCGCGCAGCCTGGGCGCGGTAGGCGGCTACAGCCTCAACCGGGGTGGCGTAGCCACCCTTCCACTCCTCGCGAGTGCCCTCAGGCCAAGCCGAGGGGACCTTAAGTGCGGCGGCGTCGTCGGGGGCAGCAGGGTAAGTGCCACCCAAAAGCGGATGCTCAGGGGCCACAACCGTGAAGGTAGCGCCAAAGAGAGTGTCAGGGCGGGTAGTGAACACGGTGATCTGACCGCCATCCACACCCTGGCCGCTAACCGCAAAATCAACCTGGGCGCCCTCAGAGCGACCAATCCAGTTGCGCTGCATAGAACGCACCTTGTCAGGCCAGTCCACAGTGTCCAGGTCATCAGCCAGACGCTCACCATAAGCGGTGATGCGCATCATCCACTGGCGCAGGTTGCGCTTGAAAACCGGGAAGTTGCCGCGCTCAGAACGACCTTCAGAGGTGACCTCCTCATTGGCCAGCACCGTGCCCAGGCCCGGACACCAGTTAACCGGCACCTCAGCCACATAGGCCAGGCGGAAAGAGTCAACCACGCGGCTCTGCTCCAGCGCGCTGAGCTCATCCCAGCTGCGCGAGTCAGCAATGTCCTTAGGCAGCTCAACCTCGCCGTTAGCCAGCTTCTGACGCAGCTCGCTGACCGGGCGGGCCGCACCCAGGCCGCGACCGTCACGGCGCGGCGCCTGCGGGTCAAACCAGGAGTTGAATACCTGCAAGAAAATCCACTGGGTCCAGCGCACATAGTCAACGTCAATGGTGGCAATAGAGCGGCGCGGGTCGTGGCTCATACCCATGCGGTGCAGCTGGCGACGCATGTTGGCAATGTTGGCCTCAGTGGAAATGCGCGGGTGCTGGCCGGTCTGCACAGCGTACTGCTCGGCGGGCAAACCAAAAGCGTCATAACCCATGGTGTAAAGCACGTTCTTGCCCTGCATACGGTTGAAGCGGGCAACCACGTCAGTGGCCAGGTAACCCAGGGGGTGACCCACGTGCAGCCCCTTACCAGAGGGGTAGGGGAACATATCCAGGAGGAAGAACTTCTCGCGCTGGGAACGCTCTCCGGCTAGCGGCCCTACCGGGTTGTCAGCATAGAAGGTGCCATTTTCATCCCAGTGACGCTGCCAATCTAGCTCAATGGACTCAGCCAGAGCTGCGTTGTAACGATAAGGAGTGGGGTTGTCGGCGCTTGCAGGCATCGGTACTTCCTTTTCTGCAGATATTTAATGGCATAAGTGTAGTTCATGCCATGAGTGGCGCTGTTGCCCCATCCGCTGAATGAGTGCGGGGTTACAGAAACGCTGACTTAGCCGATTTGCTGCTAGGCACGGCGCATCTCCTGGACAATTTCCTCAGCACTCATTGCTTGGCGAGGAGCCCGCCAGATACCCACCAGATCATCAACCGTGGGTAGATCTGCGTGATCTTCTATCTCTTCAATGCGGCGCATCTGCAATGATTCTTTGCGTCCCTGTTGATTACGGGCTAGTTCCCCACGGACACATACCCGTTTTCCTACTAGTTGCTTAATCTCTTCTAGTTGACTGGTTTGGAAAATCACTCTGACCGGATGCTTTTCAGCCTCATCGATAAGACCAAACTCGCATCCGCCACGCGTGTTTATGCGATCAATCTTTCCCGTCACCGATCCAATTGAGGTTTTTACTTGGGTTCTAGGGTTGTTTTTAGGTGAAGCGTGGAAAGTAATAGTTTGGCTGCCGGCAGTAGCAGTAACATTTTCTACTCCTGGTTCAGTGGCTAAATCGCCAAGGCTTTTCAACGCCTCACGACCTTTATCTGACCAAGACTCTGGTACCTTACCAGTCTTTGCGTGAAGCTTAAGGCCAGAGACCAGTTCGGTGAATCCTTCTAGTTCTTCATCCCTGGTTTGTCCGCATGGACTTGCCGCCAACGTAAGAGAACCGATACTGACCTGTGTCATCTGCCAACGAATGCCGTTGTTTGGGGCATCTAAAAGGGCGACGAATGCGGTGAATGCTGCGGCCATAGTTGCTGGACTTATCTGGTCTGCTCGCCCTGATAGGCAGACTTTTAAGGTTGTGTCCACGGCGCTTCCCTTTCTACTTAAAGATATTTTAGTGATCTTTTGGCTATGTTTCAAGATGGGTGCTTGCCTGTTTGTTGCTGAGCTGGCCTCGACGGCGCTCGCTGCTGGGTGGCTGGGCGTGCGTGGACTAGGTGGCAGGGCGCAAGCGAGCTGGGTGGCTGGGCGCAAGCAGGGCGAGCGGCGGCGTCGTCCGAAAAAACTAGCGTAAAAGGTAAGGCTATTCAGCATAGGGGTGGGAATAAGCCTGGCAGGGGGCGTAAGTCGGCGTCATTATTGAAAATCTGCGGGTCAAGTAAGGCTTAACAACCTCAGATGGACCTTAGTCCCAGATGAGTAAAGCAGCACGAGCCCTTCACAGTGGGAATTAAATGGGCTTAGATTGAGTTAACGCTTTCGTGAGGCGATGGCCCGCAGCTAGCTAGCCGCACCCACCTCACCAGAGGCGCCAAAGACTTTTAAGAAGAGGAGAATGAAGATGACTCAGCCCAACCCCGTAGTAGTTAAGGCCCTACAGCAGGCCCTCGTTGACCTGACCGACCTAAGCCTGCAGGCCAAGCAGGCCCACTGGAACATTGCCGGCTCCGGCTTCCGTGCCCTACACCTGCACCTAGACGAGATCGTCGACGAGGTTCGCCTAGCCGCCGACGACGTTGCCGAGCGTATGACTGCCATCCAGGCCATCCCGGACGGTCGCGCTGCCACCGTGGCCGCCGACTCCCAGGTTGAGCCCATCGACGGCGGCGTGCTGCCCACCGACAAGGCCACCGTCATGATCCAGGAGCGCCTGGAGGGTGTTGCCAACCGCATCAAGGCCACCCTGGACGAGGTCGACGAGTACGACCACCTGAGCAACGACATGCTGATCGGCATTGCCACCGGCCTGGAGAAGCACGCTTGGATGCTGCGCGTCTCCGCCGAAGAGCAGGCCTGATAGCAAGCTTGGTTGCAAGCCTGATTTAGGTGCTCCCTAGGGAGAAAGTACTAGCCGCTTTAGATGCGGGTACTAACTCCTTAAGAGAGCTAAAGCCCCGATCGTCACCGCGACGCTCGGGGCTTTGTTGTGTCTAAAGGGTGGGTTGTGCAAAGGGTGGGCAGAGGCCTCGCACAGGCCGGGTCCTGACGCAGCCTTAGGCCTTGGAGGGCGCGGGCAGAAGGTATATCGGGAGCGCGGGCCGGGTCCTGACGCAAGCAAAGGCCCGTAAGTGGCGGCGTCAAAGACTTTTAGCGCGAACCATAAAAGCGCTAAAGTGATGCCATGCACAAAGAAGCGAGTTCAGACTCCATCTCAGAATCATCAGCCCAGAACGCGCCTGAGCCTAGCTGCAAAACTAGCTGCATTGGCGACGTCGCCGGTACCAAAACTTCAGCAGCTTTCAGCCGCCCCGCCCAAGCACCCCTAGATTCCAGCCTTTTCACCGG
>ERZ773250.988-NODE-988-length-15048-cov-6.908157_pt1 | contig 15048 bp, 9 predicted proteins | sample MGYA00511258_ERZ773250 | MGnify/ENA primary metagenome ERZ773250 (study PRJEB29015, sample SAMEA2738164) | human oral metagenome | biome: human oral; feature: human-associated habitat; material: saliva | place: China | collected 2187 ... | reverse complement strand
TTGATGACCTGGAGCGCATTGCTAACGGCGACGATGAGGAGCTGGCGGTCATCGCATCTAACCTGATGATCGACCACGAGTCGGCAATTGAGTCCATTTGGGGCCGCATCAACATCAACGATGAGCATGGTTCCAGCACTACCCAAGTCTCCTACCTGCTGCCTTACAACCTGAGCTCGCACAAGATGTCGCCTCACTTTAGGCAGCAGATTGCCAATGCCCGCGAATACGCCGATGACGTGGCAGAAAATGCGCTCCGCATTGAGTTGGACCAGATCACGCGTCTGCAGTTCGAGGGCGTTATCGACCGAGAAGTTGCCTCTCGCCTGCGTGAAAACGTCTACTACCTGCAGATGGCCCTGGGCGAGTAGCATGAGCGCCGCACCAGACACGCATCCCACCGCCGATGCGACTACACGCCCCATCGCCGACACGGCTACACGCCTCGCCAACCCCGTGGCGAGAAAAACAATCATCTCCGGACTTTCCATCCACACGCAGATGTCCTCTGTAGCTGGAGCACCTGTTGTTTACCTCCTAGGTGACGTAGCCGACAACTCCCCCGTTCAGGTACCTGAGGGCATCAGCCTAGTGAACGTTGGCGTTGACCTGTGGGAAGAGAACTTCTCGCCCTGGTGTGCTCCGCGCGTTTTTGCCAAGGGACCCAACTTTGGCGACGGCGCACAGAAGACACTTGACACCCTTATCAACCAGGTCATCCCCTGGGCGGAATCGGAGCTCACCGAGCCACCAGCGTATAGGGTACTTGTGGGCTATTCGCTCGCAGGCCTATTCAGTCTCTGGGCTGGCGTGTCGCAGTCCGGCGCGCCGCACGTCGACGCCCCCACCCTAACCTTTCAGCGCATCGGAGCTGTCTCGGGATCGTTCTGGTTCCCAGGGCTTTTGGACTACGTAGATCAGCAGCTCAGAGGAGGGGTGGTCGGTCTCACACACGCCTATCTTTCTCTGGGTGACCGAGAAGCACGAACTCCCAATCCACAAATAATGCACGTGCAAGAAAACGCAGAACTTCTCGCCAGCAAGCTAGAGGGCGCAGGAATAACCTCGACGTTTGAGCTGAACCGTGGTAATCACTTCCAAAACGTTGAGGGAAGAATGCAGAAAGCCCTGGATTGGCTAGTTAAATAGGGTAAGATTTTTCAGAATGCACGTGTCCAGAGAGGTTTTATGCCCAACCGAAAGCAATTTGATAGCAAAACTGAATCGCCCCATGCAGCCTCCGATAAGCAATCTGACTACTTATTTGTGCTCATTCTTTCCCTGGTATTTGGCATTTTTGGTATTCCACAGTTTTATCTTAAAGGCTGGGAATCAGGACTTATCAGGCTTGCTATAAACGCAGCGCTGATTGTTAGCGCATTTACTCTGGCTCAAATACTTGCTTTACCATCAATACTCTCTTACCTTCTACCAGCAATTTTTTCGCTTCCGGTTATCGAGAGCGCTCTGAACCTCATCTACGAGGATGCCAGTGCCCCCAAAAAGCTCATAAAAGGCAAGTTCAAACCACATAAACGATACGCTGGAAAACAGAAAGCTGGAATCGCACTAGCCACGCTGACGGTAGCGCTCTACTTTAGCGCAGCGCTCACGCAACCGCTTCCAACCACTCTGTCTACCGCGGAGTCCTCGGGCCAACAAACCGCAGTTCAAGCGCCTGGCGCGTCATCGCAATCAGGCTCTAGCGCGCCGTCTGACACCGCACAAGTCAGCGCAAACGTAACCATCAAGTTCATCGACGTGGGCCAAGGAGAAGCCATTCTCATCGCACTCCCCGAGAAAACTATGCTCATTGACGCTGGTCCCACGGGCTCAGCGCCGAAAATTGAACAAGTGCTCCAAGAACTTGGTCGAGACAAGATTGATTACCTGGTGGCCACCCATCCCGACGAAGACCACATCGGCGGCATGGCGGATGTCATTTCCAGCACTCAAATCGGGACCATTTACGCACCAAATAAGACAAACAACACGGCAACGTACAGGAAGTTTCTGACCGCCATCCAGAACAATAACCTGCAGATAACCCTTGCCGAAGCAGGAACCATCATCGATCAAAACGATGCTTACAAGTTGGAAATCCTTTGGCCCACCAAAGACGCAAATTTCCCTGACACCAACGATTACTCGATAATCATCAAGCTGACCGTTGGCAACAAGACATTTCTCTTCACGGGAGACGCGCCCACAAATGCCATCCTGAACTCCAATCCAGGTCACATTGACGTACTCAAAGTTTCGCATCACGGCTCCCGAACAGGAACTACCGAGCAGCTGGTCCGCAAGCTCTCGCCCACCTACGCCGTCGTCTCGTACGCCCTGGACAACTCCTACGGCCATCCCATGCAGTCGGTCCTGAACGCCCTCCATAAACATTCCGTTGAGGTTTGGGGAACGGGCGCCAACGGAACCATTACCATTACCTGCGATGGTACAACCATTGATATATCTAGCGAGAAAAACGGTACCGTTGTAGCGCCTACCTCACAAGAAAAATCTGGCACATCGTCGACATCGAGGTCCAAGTAATGAAAGCAATCATTGATCGATTTGAAGACAACAATCTTGCCGTGCTTGAACTAGATGACCAGCCAGGCAATATGCTGACCGTTTCTATCAACGAGCTACCAAGCAATGCTTGCCAGGGTGATGTACTCTACTACCAAGATGGCACGTGGATGCCAGCTGAGGAAGAAACCGCCCAGCGCTACACCGATATCGATGCGCTGTTTAACTCCCTGCTCGCACATGATGATACGGAAACTGAATAGCCCCAGATAAAACCTAAAATATGCGATTTTAGAATATTTACAAAACTGCACGTCAACCTATAAATATGCGATTTTCGCATATTTTGTTATATAGCCATCTACCTGCATAAATAAAAAAGACGTCTTGTCGAGAAAGACGTCTGTGTAGAGTACTTTTATCCAAGAAAAAATGTGATATATTTCAAATTGCCGATGGCGCGCAGCCTCGCTCTGCATAGAGGGAGGGCACGCCATCCGCTTTATAGAGCCACAATAGCTGCGGCCATTCTCTTCTCATCTTCAGCTAGAAGTACTCGCATTGTCCAACCCTATCGAATCCAGCCACTTTTGCACTTCGCTAAAAGTATACGTGCCTTTTACCGCCAGTCCAGGCATTACACGAGAAGCACCGCACTCCCTCTGGTATTCCTCAATCATGTTTCCAAATCCTCCGCCGCCATGCGTGCAGAACGGAATGATTGTCTTACCACTCAAATCCGTTGCTCTTAAGAACGAAAGCACCGGAGGAGCAAATGTTTTAAGCCAGTTGGGCGATCCTATAAAAACAGTATCAAAGTCACCGACATGTACATCACTTGGCATAAGTACAGGACAAACGCCTTTTTCTATTTGAGCCCTAACCTCTTTTACCGCCGTGTTATACGAGAAAGAATAGGGATCTTGAGGCTTAAGCTCCAGCAACTCACCATCAGTAATCAACGCAATATCCTCTGCAAGCCTTCTTGTGATGCCGGAATATGAATAGTACACAATCAAAGACTTCATGTCAGAATCTCCACTACCGGCCGAGAAGAACGTGCTGTTGCAGGCATTACATCGGATTATTTGACACAAGTATAGTTGATGGGATTGCGCGTCCGAATGACTTCCCACAGCAGGCATGTGCTACAGTAAAGTAGAAGCACCCTCGCTATCACAACTTATGGGATGACCGGGGTGCTTTTGCTGGCGTGTTTCTGCATTACTCGCGACCAACAGACTAAAGCCTTAAAAGCGGTTGCTCCGGACCTTTAGCCTCAGGGCAGAGCGGCCGCACACAAAACTTAAGATTTTTGCTTAGCAATGCTACATGAAAACCATAATCAGGCAATAATGTCCTGAATAGACTTTGGCGTAAAGGTTGCAATGCCTTTCAGCGTTGCAAAGCAGGAGAGATAACCGTTTTTTAATTCTCCTCTGCTATTGATGCGGTTTGAAGTCGTCAAGAAGACTACAGACCGCCTTGCTCTGGTTACGGCGACGTAGAACAAACAAAGTTCATCTTTGTAACTTTGGGGAACAACACCACCTACACGATAGCAACAGTTACCTGAAATTATGTTGGCTATCGGCTCGTTACTGCAACTCTTACAAGTCTTCCAAAGAGGGACAACCCACTGCATCAGCTCAGGAATCAGCACGTAGTCCCATTGCAAGCCCTTTGATGTGTGCATAGTCATCAGAACAATGTCCACTTCGATATAGTCAACCACGTGCCGAAGCGACCTGTTCTCAAATACGCTGCGAACATATTGATATTTTTCTCCCGGCGAGGCTCCCCTGTACTCAGTGCTGACTTGATTCAAAAGCCCTTCAAGAAGCTGTTGATATGAGTTGCCATAAACAAATTTCTTACTCGCGATAATCTGTTCTGCGCTTTGAACAAAGTGTTTGAGAGAAGAAAAATTGATTTCACAACTAGTTCCCGTCAATCGATCAAATTCCGAGAGGCAATCCCTGTTGAAATCTATGTATTCTCTGTCTTCGTCCCTAAAAAGACCGTTAAAACATGACAGACCGTTCGCTTTCATCTTTTGCATTAAGTAATCAGAGTAAGCGCTTCTCGAACGCACAAGAATTGCTACTTTTGAATCAATTTGCCCCTCGAGAATGCCGCTTACCAATCTGCATGAACACTCCGCCTCTTGTTCGACCGAGGACAAGTAGAAAAGCGGAACGCTGGCATCACTCTGAATAGCTGGTGAAAGAGGGTTACGTATATTTTCGCGTATATTTTTATCCAAAAGCTGCATCGAGGATCCAGAAAGAAACCTGTGGTTCGTTGAGAGCTTCATTGCCTTCAAACCAAGATCAATTTTAGCCTTATTGACAAAGTTGGGAATTGCACCAATGAACCCATAGATTCGCTGAAGCGAATCTCCGAACATACATACTCTTGTATTACTTCCTATTAAATTCATTAGCAGTCTATAGCCAAGAATATTGGTATCCTGAGCTTCGTCGACCATTAGATAAGGATACAGAAGTCTATAGAAATCCCTAATGCCATGGCTGTCCTCAAGAAGCTCAATCGCAAGTGCAAGAATTGCGTTGTACGTAATGCAGCCATTTGGCATTAAGCGAGTACGGACAAGATCACAGTACGGTTTGATTAACTTATCTGCTTTCTTACTATTGGCCCTTTTAACCGCTGCGGAAAAAGAAATCAATGTATCATTTTCAAATTCCGACCATTGGAGATTCTGCTCCTGAAAATATGGTCGTACACTAGACTCATCCAGCTGAAGCAACGCATTAACATCAACACTAGAACCGAAGATAACAGCTCCATGCCTTAAAAGCATGCGCCTAGAAAGCGCATGGTAGTTCAAAACATCGACTCTGCTCTTATATGCTACAACCTGCTGGTTTTTTCCATCGAGCGCCTGCTGAATGTCGTTTTTCATTTTTCGAGCTGCATTTACGCTAAACGTCAAAGCTAATGCACGCTTGGGATAAGGAATCACCCCGGATATTAAATCCGATACCAGCTTTTCGACCATAACGGTCGTTTTCCCACACCCCGCAGGTGCTTCGACAAAGAGACGGCGTTCCGGACTGTTTACAACATCTCGCTGAGACTCATCCAACAGACTCATTAGATGATCACGGCCTTGATTAAGCTCGAATAGCACTGTGGAATAGCATTTACCGGAAGAAGCTGTCCGAGAAGTCTTCCGAAGAGAACACCTTTTTGATTTGACATCCAACTATACATCATCAACCTAGTAAGCGGCTCATCTGCAAACTTACCGTCGAAACGGCTACCTGTGAAGTCCATATCCACAAACTTATTACTTGCAAACTGATTTGAAAGATAATCTTTAGCACTCTTTGTTAATTGGTCCGCTTGTAGTAGTTTGTTTCGTCCGTAAGATTCACATTGTTCGAGGACCTTAATGAATAGGTCTTGACATGAGCTGTTGAATACTGCCTCGATCACCTCAGCTTCAAAGTCTTGCTCATTGGTTGTCCGATCGTTTCCTGATGCAATTGCTGGCTCTTTGTCTCTATCAACGATTGAATAGACTGGCAGACCGAACTCCCTCAACAAACTACAAACGCCCGGTAAGCTAGTTTTGCCATGGGAATTTACTACAACAATTCCCTTAGCATCGAGATCAAATCCGAGTTTCTCCGCAAACCCCGGAAGCGACATCTGTTCTGACTCACCCTCTACTACAATTACAGATCTCGAAAAAAGCGCCTCTTTAACCGTGTCAAACAATGCAACAAGACGCGTCTCTTCACGGGATTGCACTTGCATCTGGGTTCCTACTTTGACAGATAGGCCAGATTGCTTGTCAAATGAAAATCTAACTATCTTCTTGTAGTCCTGAGGCACAATACTTGGGGAATGAGTAACCACAATTAACTGAGCTTTTATTGAATCAATGTCAAAGTACTCTTTTAACAATGAATTGAACTGGTCATCCGAACCAGATACAATTCCTTCAAGATACTTTGTAAGAGTCCGCTGCATGTATGGATGCAGGTGAACCTCTGGCTCATCAAATGCCAAAATGACTGAAAGCACCTTGTTACCTGTCACATCTGTGAAAACACTCTGCTCCAGTCTTCGCTTCGGCAACTTCATAATCGATTCCAAGATTTGCATAACAGCAAGCGCTACGTACTGAACGCCACTACTTGCATATCTGAAATGCAAGTTATTTGAATCTGTAAGCGTGACGATTGAGCCCAATGCACCAGATTCGCTTTCGTCTACCCCTGCATGAACGCCGTAATCGGACAGAATTGTTAGCTTCTGTAACGTGGAATCAAGGTAAGTGACAAGCCCTTGTAACCTACTTGCATCAAAGAAATCGAGGGTGCTCAAACCACAATCTTCCTGATACTTCGTTAAACCTCTTGTTAATACCCTACCAACGCCTCTGTCTTTGCTGTAATCAAGCATCCGACTATCTGCGTTAAATGATTCGAGAAGGAAGTAACAGACTCGCCTGACAAGAGGACCACTAATCTCTTCTCCGGTCTCTTTATGCATGAATTTAAATTCAGATTCTGGATCCTCAACAACGCCTTCAATAGTTATCTGATGTGGGTCTGCTGAGTCGGCGTAATCATTAAAGAAACCAATCTCATTATCCGCCAAAACCAGCTCAATTGTCACTGTAAGCTCTAGTGTCGAGTCGGTAAAGTCCTCTTCGCGAAGCGTACTTCGATTGAAAATTGCGTTAAAGAGTTGGAGCAGATTCGTTTTGCCCAGACCGTTCTCACCAACTATATATGTTGCTGGCCAGGCGAAATCGATCGAGCACCCACCGATGTTCCTATAATTATCAACGTCGATATGCTTTACGTACATGCAATTGTCTCCATTTCGCTCAATGAGCGGAGTTGATGGTAATAAAGAGCAGAGCTACTAAAGCTGTGTTTAAGGAGCTGCTGAAGTACTACCGAAACAGCATCTTTAGCTCAATATCAGGACTCTTCTTCCAGCTGTAGCTGGGGTTCTGATAGCCCATTCTCTCCACGGGCGGCCGCGAGCGACCTTCGCTGTGCTTCCTCAAGCGTCATATCGCTCACATCGTGCTCCATAATGAAGTTGCCGGCAATGATACCGTACTCAATGTTAGAGGCATCAGCTATCTCACGTGCTGCCGCAGCCTTAGCGCGTACGGTTGCATCATCGATTTTGTTGTCCCCCTTTACCTCAATGAGCTCGATTGTGTCGTCATTACGCTTGACGAAGAAATCTGGATAGTAATTCCTTACGACATGTGACACTGGGTCGACATACTGAATAGCAAGGCCAGACTGTCCGCCCGTAAACATGCCCGTAAAGTAGACTTCGCTAATCCCACTATCAGAAAAAACGAGCTGATCGAAGAGCTCTTTCTCTGGCTTTGAGTCGAAGCAATATGTATCGGCATGAAAGCTCTCAACTGGCAAATCATCATACTCAACATCGTGCTGCTGAACAACGAGATTCGGAGATGCGGTGAAGTTATACCACTCGGAATCCTTAGGCTCCTTCAATAAGCTCACCTCAACAGGGATTGTCTCTGTCGAGACATTCACCTCGTAGAGATGATTGAAGATTGCTGGAACAATGACATCCTCGATAATCTGGTTATAACCATTCACATACTCAAGAACCTCGTCGGTTCCCTCTTCTGACTCTTCAAGTAGTCGTTCGATAGTCAGACAAGATACGTCTGGACCAAGAAGGCGTGCCGCTTCACCCACGAGCGTCATCTTGGAGTATTGCATCTGCCCGGTATCAATCTCTACCTCCACTTCTTTGACACTTGTATCACGTGCAAGAGCGGATTTTTTTCTTACATGTGAGGTGTATCGCTCGATATCCAAAGCATCAAGCCCGAAGTTAATCGCGTCTGCGCTTTTGCGGTCTACAAGCGTGAAGTTGTGACGAACCTTCGAGAGCTTGACGGTACGCTCGGGCGGAACCATCCTCACGTGCCAAACTCTTTTCTCGTCTTTAGGTCCTTTAAGCCCCTCAATACTCATGTGATAATTCTTATTCAACTCAGAATCGAGTATGCTGAAATTGCCTTGGGAAAGATAAACTGTAGCGGTTTGTTGCGTGGTATCAATCTGCCGCAGGCACCTCATAGTTGCTTGAAGCACAAAGATTTTCGACTTAGGCTCACGATCAAGCGCAACACCGAAGAGCGAGCGACAGTTCCAACCTTCTCTACCTTTTCCAACCAGGATGATGAATTGTTTGTCGTTTCCCCCAGCATCAGGATTATCCAGATTGTTGAAGATATGAATATCCTCCGGCTTAGTCTGCTTGGGGTCACCGGTATTGACAAGAATTTTTCCAGTGTCAATGTCCAAGTCTGAGAGAATTCGTTCAACAGCAGGAAGAATCTCGCTCTCTACTTCTTCGATGCGACTTGCAAAGATAGCAAGTTTCGGGAGCAGACCCTCGTGTTGTTCCTCTCCATACGTGTTCCAGAAATTGGTAATTGCCTGCCGTAGGAACTCTTCGCTTCGCACATTTTCATATCCAAAAACACGTGCTTGTTTAAGATATCCCTTGTTTATCGCCTTATGAAGGCTATACGCATAGAGAACGTCTGGAAGCACTTTATTTTGTACGTAGGGAGTGCCTGTGTAGTTGAAACATGCTACGACATGGGAGCCCTTCTTAGAGAGAGAATCGTCAAGCATATTAATGGTACGTCTCAGGCTATTCTCGTTGCTCTTGTCAGAAAGAGCTTTCTTAAGCGCGTTTCCAAAGAGGTGATGCGCCTCGTCCACGTAGACGCCCATCTGGCTCAATCTACAAAGCTTTGCAAAGCGTTGATTGAGCATAAGATCGCCTTCGTCTTGAGTCTCCTCCTCACCATAAACGGTAGAAAGCAGTCCCGAGGGTATAGCAAACAACCGCTCCGCTGCTGTTTCTTCCTTATGCTTTTTCTTTACTAGGATTTTCTGATCATTAGCAATAATGAGGTTGAAGTCAGAATCATCAAGTGTATGCAGTGTTACACCCGTGTCCTCAAGGAAATGAACACGCAAGTTTTGATCAATTACACTTACATACTCGGGCGGGACGACGAGTGACTTATCAAACGTGGGAATCTCTTTAAGCGACTGGAGAACTGTTTTATCTGGCGCAAAGACGAGCGCGTTATGGCAGAAGCGTTCATCATTCGGGAACTTATTAGCCAGGAGAAACTCGTAGAAGATACAAGTGCCCATGAGAATGGTCTTTCCAAGCCCCATCGTTAGAGCAAAAATGTAGTTAGGATAGCTTTCTGATGCATCACGCATCTGCCGGAAAAGCGCTTCAGTCTGCTTTTCGCTAACAGTATCAAAAAGTGTGGCCTGCCCACGTGCGTACCGCGTCTCTCCAGCGAAGACTCCCTGGCGCTTTCGCCAATCGTTGAAGATCTCAAACATTGGCTTATTGCCGAAGAACTCCTTCACGAACACATACATCTCAAAAGCTTCAAACTGGGGCGGCCTCAAGAAAGCTTCAGGCCTTACAGATCGGTCATTGTAATCAAGCAATTTTAGCGTCATACGCTTATACTTGCTACGAATTGCACCTTTATGTGTCAGATAATAGCTCCGTAGTTGTGTATAGAAGGCCCACTGTTCTTCGTATTGTTGAGCCATGACTATGCACCAACTTCAAGTTCGAGAGACTCAGAGAGTACGTCTGTAATCTTCACCTTGATATGGCCAGCGCCATTGGGAATCTCATAACTACCGCTCACAAGACCATCAGATTCAGGAATGTCAATTACAGCGGGTTCCATCACCGCGCCGTCATAATTCCAGTCGATCATGACCGAATCTACGAGCTCACGCCAGTCGTCAACCGTTTCCTTCTGCATACTGAGCTTTTGGAGGAGATTCATGGGGTAGAAAGACTGTATAACGAGCCGCCCATCTTGGAATTCAATGCGGGCCTCTGCTTCACGCTTGAATTCGAGCTCTCGCTTATCCTGTAACACATCTACAACTTGAACATCAATGTTATATTCGTTCAGCTCAGATTCAAAACAAGCTTTTAGATCAGGTTCGTGGCCCATACACACAAGAGTTATGTGATCAACGGGAACAGAGGGGGACTCCGCGCGCCTGGCATCGTATTCGTCATAGGGCAGTTTAGCCACAAGCCCCTTAAGGTCCGCTCGCGTAGCAATGCGATTGGTAGGAAGAATTTTTACCATTCGTCCATCAAGCTCACCATCGAAACAAACACCTGCAGACAGAGGTTGAATATCAAGCGCTTGGATTAACAGGTCTTTTGCTTCAACTGGATTGCGGAAAAACTCGTAGTTGTTGACGTTGAAAACCTCGAAACCCAGGTACTTGTCATCATGATCAACTTGCTGTCGGAGATCATCTGCAATACTAAGAAGACGTTTGGTTGTAGTCTGTAAAGAGCCGAGATTGATATCAGCACCAATAAAACGGCGCCTTAGCTTCATCGCACTCGCCTGCGTTGTACCACTTCCCATAAAGCAGTCGAATACAAGATCTCCAGGATTTGTCGAAGATTTGATAATGCGTTCTACAAGTGCTTCTGGTTTCTGCGTAGGATAATTTTGTCTTTCTTTAGCAACTGGATTAACTGGTGGAATGTCATTCCAGACTGAATCAATAATGTCTCCCTCAACTTCATCCAAATAAATAATTCTGGATCCACCACCAGTTGGATTGACATCATCCCTGTATAAACGTCCATTTTCGTCTTTTTTAAAGCGTCTAATATAGTCAGCAGAATGCGGCTTATACTGTACATTCCACGTATACTCTGAGCTCTTTGTATAAGAAAAAATCAAATCATGTTTCTGAGGAAATTTCTTTGATGTGGCTCTTTTGAACCCGAAATAACTCCACACAATTTCATTTCTAAACTGATCTGGTCCAAATACTTCATCCAACAGCAAACGGATATATGCAGACCTATGCCAATCGCAATGCACATAAATACTCCCTGTCTGCGATAGAAGCTCTTTCATAATGGTCAAACGCTCATACATGAACTGTAGATACTCATCGTTTGACCAAATGTCGCCATATTGTTTCTCTTCAAAGGCAGACGAATCATTAGTGACCAGCTTGCTCTTGAGCTTAATTTTTTTCTTGTAATCGGCCTTTGAATCGAAGGGTGGATCAATATAGATAAGATCAATCTTCCCTCGAAACTCTTTAAGCATGTGACTCATGACTTGTAGGTTGTCACCCCAGTAAATCTTGTTCATCCAAGGCTTTCCATCGGGACCATCTGCCGGGTCTCCGTAGCTCTCACGTAGCTGCGCCGGGTAGTACTGTGTCGACCGATAGGGACGCTTTCCGGTCCAGCGAAGCTCGGGATAGCCTTTAATAACAGGATTGGTGTCGAAGATAAATTCCTGGCCACTATCGTATTTTGAATCTGTCATTTCTGATTGCCCTTCGGTTACTTCTTACAGTAAAAGCGGAAGTCGCAGTTTCGGCAAAGATGGCCATTTACGGTGCGTGTTCCGTATTCTTTTCGCATAATTTTGTGCGCTACAATGTCGAACTCCTTTACCACCGACTCGATAGATTGCCTATCATGCGAGAAAGTGATTTCAGGATTTCCAGATTCTTCTCCCGTATAGTAGAGGCGCATTTTCCCTACCTTACGGCCAGTCTTCTCTTCAATAAGATGAGCATAGAGCATTAGTTGCTTGTGATAGGCTCTAAGCTCCTCGTGGTCGCGATTCACATCTGGCTTTCTCTCACTTTTGAAATCCACTATATCGACGGTGTCGCCATCTCCCTCTACAAGATCAACGGTACCGTGAATAATGTAGTCAGACTCAGCCAGTCCAATCTCAACCTCTGCTTCAACAATGTCTTCCCATTTGCCTTGCCTTCTCTCAACATAGCGTTGCACCTGGCGTTCTGCAGCTGTAATAACTGCATCGGTTAAATACGAGTGCAGCGATTTTGAAAGCGTGTTGTAATTTGCTGAAAGCCATGACGATGTATTCTCCGGAGTAATCGTATCCGCTTCACCCCGTAAAGCCGCCCTATGTACATCTTCAATCGTCTGGTGCACAAGTTGACCGAAGAGAGTAGCTGCTGTTCGTACGGGAGAAAATTCAAGATCACGAAAGAATTTGTACTGCAAGGAACATCCCTCATAGAGAGACACGTCTGTCGTAAACGAGAACGATGGCTTGAGATCGCTTTCTTTTACCAGCTGGAACTTGAAAGCCTCGTATGGAAAGGTACCGGCATTTACATTCGGTAGGCTACTGTACAGCTGGTCAAATGCCTTTCCGATGTGCCGTGAGGTCTCAGGGTGCGTCAATAAAAGAAGATCCTGCGCGCGTGAGAAAGCCGTGTAGTAGAGACGCCAGAAGTCAAACCACTTGACGTCTTCTTCGGGTTCGTAGGAAACTCGGCTGCCGTAGTTATCGCGAAGAGCCTGGAGTGCATCATTTGAAGATTTCGTAGGCGTCGCATAGAGCGAATCGACAACGACAACAGGAAATTCCATGCCTTTTGATTGATGGATGGTCAGAAATGGCACGCAGCCGCTAGGCACATATTCCACTTCATCCTCATACTCAGAAATTCCGTCCGCCCGAAGAAACTTGAGGTAGGTATTAAAGAAACGTTCAACAATGCCATCAATGCGCTTTATTGAGAGAACGTTAACGCGCTGAAGATATTCGAACTTTCCGATGACGCCAACAAGCTTAGAAAGGTTGCGCACCGCCCTTTGATCATAAACTCCAGTGTCAAGCGGGGTATCGAGTATGGAGCTAAAAGGCTCAAATTCAAACAACTGATAGACGAGACCAGAGAGGTTGTAGTCGGTGTTCTCGGTCAGGTAATAGTGAGTTTGACCGAGCGAAGCAATCCAGTGCCGTAAATCTTCATTTGCATCTTCTTTGAGCAGATTGTTAGCCATCATGATACAAGACACGTAGTACTGTTCCGTGTCTTCACCGAGAAACACAAAGTCATTTGTCTGGAGTCTCTCTACATACTTCGGGAAAAGTAGCAAAAGAATTCCCAGTACAAGCCTAATTTCATCCCGGCCAAAGAACTCATCGGAACGTGGCGAATAGACGTTTACGCCACGTTCCTCGAAGCGGTCGGCAAGAATGAGAGCATTTTTATGCTTGACGGACTTAAAGAGAAACGCAATTTGGTTGTAGTCCTCTATGCAGCCGTGCTTTTTCAAGCCAATAACGAGGTCGCAAAGAGTATCCGCCCAGTCATCTACATCTGCAACTACCCTTAAAACTGTGCTTGCCTGCGTATTCGCTAGACGCTGCGCGGCAATTGTCTTTTTGAAGCGATATGGGCCCCAATCGAACCTAAACTTTGGTCCAGCAGTATGCTCCATCCACTCATTATAAAAAGCAACGATTGCCGGATCAGAGCGATAGTTCTCTGTAAGATCGATGCGCTCACAGGTCCCGTCAAAGTGGTTAGGAAATTCTAAGATGTTACGTACTGTTGCTCCACGAAAGCGATAGAGAGCTTGATCGTCATCTCCCACCACACAAACATTTTTGCTTTCTTCAGAGAGAAGAAGCGTCAGGCGTTCCTGAATATAATTTGTGTCCTGATACTCGTCAATCATCACATAACGAATCTGCTGTTGTACCTCAGCCAGTACGTCTGGATGTCCTTCAAGTAACTGTAGCGCTTCAAGTTGAATATGCGCAAAATCTAACCAGTTGTACTCAGTCAACAGGTTGTTATATTCCTCAATGACTTCTCCGCACGAAACATTACCTATGTCTGAACTGGCAAGCATCGCCTCTACGTCAAGCAGCTCCTCAGTCGCGGTGTTGCAAACAGTACAAATCTTCTCGCATAGATCCCATGAGCGTTTCGAGGAGAGAGGAAAATCCTCAAAATGCGGGAGCTTCATAAACCTGCTCCACAGATTTTGATAGACAAGGTATTGCTGATCAAATGAGTCTGCGACACGATAATTCTTGCGCACGTTAGAGTGTTCGACATGCTCTTTAATCAGTCTCAAGCAGATAGAGTGAAAAGTGCCCACATACATCTCTGATACGTCAAAGCTCATCCCACGTTGCTCAAGCTCGTTAGAGATACGTGTAACGAGCTCTTTTGCAGCCTTCTCAGTAAATGTTGCAACGAGAATCTGAGAAGGATCAACTTTCTTTTCTTGGATGAGATAGGCCACCCTCTTAACAAGGGTAAAGGTCTTACCGGTGCCAGGACCAGCGGTGATTAGTAACGGCCCTTCAGTCGTTGTAATTGCACGACGTTGCTTGTCGTTGGAGCTTCCGAAGTCGAAATTTTGACTCATAAGGCACACCTAGACTTAAATTGTAAAAATAAATAAGAGATTAATAAATTCTATCACTTCGGGATGAATTCTCTCTTGACGCCTAGTTGGGCGGAAGCTTCTACATCTCTTGTTCCGCTTTAAACAAGTGCCAAGAATCAGTCAAAAGCCTATACCCCAAAGACAAAAGATCATGCTCTAGGCGTTTGTAATTTTCTTTAGAGGTTGGATGAC
>ERZ773250.967-NODE-967-length-15257-cov-2.881266_pt1 | contig 15257 bp, 6 predicted proteins | sample MGYA00511258_ERZ773250 | MGnify/ENA primary metagenome ERZ773250 (study PRJEB29015, sample SAMEA2738164) | human oral metagenome | biome: human oral; feature: human-associated habitat; material: saliva | place: China | collected 2187 ... | reverse complement strand
GGATCGCCGGCGGTTCCGGCCTGTGGGTGGACACCGGGACGGACGCCGTCGCCTTCACCGAGCAGGCCAAGCGGGCCGGGGTCAAGCTCGCCGCCGGACCGAGTTTCTCACCCCACGACGGCCACCGCACGATGCTGCGACTACCCCTGTGGCACGACGGAGCCGAACTGAGACGAGGATTGAGCGCCGCCCTCGGCGAATAAGGGCCACAGGCGGCAAAGCTGCGACCGCGGGCCGCGGCCCGGGCGTTTCCGAGTCCGACTGGGCGATCAGGGCTGGTCTGCGAGGCTGAACAGGTCGCCAACCTCGCAGTCCAGCGCCTCGCACAGCGCCGTCAGGGTGCTGAACCGAACGGCCCTCGCACGGTTGTTCTTCAGGATCGACAGATTGACCACGGTGATGCCGACCTTTTCGCTGAGGGCCGCGAGCGTCACGCCCCGGGCCGCGAGCAGATCGTCCAGGTGGCAGGTAATCCGATGGGGTTCTTCGACAGGCATCAGATCGTCGTCTCCGCATCCTCGGCGAGCTGTTCCCCCTGCCGCCAAGCGTAGGCGACGATCAGCACCACCAGCGCCACCCCCAGGCCGACGGCCTCCGTGACGCTCAGCCTCGGCAGTTCGATGTTGAAGGCCTGACCCCCCATGTCGAGGGTGGCGCCCTGCGGCAACCGCTGGGACATGCGTTCGGCGACGGCAGTGAGTGTGGCGAGCTGCTCAGTGGTCGGGGCGCCCTTGGTGTCGATCAGGATCGCGACGATGGCGGCCCGGCCATCGTCGGAAACCATGCCGGTGATCCGTTCGTTCCACGGGGATGCAGCCGAGTTGATGAAGTCGATCGATTCCAGCTCGGTGATAGTGTCCTCGATGACGTCGCGGAAATCGTCGACCCGACCGCCTTCGGGGGCCACGAAGATCGCAGCGGCCTGGGTCATGGCGCCCTGCGGGAAGGTCATCCGTAGCTTGTCGAGGGCAACCTGGGAGGAGGAACCGGGGATCTTGAATACGTCGGCGAAGCTGCCCCGGAAGGCCAGAGCGGCACCCCCCATGGCCAGGACCACGAGCAGCCACACGGCAAGAACCAGTTTCGCGTGTTGAAAACACCAGCGACCGAGGGCGTAGAGCTGAGCAGACATCTTCTTCCATCAGTGCAGACTTGCATTCGGGGCACAGCCTACTGCTCACCCCAAAGCCTCCACATCCGGGAAGACCCCGGCCCGGACGACACATCACTGCTCCGTCCAGAACCCCGACGTCACTGCAAGCGATCCCTTGTTCGGGGAGATCCCCGACCTGCTCCAGGCATCAGGCTGGGGTGGACCCCTCACCGTCGGCGCGCTGCTCCGGCTGGATGGACTCAGGCCTTCTGCGTGCGGACCAGATCGGTGCCACGACACGCTCACGGCGGCGACGCGCCAGCATCGTGACCAACCCGATGGTCACCACGAACATCAGGCCCACGGTGATGACACTGCCCTCGGCGCCGAACTCACCTCCGATGAGCCAGTCCGGTCCGGTCGCGGTGGCATGCAGGAAGGCCGGCATCTCGTATCCGGAGACCGGTATCCCCAACAGCGGGCCCTGCACGACGTTCCAGGCGGCGTGGTAGCCGATCGTCACCCACAGGGAACGCGTCAGGGCGTACAGCGTCCCGAGCAACATCCCACCGGCCAGGGCCACCGATATGCCTCCCCACACGGTGGCACCGGGATTTGTCATGTGCATGAGCCCGAACACCAACCCGGATCCGATGATCGCTGCCCACGTACCGAACATCTGCTCCATCAAACGGTAGCCGATCCCGCGGTACAGCAGTTCCTCACCGATAGCCGCGCTGGCCCCCGCCCCCAGGACGGTCACGGCAATGGCTCCCAGGTCCGGCTGCTCCACGACACTCCACCGGTACCCACCGGCCAGCGCGATGGCACCGCAGCAGACGAGAAAGGCTGCTGCGCCACAGGCCAGGCCGATCGCCAGTCCCCGGGCCCAGTGCGTTCTGAGCTCATGGATGTTGCGACGTCGCTCCAGAAAGCGGACGACCAGAAAATACGCGCTACTCAACGTCACTATTTGTATGAGCGCAGCGGGAACGGCAAGGACCGTTTGTAGTTCCTCCGGGGGCACAAAGTTGCCCACGATGACGTTCAAGGCCTGGCTTATCAGGAACATGGCGATCAGGTAGACGACGAACCGGACGACGATGCCGACAGCCGTCCCGACCCGCCCAGGACCCCAGTACGCGCGCGACGGGATGTCGGGCACAAGACCATTGGATCGTGACGTGCCGGGTTCTTCTGACAAGTGGACGGAGTTTGTCACCAGTAAACCTCCTCGTAGTAGAAAATGTGGTTCGGGTACACCATCGACAACAGCAGCGCCAAGGCTGTCCCGTTGACACGAGACCGCTCCCGAGATTTCTCGTCACGCATGATCACGACTCCGTTTCAGCCGCGGGAGAAAACGGCCATGGCGCCAGATACGTGAGTGCTGACGATGCTCAGGAACCTCTCTACGTCATCACGGTAGTAAAAATGTCCACCCTCGAAGAGAGATATCTGAAACTCGGCATCGGTGCATTCCTTCCAGAAGCTCAGGGCCTTCGGATCGACACGATCATCACCGTGTCCGCCCAACGCCACGATGGGGATGTCCAGACGAGGAAGCCGATGACCGTGGTACCGATTCGTCGCGTCATGATCGGCTCGGATCGCGGGCCACACCAGTTCGCGTAGCTCCGGATCGTTCAACACCTCTCCGGTGTCTTGATCCATGTCGCACAGCGTCGCGGCCAGCTCCTCGTCGGACTGGTGTCGTCCCGGTGTGAGTGCCGCGACCGGAAGCCTCGCGGAGACCAACAGCAGCGCGACGGGCAGCCCGACCTCACGCAGAAGCACCGCCACCTCGTGGGCGATGGATCCGCCCATGCTGTGCCCGAACAGCACCAGTGGGAGAGACGCCTCGGCGTGCAGGTTCTCCAGATCGGCGGCGACCATCCGCGCCATGGCACGAAGGGACGGCACCGGGGGGTCGAGGAGGCGGTCCTCCCGTGCCGGGTAACGCACGGCAACCAGTTCCACATCCTGCGCGCCCCCTGCGAGTCCGTTCAGCCACGTGGCGTATGCGCTGGCGGTCCCCCCTGCGTGGGGGAAGCACACCATCCGAACATCGGGGCAAGGCCCGGTGGCACCGTAGTCTCGCAGCCATTCCTGACGTCCCGGCATCAGGATCCCACCTTCTCCAGCTCCGGGGTCCCGGTTTCCTCGATCGTGCGTACGACATCCGTGCCACCGTCGCGACGTGCCCGGGACTGCGCTAGACCGATGAGGTCATCCGGGCTCGCGTCTGGCACCTCGTCGTCGAAACGGACCAGCGCATTCCATCGCCGCGTGGAAATCACCAGGGCGAGAACGACCACCCCGCACACCACATAAACCATGGCGATGGCACGCCCGGGGCCGTCGCCCAGCACTGCGTGGACCGCGGGTTCGACGCCGGGAACGTTCGCCATCAACCACTCCATCAGAGCCGTGCCCTGGGGCGCCAGCACGCCGAAACCCAACGGCGCGCTCGCGGTGGACACCATGGTGTTGATCGCGAACACACGGCCCTGGAGACGGGCCGGCACCTTCGTCTGGATGATCGTCATCACCACACCGTTGGCCAGCATGATCAATCCCGATAGCCCAAAAACTCCCACACACACCAGCGGCAGCCAAGGCCGGGAAGCGACGATGAGGGCGCAGATTCCCAACATCAACGACATCACGCGCACGGCGTCCATGCGACGGCGGCGTGGGCCACCCCAGATGCTCATCCCGATTCCGGCAAGGATGCCCGCGCCACCAGCGATTGCGGTAACGACGGCAACCTCACTCAAGGATCCGAAGGTCAACACCATCGGGGCAACCAGCGAGAGAAGGGGAGCCAGGAACAGGTTGATCAGCGCGAAGTACAGCAACATGGAGCGGAAGTACCTGCTGCGCATCGAGAACCGGAAACCACCACGGATCTCCTCCCACAAGGACTCCGGAACCTCCGGCATGGCGGTCGGGAAACGGACCAGGGCGACGGTGGCGATCGCGAACACGTAGGAGACGACATCGAACGCCAGGATTCCCGGCAGCCCAAAGACGGCGAGCAGGCCGACCCCGAACAATGGTGCGATGAAATTCGCGGCCCCGATGGCCGATTGCAGCATGCCGTTCGCATGTCCCAGGTAGCGTTTCGGAACGATCTGCGGCAGCGCGGACTGGAAGGCCACGCGCTGGCAGGTGACGGCGCAGGCCACGAGACCGAACGCCAACATCATGTTCCACAGCTCCATGGCGTTGGTCATCGTCAGCAACAGGAGCAGCGCGAGCAGAACCATGCAGGCCGCGTCGAAGAGCATGATGAGCGTGCGGCGGTTGAATCTGTCGACGACCGCCCCCGCGATGGGGGAGACGATGAGATTCGGCAGGACTCCCAGCACCCCGACGATCCCGAAGAGCACCAGGTCGTTGGTCTGGGTCAGCACCCACAGCGGCAACGCGAACTCGGTCAACGTCGATCCCGTGAACGAGATCATCTGCCCCGATGCGATGATGGCGAACTTCCCCAGCCCGGGTAGCGTTTCAGCAGATTCCCGACCGCTCTGTAGCACAGACCTGAGCCTGGGCTGATGACCAGGTCTGACCGTTTCCCTCGCGATCCTGCTGTCGTACAGCCACCACGTCGCGGCGGCCCCCCGGACGGGACGGGTGAGACCGGACTCCGTGTGGTCCATGACCCGGCAATGCACCGTTGTGAGGATCTCGGCCAGTTCATCGGGCCGGTAGTTGAGGAAGTAGTGGCCGGCGTCCTGGATGCAGACAGACGCGGTTCGATCGGAATACACGGACCATTCGTCACTGCGTTCCTCCCAGAACCGGGTGGCCTGATCGGCTTCACCGATGACGCTGATCACCGGGGCCCGGAAGCGTTGCACGTCGCCGCTGAAGACGTCTGTGAAGTAGTCCTCCGCGAACCGGGCGTCCCGGCGCATGGCCTTGACCATGTGGGCTGCGTGTTCCTCGTCCATGGCGTTGATGTCGGTCCCCATGCCGGCCAGCCAGTTGGTGTGGTTTCTATCGGCGGTGAGCCGGTCCTGGGCGGACCATCTGGCCAGGGTCGCGAGGACCCTGTTGGCTGGTCGGGCCACCGGGAAGGCGCCCCCGATGTAGAGGGCCTCGATGCCACGGCCTCGGCGGGTGAGTTCCTCCGCGACGGCCGCTGCCACGGCGGATCCGGGCACGCAGTGACCGTAGATGATCAAATTGCCATCGATCCGCTGCAAGATCTCGTCGGCGACGACCGCAGCCAGTTCGCGGGTCGGGAGCCCCCCCCCGCCAAGAGCCACGTCATGTCCCGGGGGTTCCACCGAGTAGAGCGAGTATCCCGTCGGGAGCGCTTCGGCCAGGTCACTGAAAACGCTGGCATTTGCACCACCGTAAGGGATGGTAACAATTGACGCGACGCGCTCTGCGGCACTGATCGGCTTCGTGAGCTCGTACAACAGATGGCGTTCGACACCACCACCCCGCCGGTCCTCGATCAGTTTCGCCAGCTTCTCAATGGTGGGGTTGGAGATGATGTCCATCACGGAGACAGTCACTTCCTCCCCCACGATCGGTTTGATATAGGCAACGGCCTTCGTCGCCAGCAGCGAGTCGCCGCCCAAGTCGAAGAAGTCCGCGACAACACTGGGGGTCCTGATTCCCAACAGATCGGCGTAGACGGCAGCGAGGCCTGCCTCCAGCTCGGTACGGGGAGCGATGTCAGCAGCCGCAACCACGCCGCGTTCCGGCTCGGTCAGGGCGGCCCGGTCCACCTTGCCGTTCCCCTTAGTCGGGAACACATCCACCGTGGCATAGGCCCGAGGAATCATGTAATCCGGCAGAGTGCGCGCCAGGTGGTCACGAATGCCGGCATCGGCGACGGGTGTGATGCCCTCGGCCCACCGGATCCACCCCACCAGTCGCTCGTGACCCGGCTCGCCCCGCAGGTCGACGACGCACTGGGCGACGCCCTCCATGGTCGCCAGGACGGATTCGACCTCACCCAGTTCGACGCGGTAGCCGCGGATCTTGATCTGGTCGTCGGTGCGTCCGTGGAAGGCCAGCTGCCCGTCGGGACGCCAGCTCACCACGTCACCGGTGCGGTACATGCGTTCGCCGGCACCGCTCAGCGGATCGGCGACGAAACACGACGCGGTCATGCCCGGGCGTGACAGGTAGCCGCGCGCCAGGCGACCGGAAATGTACAGCTCCCCGCGCACCCCCGGTGGCACCGGGCGCAGCCGGTCGTCGAGCACGTAGGTCCGCACGCCGGGCATCGGAGTGCCGATCGGCCACACCGCCTCGAGAGTCTCGAGGTCGGGAGTGACCTCGGTGGCGGTGCAGGCTCCGATGGCCTCGGTCGGCCCGTAGTTGTTGATGACACGGCAATCGACATTCTTCGCCAGGTCACGCATCCACTGCGAGGGAGAACCCTCGCCGGAAAGCACCAGACTGCGGCGCGGCGCGACCGCTGCCGCATTCACCTGGGCGGTCAGCGCCGCCATGTGTGAAGGCGTCATCTTGAGGTGGTTTACCTCGTGGCGCGCCAGGAACCGCGCCAGTTCCTCCCCCGTGATACGGCCATCCATGGCGTGGAGGGTGCCACCATGGATCAGGGGTAGATAGAACATCGGCAGGCTGAAGTCAAACGCGAGCGACTGCAACAGCGCGTACGAGCCACCGCGCACCACATCCAGATCGGAGGAGACGTCCCGCAAGTAGTGAACGACCTCACGCTGTTCAACCTCCACTCCTTTCGGTTTGCCCGTGGTCCCGGATGTGTAGATGACATAGGCGAGGTTGCTCGGAGCCGCCGGGGTGGGAACGGCCACCGATCGCTCGGCCAGGAGATCGTCGTAGGAGATGGTCTCGACGTCCGTGTCCACCTCGAGGGTGCCGTCGTGGATGCACAGAGCAGCGCGAGAGTCGGCCAGGATGTATTCGAGGCGATCGCGTGGCATGGCCGGGTCCAACGGCACGTAGGCGCCACCGGCTGCCAGCACCCCGAGGATCGAGGGGGCCGCCGGGATCGCCCGGTTGAATGCGATCGCCACCTTCGCATCGGGGCCGATCCCCTTGGCCGCCAGGCGTAGGGCGATCCTGTCGGCGCACCCGTGTAGCTGGCCGACGGTGATCGTCTCGTCGCCCTCGACCACCGCCGGACGCGACGGATCACCGTCCGCGCCGAGCCGGATCAGCTGGTGCAGCGTACGGTCGGGCGCAACCTTCCGAACCGGTCCCTGCGCCCACACGCGCGTGACCAGGTCATGTTCGGTATCGGTGAGCAGGTCGATGTCGAGCACACGAACCATGGGATCGGCGACGACACGGGCGAGCAGCATGGTCAGGCGATCGGCCAGCGTCTCGACCCGGAACGCGTCGAACAGGTCGGTGCGATACATCAGGGATGCCACATAACGGCCGGCTTCGTCCGAGCAGATGTGCAGTCCGAGATCGTAATGGGTTACCGCGGTGGTGGCCCCGATCTCACTGAACCGGAGCGCGTCGGACCCATTCATGGCAGGTTTCACCGCGGTGACCAGCTCATCGACTGCCAGACTGACCTGGAAGAGCGGCGAATTGTTGGCGACCCGCTGCAGGGCGAGGGCCTTGACGATGTCGCCGAACGGCACGTTCTGGGAGGAGAACGCGTCCAGCGCGGTTTCGCGACTACGGGAGAGCAGTTCTCGGAAGCTCGGGTTGTCGGCCAGCTGGGAACGCATCGCCACCATGTTCACGAAATTGCCGACCACGTCCTCGGCTCCACTGGTGTCACGGTTCGCCACCGGTGTGCCGATCACGAAATCTCGTTGGGTGCTGTGCTTGGCCAGTAGCACCTGGTACAGCGCGAGCATGGCCATGTAGAAGGTGGCTCCTTCGGCGGCAGCCAGTGCCTTGAGTTGTTCGACAAGCCCCGTCGGAAGCGTGAACTCGTGGGTGCGGCCCCGGCTCGACATGGTGGCTGGACGAGGCTTGGCGACATCGAGTTCCAGGTTCCGGGTTCCTGCGAGCCTCTCCACCCGCTGCGCCAGTGCCCGTTCGCGCCTGGCAGCACGCTCCACGGTGGCCTCGTACACCGCGATGTCCTCGTACTGCAGGGGACGTGCGCCGAGATCGATGCTGCCGTTGTGGACAGCCTGCTCGAGCGCCTGCCGCAGGTGTGACTTCAGCAGTTCCACAGACCACCCGTCGACGATGATGTGGTGGGCTGTGAAGAGCACCACATGGTCATCGTCGGCGAGTGTCAAGGAGTGGAAACGTGCCAGAGGACCGGCAGCGATGTCGAACGGTGTCGCGAGTATGCGTGAAAACTCCTCCTCGGCCGAGGCCAACGGATCATCGACGCCACGCAGATCCATGACCGGAATCTCCGCTCCAGTGTCCTCGTGGAGCACCACCGTCGGCTCCCCCAGGTCATCCGCGGGGTACCTGACACGCAGGATGTCGTAGCGGGCCATCAGCGCTCGGCAGGCCTCCCGGATCCGCTGCTGGTCAACCGGCCCCTGAACCCTGAGGCCGAAACCCACCACATAGGCGGCGGACCCCGGATCCATGCGATCCTCGACCCACAACCCGGTCTGGGTAGGACCCAGCGGGACGACGGCATCGGCCTGTCGCGGACCGGGACCGGAGGGAAGCGACCGAGCCCGGCGCAACCGTTCGGCCAACAACTGCTTCTTACGCTCCTGTGGAGCAGTCACGGTGCTCTGCGTTCTCACCGAGTCGGAAATGGGTGTGTGGGTCATGATGTGGGCTCTCCCTCCAGCTCGGCGAGCAAAATGGTTTCCAGGATCGCGGCCTGGTCCCGCAGCACGGGAGCCTCGAAAACAGTACGCAGCGGCAGGTCGACCTCCAGGCGATCGCTGATTCGTGCCGCCACCTTGGTCGCCAGCAACGAGTTCCCACCAGAATCGAAGAAATGGTCCAGGGCGCCGATCACACGGTCATCCGCGAAAACCTCCTGCCAGATCTCGGCCAGCAACGCCTCGACACCGTCCTCGGGCTCGATGTAGCCGCGCTGGCTTCCCCACTGCGGGGCCGGCAGCCGAGTCTCGTCGAGTTTTCCCTGCACGGTGATGGGGAACCCTTCCACAGCCACGATGGAATCCGGAACCGCGTACGAAGGCAGGAGATCGGCGAGGGCCAGGCGACAAGACGCGACATCGAAGGTGTCCGCGGGGAACGCGACAACCCATGCGGCGATACGAGGGGTGGCATCACCGGCATGTCCCACCCCGACGTGTGCGGCGAGAACCCCGTCGACGGCCAACAACGCCTGCTCAACCTCACCGGGCTCCACGCGGAAGCCCCTGATCTTGATCTGCCGGTCGGTGCGACCAATGAAGTCGTAGTGCCCGTCGGGTCGCAGCCGCACCAGATCACCGGTGCGGTACATGACCGCCCCGGGTTCACCCCAAGTCGCAGCGACGAAACGCGACGCGGTCAGCCCGGGACGACGGTGGTATCCACGGGCGATTCCGACCCCGCTCACATACAGCTCACCCATGGAACCGGGTGGAACGGGTTGCAGGTACTCGTCGAGGACGGCGACGGACAGGCCGTGCACCCCCCCGCCAATCGGGATCATTCCGGTTTCGGAGCCGTCCAGGCGGTACCTGGTGACATCTATCGTCGTCTCGGTCGGGCCGTACAGGTTGAGCACCGGACGTCGTCCCACCTCATCGGCGACCGTAGCCGCGGACAGCGCCTCGCCGGCGACCATGAGGGCAAGTCCGGGGGGCAGGCAGTCCTTCGGCAGCGCCCTCAGGGTGGTGGGGACGAAAATGGCTCGACGGACGTCATGACGTCGCAGATAGTCGCCGAGCGCAGCGTCCGGGGCACGCAGTTCATCGGGCACGAGAACCAGGCAGGCACCGTGGAACAGCGCCATCGTGAGTTCGGAAACCGAGGCGTCGAAACTGAACGAGGCGAACAGCAGCATCGTCTCCTCGGGGCATGCGCCCTGTCCAGCGCGTTGTGACGCGGCCAGGGCAGCAAGGCCGCGGTGCGTGACAACGACACCCTTCGGCCTGCCTGTGGAACCCGAGGTGTAGATGAGATAGCACGGATGATCCGTGGAGGGCGGCACGCGCAGCTCATCGGCTCGGATCGGCCCGTCATCGTAGGCACCGATGGCGGCAACGGTGTCCGGAGCGTCCAGCAGCACCGCGACGTCGAAATGATTCGCATCAGCAGCGGTGGTGATCACCAGGTCCGCCCCGGAGTCGTTGAGCAGGTAGGAGATACGCTCGACGGGCTGGTCGGGGTCGATGGGTACGTAGGCAGCACCCGCTTTTTCGACACCGACGATGGCGACGACCGCCCGGACGGACTTGCGCAGCGACAGCGCAACGATGTCCTCGGCACCGATGCCCCGCTGAATCAGCCAGCGGGCGAACTGGTTCGAGGCAGCGTCGAGTTCCGCATAGGTCAGAACATCGTCGCCGCAGCGCACGGCATCGTGATCGGGGTCGATCTGAACCGCATCAGCGAACAGTTCCGAGAACGTACGTGGTTGCCCGGCGACCGGTCCGGTTTGGACCGCGGCGTCGCGTTCCTCGTCGCTGAGGATGTCGATGGCACCGATCCGCCTGTTCGCATCGGCGCCGAAGGCCTCCAGGACCCTGAGGAACCGGGTGACGATGTCCTCGGCGGCCCCGGCGTCGAGGCAATCCGTCACGTAGTCCAGTTGGATGCTGAGTTCCATGCCGTCGGGCCCGGGTACCTCACCGATGCTGAAGCCGAGGTCGAACTTAGCGCCCAGCGGTCCGGGATGCAGATCCTCGGTCCCCACCCCGGGCAACGTCAGCCTCACGGTGTTGCCCCCGCTCTCAGACAGGTGATTCACCATGACCTGGAACAGCGGGTGGCGTCCCGGGACACGGGCCGGAGCGAGAGCATCCACGACCATGTCGAAGGGCACCCGGGAGTGTTCGACCGCCCCCAGGATCGCTTCCCGGGAGGCCTCGACGGTCGCCGCGATCGTCGGATTACCGGTGAGGTCGTGCCGGATCGCCAGTGTGTTGACGAAAAAACCAACCAGCGGTTCCAGGGCGGGATCGTCGCGTCCCGTCGTCACCGTGCCAAGCGCCATGTCCTCCCCTGCTCCGAGACGATTCAGCAGCACGGCCACAGCGGCATGGCACACCATGAACACCGACGCACCGTGCTCGGAGGCCAGACGCTGCAGCCGGGACAGGGCCTCGGCTGGCAGCGCACCCTCCACGGTGCCGCTGGGACGCGCACCCGAGGGTGTGCCCGGTTTTTCTCCCGGCAACCGGATCTCCTCGGGCAGCCCTGCCAGGGTGGCGCGCCACCACTCGATCTCCTCGCTCTGCTCAGCTGAGCGTTCACGCTGCCAGAGTGTGTGATCAGCGTAGGTGACGGGAAGTGGAGCCCACCCGGGGGCCCGGCCGAGGCGCCGGGCAACATAGGCCTCCTCCAGGTCGCGCAGCAGGGGTGCCAGGGACAGGCCATCGCTGGCGATGTGATGCATGACCAGGACGACGATGTGGCTGTCAACGGACTCCCGGAGAATCCAGAGGCGGATCGGCAGGTCGCGTTCCAGGTCGAAGGAGCGTGCGCTGCTCTCCTGCACCAACGCCATGCGTTCCTGTTCGTCGAGAGCAGACACGTCGAGCACGGTGCACAGATCGGAGACCTCGGGAACCGCCATCAAGCGCTGGAAGGGTTCGCCGTCGACGGAGATCATGACGGTGCGCAGGCTTTCCTGACGTTCGACGACGTCACACAACGCCTGCTGCAGCGCGGGAACGTCGAGGACACCCCGCAGCCGGGCGACCAGGGGGAGATTGTAGGCGGAGGATGCCCCCTCCAGGCGTGTGACGGTCCACAGCCGGCGCTGCGCGAACGATGCCGGCAGCTGCTCGGGCCGGGGATGGTGGACGATGCGTTCGCCCCCGCTCTGGGTGTCCAGCACCGGCTCGGTGGGCAGGTCGTGGGGCTTCACCGTGGCCTCGTGGCGGCTGCTGGTGGAGGGGTGAGGGTCATCTGCCGACTCCAACCGAGCCGTCAGGGCACGGGCAGTCGGCGCCTCGAAGACGTCGCGCAACCGCAGCCGCTTCTCCGGTCCCCCGAGTCGCGCCACGATCCGGGCGGCGATCAATGAGTGCCCCCCCAGGAGGAAGAAATTGTCCTCCGGGCCGACCGCATCTACCCCCAGTTCCTCCGCGAAGACCGCGCACGCCCGTGCCTCCAGGGCAGTGGCGGGGTCCTGCAGGGTGGGTGTCACCGTCGCCGGCGGGAGGGCCCGTCGGTCCAGCTTGCCGTTCGGCGTCCTCGGGAAGGAGTCCAGTCCCATGATGACCGCCGGGACCATGTACGGAGGTAGCGCTGCCTCGGCACGGGCCCGGACGACCGTGGTGTCGGCATCCTCACCGGTGACGTACCCCACCAAACGGCCCGGGGCGTCGGGGGCCTCGATGACCACGGCCCCCGTCACACCGGGAGTATCCGCCAAGCATCGTTCGATCTCGCCCGGTTCGACACGGAAGCCGCGGACCTTGAGCTGCGAGTCAGCACGTCCGAGGTACATGAGCTCCCACGATCTGTTCCAGGCCACGACATCACCGGTGCGGTAGAGGACCTCGCCCTGCCGGAACGGATCGGCGACGAAACGGCTGGCGGTCAGTCCCGGTCGGTTGAGGTATCCGATCGCCAGGCCGGGACCGCCGATGTACAGCTCCCCGGGAACTCCCGGTGGAACGGGTCGCAGGAAGTCATCGAGCACGACCAGCCGGACGGCATCGATGGCACGACCGATCGGTGGCGCTTCCTGACCCCGGGAAGGGGACAACGGACCGGCGACGGCGACAACGATCGTCGCCTCGGTGGGCCCGTAGGCGTTGAACAGTCTCCGCCCGGGGGCAAAACGTTCGACCAGGTCGGCACTCAGCGCCTCCGCGGTCGAAACCAGCACCGGCACCCCGGTCAGGGAGCCGTCGATGGTAGTCAGCACACTCGGGGTGAGCAGCGCTGCGTCGACGTGTTCAAGTACCGTGCGCAGCTCCTCACCTACGAGTGGCCCGGGTTCGGGAACCACGAGACTTCCTCCACTCCCCCAGACCATGCACAGTTCCATGATGGCCACGTCGAACGACAGGGACGTGATCTGCAGCACCCGCATCCCGGGCCAGCATCCGGTCCGCCAGGTCAGTGAGCGAGCGAAGACACCGAGCCCGCGGCGAGTGATGCACACCCCCTTGGGACGACCGGTGGAGCCGGAGGTGTAGATCACATAGACCGGTTCTTCTGCTGCGGGAGCGCGCGATGGCAGTGGACCCGGTTCCTCGGAGCCAACCCGCCCCATCTCAAGCACCGGGAGATCACAGGAGGCGGCCATGACGGACACACCCGCGTCGCGCGCCAGGATCAGGCGCGGAGCCGCATCCTCCGTGACCTGGGTCAGGCGCGCCGTCGGGTGGGTGACGTCCAGCGGAAGCAGAGCGGCACCGGTTCGCGCGACGGCCAACACGGCCACGATCGTGTCTGCGCTGCGGGGAACGCAGACGCCGACAACATCGCCCGGTCGCACCCCTTCAGCGAGCAGCCGGTGGGCCCACCAGCGGCTTTCCCATTCCAGATCGGCGTAGGTCAGTTCCCGGTCCCCCATGACGGCGGGCGCGGTATCTCCCACGATGGCGTGTGCCGAGGCGAACAGATCGTCGAGCCCCATGGCCGGAACTTCCGGTGCCGGCATGGCGGATCCCGTCGCCCGCAGCGAATCGAGTTCCCCGGGCAGCAACACATCGAGTCCCGAGACCGGGGTAGAGGGATCGTCCGCGAGCTGGCTCAGCACCTTTGAAAGGCGGGCGGCCAAGTGCTCGACGGTGCTCACATCGTAGCGGTCGGCGGCGAACTCCAGTTCCAGGGCAAGGCCGTTCCTGGTCTCGCCGAACGCGATGGTCAGGTCGAACTTCGAGCTGGCGACATCATCGCCGACGAGACGGGCGCGGCCGGTGCCGAACGGAATCTCCGTGTCCAGCGGTCCGCGGTCCGCGAGCGACACGAGCACTGTCTGGAACACCGGATGGCTACCGGGTACGCGTTCCTGCCGCAGCGCCGCCACGACATCGTCGAACGGGACGTGCGCATGGGCGAGCGCCTCGGCGTCACGGTGGCGCACCTCAGCGAGCCAGTCGGTGAAACGCGGGTCCCCCACGAGCCGTGTGCGCAACGCGATCGGGTTGATGAAGAATCCAACGGTTTCCTCGAAGGCGACATTATCACGTCCTGCCGTGACGGTTCCGAGCACGAGATCAGGACCGGCACCCAGACGGCTCAGCAGGGCCGTGAAAGCGGCGTGCACGACCATGAACACGGTGGCTCCCTCACGGCGGGCCAGGGCACGCAAGCCCTCCAGTGTGGCCATCGGCACCTCGTCACGAATCACCCGGGCGGCAGCAGCCGTCCTCCCTGCAGAAGAGCTCGCGGGCAGGCCTGACCTGGCGGGTGCATCGGCCAGTTGGGTCAGCCACCACGCGGTTTCGCGTGCAGTCAACGAGTTCGGGTCGTCATCATCGCCCAGGATGTGTGCCTGCGCGGCAGCCCAGTCAGCGGGCTGCAGACCGGAACTCGGCCAGGATGGTTCCTCACCGTTCTGACGGCAACCGTAGGCGTATGACAGGTCCTTCAGCAGGGGGGCGAACGAGGAGCCGTCGACCGCGATGTGATGGAACACCAAAGCGATCCGGCCTCCGCCGGCACCCATCGGCAGCACAACCACACGCACCGGAATCTCCGCCGAGATGTCCAAGCCCACGCCGAGAGCCGCGGTGAACATGTCGGGGTCCGTCACCACGTGGATACGGGCCGGCACCCGGGTCGTCGCCTCGGCAGGGGTCAGGATTCGTTGCCAAGGTTCGCCATCACGCTCAACGACGAGGGTGCGCAGCGCCTCGTGACGACCGACGAGGTCGCTGACGGCCTCCCGCAGAGCGGTCACATCGAGCACATCCACGTCGAGAACGACCGGAACGTTGTAGGCGGCCGGATCCGCGACGAGGTCCTGCTCCAACCAGAGCCTCCGCTGCGCCCGCGAAGCGGGCAGCATGCCATCGGCCGGTCGCTCCACCTCGCGGATCAGTTCCGTGGCGGACCCGCCGCCCGCGAAACGCGCCCACGCCCGCGGCACTGGGTCGGTGAACACGTCACTGACGGCAATCGT
>ERZ773250.958-NODE-958-length-15396-cov-11.554788_pt1 | contig 15396 bp, 10 predicted proteins | sample MGYA00511258_ERZ773250 | MGnify/ENA primary metagenome ERZ773250 (study PRJEB29015, sample SAMEA2738164) | human oral metagenome | biome: human oral; feature: human-associated habitat; material: saliva | place: China | collected 2187 ... | reverse complement strand
GGTAACCTCACATACTACGCCCCTCCCTGCGGGGGAGGGGTTGGGGGAGGGGCCAGCTGGGGAAAAGAGCAAGGCCAGCTGGGGAAAAGAGCAAGGCCAGCTGGGGTCAGTGTTAGGCCACTACTTCCCTCTCATCATGAATAAAACCTCCTTTCTCTTTGTACACTATAAAAAAAGTGTTATATTTGCACCAGTAAACCTAAATCAAAGCATTCATGTCTAAATCTACTACTGTCTTCTTGGGTGTAAGGAAGCATGCGTTATACCGCTACAAGTAGAGATAAACAACTTTATATATATGCAAACAAAAGTATTATATGGCTTGACGGGGGCACTGGCAATGGGTGCGGTCGTTCCTGCGCAGGCACAGAAGAAACCGATGAACATCGTTTTCATTATGAGCGATGACCATTCGTATCAGACGATCAGTGCGTATGACAAACGGTTTATCAGTACTCCTAACATCGATTGGCTGGCTGATAACGGTGTGAAGTTCCAAGAGAGTTTCGTCGCAAACTCGCTTAGTGGCCCTTCACGTGCTTGTATGCTCACTGGTAAACACAGCCATGCTAATGGCTTCACCGACAACACCAAGACCTTTGATGGTAGTCAGCAGACCTTCCCAAAGCTGCTTCAGAAGCAGGGCTACCAGACTGCCATGATTGGAAAATGGCATCTCACCTCACTCCCAACAGGCTTTAATTACTGGGACATCCTCATCGGACAGGGCGACTACTACAACCCTGACTTCCTTAGCAATGGGAAGAGAATACGCCGCTCGGGCTATGTCACGAATATTATTGCGGACATGGCGATAGACTGGATGGAGCATAAACGCGATAAGACAAAGCCTTTCTGTCTGCTAATGCACAATAAAGCGCCTCATAGAGTATGGAATCCTGACACTTGCGACTTGCGTCTTTATGACGACGTGACCTATCCGTTGCCTAAAACCTTCTATGATGACTATGCTGGAAGACTTGCTGCTCAGAAGCAGAAGATGAGCATCATCAAGGATATGGACCTTGTTTACGACAATAAGATGGCCGACAAAGAGAACGAGATCCATACTACTACGGGACTTGAACCATGGGGACGTGCGAACTACAACCGTATGTCGCCTTCACAACGTGCACAGTGGGATAGCTATTACGACCCTATCATCAAGAAGTTTAAGGAGGATAAACTCTCTGGTAAGGCACTGGCCGAATGGAAGTATCAACGCTATATGCATGACTACATGCGAGTAATTCATTCTGTCGACCGCAACGTTGGGCGTGTCATTGAATACCTCCGTGAACATAACTTACTGGACAATACAATGATCGTCTACACCTCTGATCAGGGGTTCTACATGGGCGAACATGGATGGTTCGACAAGCGTTTTATGTATGAGGAGTCGTTCCGCACGCCACTATTGATTTACTTCCCTGGGGGCAAGCATGGCGTTATCAACGAGATGGTTCAGAACATCGACTATGCTCCAACATTCCTCGATGTGGCTGGCGCAAAGATACCTTCTGATATACAGGGGCGTTCGTTCCTACCTCTGTTAGAGGGTAAGAAGCCATCAGACTGGCGCAAGTCGCTCTATTATCACTACTACGAATACCCTGCCGAGCACTCTGTTTGCCGCCACTATGGTATCCGTACGAAGCGATATACGCTCATTCATTTCTACAACGATATCGACTCTTGGGAGCTATACGACCTGAAGAAAGACCCTGAACAGATGCATAATATCTACGGGAAACCTGGTACGGAGAAGCTCACAAAGAACTTGAAGAAGCAACTCTTGCAGCTTCAGGTGCAATATAATGACCCAATTCGCAATAAGGGACTATAAGGCTTGAACGCTAACGCTACTGAGATACCCCTACAAAGAGGTTGACTTACGGTGCACAGCGTGTGTGTGTAAGTGCTCTTGTAGGGGTTTCTTTGTGTCTTATCGTCACCTCTACCCGAGGATAGGAGTGGGGGTACGGCCTGTGTGGGGACACTTCTTCCATGAAAAACGCAAGGTTCTGTTACTGTGAAATATCTTTACAGAAACGTTAACCGAACCACTTAGAAAGGCTCATCACATCCGTCTCTTTGACTATCGTAACCTCCTTACTATCAAAGACTTGAACACGTATCTCCAAGAAGGGCATGTTCTACATGCAAGAAGGGCGTCTTCAAGGGGCAAGAAGGGCATGTTCTGCATGCTTGAAAGGCCTTGTCTTGGACAGAGTAAAGGCCCCTGTGGATAGGATAGGTAAACATTCTTTACACGACAGAGAGGGGAGACAGGGTAAGAGGAGACAGAGTAACAAAGGAACAGAGGAATAGTAACAAAGTTGAAGGGGACAGGGTAACATGAGAACAGGGGGTAGTAACAAGAGATGAGGAGACAGGGTAACAAAGGAACGGGGGGTAGTAACAGAGGGAGAAGGGGATTGGAGTGTGTAATATAGATGAAGGAGAATAACAGAGAGAAGGAAGAAAACAAAAGGAGGGGGTGGGGTTTTGGTGGGATTAGTCAACTTATATCGTGGATTGAACCGCTGTGTTTTGTTTGCTAATCGGCTCTTAATCGGATGGATAAAATATAAGAATAATAGGTTGCTCATACCCTACTCTACGCAGAGAAAGCATGAGAACAATAAGACAGATTACTTTTGTAGAATATTCTGAAAGCTAAAACGTTACAAAGACAATAAGAGTATCTTAGTAACTAAAGGCTAAAACATTTCGCAGACTATGGGGGTATCTCAATAACAAAAGGCTAAAATATTTTGCAGAGCATGAGAGTATCTCAATAACAAAAGGCTGAAACGTTTCGCAGACCATGAGATTTTCTCAATAACAAAAGGCTGAAACATTTCGCAGACCATGAGACTCTCTCAATAACAAAAGGCTGAAACGTTACGCAGACCATGAAATTTTCTCAATAACAAAAGGCTGAAACGTTTTGCAGACTATGAGAGTATCTCAATAACAAAAGGCTAAAATATTGCGCAGACCATGAGACTCTCTCAATAACAAAAGGATGAAACGCTTCACAGACTATGATAGTATATCGGTAACAAAAGGCTGAAACAATGCGTAGACCATGAGATTTTCTCTATAACAAAAGGCCGAAACGCTTCATAGATTATGAGAGTATATCGGTAACAAAAGGCTGAAACGTTGCGCAGACCGTGAGACTCTCTCAATAACAATAGGCCGAAACGCTTCATAGATTATGAGAGTATATCGGTAACAAAAGGCCGAAGCGTTTCGCAGACTATGGGGTATCTCGGTGATCACTCCCCTCTCCATTCGGAGAGGGGACGGGGGTGAGGTTTCTACTCCACTAAAACTCCACAGTGACCCTACCGTTTATTTGTCGGCCTGTGAGGTAGTTTGGCACCGCATACTGCTGTCCGGCGATGTCGGTAACCCAGTAGTATGAGTTGACGTTGTTTATCCCGAAGAGGTTTAAACAGTCTATTCCAAGCCAGATGTTCTTAAAGACTGTATTGCTGCGACCGTCATGGTTGTCTAATAGTCGGTAACTCATACCGATGTCGGCACGCTTATAAGCAGGTGCTCGGAAGGTGTTGTTCTCCAGTTCCTTGTGTGGTGCAGAGAACGGCAGACCGTCGGCATAGGCCAATTTCAGCGACATACGCCATCGTGTAGTCCCTGGGAAGAAGTCTGTAAAGTATAGGTTTAGCGCATAGCGTTGGTCGGTTGGGAGTGGAATACGCTTACCATTCAACCTCATACTCGTGTTCATCACGCTGAGTGTCAGCCATGAGTCAGCCCCCGGGACGAACTCACCAAAGAGTTTGAGGTCGAGTCCTGTGGCATGACCCGAGGCCGTGTTCTCACCGTAATAAGTCACCTTCACATTGTCGACCGAGTAAGGGACGAGGCGTGAGAGAGCCTTGTAATAAGCCTCAGCAGTGAACTTAAACGGCCTACCCATCATCTCGAAGCGATAAGTCATACCTGCCAACGCATGGATAGACTGCTGTGCTCGTATCTTCTTGTTCAGTGTTGCGTAGGTGACACCATTGACGATTGACGTGTCGCGAAGCTCCTTATAGAACGGAGCCTGGTAATAGATGCCCCCAGCAAGACGGAAACTTAGGTTGCGGTTCCTGCCCGGTGTGATCGTCAACGAGGCCCGAGGAGAGAACAGACTCTCCCCATTAAAGTCCCAATGGGCAAAGCGTATGCCATAGTTCAGCGTGAACAACGTCGGAACAGAGTCACGTGTTTGGAAGTTCCATGTGTCCTGTAAGTAGCTTTCGAAGCGTTTCGCATTCAGTTCGTTACGAGCCCGAAGCGAATAGATCATCTTTAAGTCGCGCCCAGTATGCGGTACGTTATACCCTGCCGAGTCACGGTATTCATATTCAGCCGAGTTCTCCTTGATGCGTTCGAACTTATAGGTCACAGCCCCTTCGAGCTTGTGTTTACCCATGCGGTGCTGCATCATCAGTTTCAAACTGCGTACATTCGCATTAAGATAGTCGCGAGAATGCTGCATATACGTACCCACCCCGAGGTTTTCAGACGTCTCCGTCTGTGTGAGCCAATACTGTCCTTGTATGTCATAGCGCTCCTGCTCCTTCGTTGTGAAAGCCGAAGCGAGGAGGGAAAGGTCGGTGTTTGCACCCAAATGGCGTGTGATCGCCAACGAACCAAAGAATGTTCTAAAGAGGTCTCGTTCCTTTCCATCGAAGTAGACACGGAACTTCTTGACGTTCTGAAGCGTTCCAAAGTTCGTTTCTCGGTCTTCTGGCTCAAAGTCATAACGGTTTTCTGATATATTACCGATAAAGTCCACCTGCCAACGCTTGTTGGGTTTCCATGAGAGATAAGTCTGATAATCGAGGAACGACGGCCGATATTCGCCCTTAGTCTGTAGTGATCCAAGGAGATAACGATTAGTTTTATAACGCACACCATTGGTCCACGTCAACTTCTTCGTAGCCAGTCCGAGGTAGGCCGAAGCCCCTAAGAGAGAGGCCGAAACCGTTGCCTCGGTCCTCTTCGGACGTTTATAAGTGATGTCTAAGGCCGAGCTCATCTTGTCACCATACTTTGCCTCGAAGCCACCCGTTGAGAATCCGATACTCTCAACCATGTCGGGATTGATGATGGAGAGCCCCTCCTGCTGTCCACTTCGCACTAAGAAAGGTCGGAATACCTCTATGTTATTGATATAGACAGAGTTCTCGTCGAATGTTCCTCCACGCACGTTATACTGCGAGGAGAGCTCAGAGTGCGTCGAAACACCCGCCTGCGTCTGTACTAACTCTTCGACAGCGTTGCCCGAAGTAGAGGGTCCTTGCTTCGTCTTCTGAACGTCTAACTCCTCCGTCGTACCGTGCTGCTTGGTCTTTCCTTGCACTACCACCTCTTGCAGTTCGTTGTCGTCAGCAAGCTGAATGAGCATTGTCTGCTTCCCTTTTGGGCGCACGAGAATCCTCGTCTTAGTCCTGTAGCCAATCATAGAGAAGCGCACCTTCACGGAGTCCTCACTCTGTAGTTGCATATTGAACTCACCTTTCAGGTTGGTCATCGACAGTTTTCCTTGCGTAACAACCATGACTGAAGCTAACTCGATAGGGTTCCCGTCCTTGTCAGAAACCTTCCCTTGTAGCGTAAATGATTGTGCTACTGCTATCTGAGCAGCCACGATGAACAATAGTAGTAATATGTATTTCTGAATGTCCTTACGTCTCATACCTTATATAACGATGGTGTTGTGGTTTTATTGTCCTACTCAGTCGCTTAGAAGAGAAAGACTTATCGCAAAGCTCCCCCTCGTCCCTCACGATTCTTCATCAGCCTATACAAAAAAAGTGGATGCGCCTATTCGACACATCCACATCTATCATTAATGTTTTGTTGTAGCCTTTCTTAGCCCAAGTACTTCATGAGTACGCGAGCATTACCGCTCTCACGAATCTTCTCGATAGCCTTCTCACGAATCTGGCGAACACGCTCACGGGTGAGACCCATCTCTGTTCCAATCTCTTCCAGACCCTTCTCTTGACAGCCAATACCGAAGCACTCGGTGACAATCTTTATCTCTCTATCCTTAAGAGTGTTCTGTAGAACGGCCCGAAGGTCGTCTGACATAGACTCGAAATCGACGCTGCGATCGGTGCGAGAGTCGTCACCTGACGAGAGCATATCACTCATTGAGTTATCGTCATCATCGCTGAAAGGAGCGTCGATACTCATGTGGTGGTTGTCAGCACTTTGACTTTGACGGATGCGAGCCTCATCAATACCAGTCAACTCAGCCAACTCGTGGATAGAAGGACGACGGTTGTGTTGCTGCACAAACTCGTTCGTTACCTGGTTAATCTTAGATATAGCACCCACCTGATTGAGCGGTAGTCGCACAATACGGCTCTGCTCAGCGATAGCTTGCAGAATACTTTGACGGATCCACCAGACAGCATACGAGATAAACTTAAAGCCACGAGTCTCATCGAACTTCTCTGCCGCTTTAACCAAGCCAATGTTTCCCTCGTCGATAAGGTCGGTCAGGGAGAGACCTTGGTGTTGGTATTGTTTAGCCACAGAGACGACGAAACGGAGGTTAGCCTTAATCAGTTTCTCCTTCGCGCGTTCGCCTTTTCGGCCGCCCTTATGGATTTCCTGTGCCAGTTCAATCTCCTCGTCAACGGTAATCATCGGCTCACGTCCGATCTCAACAAGGTACTTATCGAGTGCCTCACTGGAACGGTTAGTGATACTTTTTGAAATCTTAAGTTGTCTCATGAATGGTTTACTATTTCCTCCTAAAACTATAGCTATATTCCGTTATCCTAAGTTGATACGGCTTGCAAAGGTACATATAAATATGTGAATAGCCAAATCTCCGTGCGTTTAGTTGTGCTTTTTTATGCTTTTTTATATGTTTCAGGGAGGGAGGGGGGCTACGAGGTTACTTTTATTGGGCAGTTTGCGTGGGAGTGTGTATTTCTTTCTACCACGCTGGGGACTTCTTTCTCTCATAAAGAATATATTTATCTCTCACAGAACTCACAGATTTAACAGAACATTTTGGCGCACGTTTCGAACCCACAGAAGGCCTCCGGCATACAGAATTCACAGAACGTTACTGCCAAAGATGGCTGTAAGGTTCTGTGAAATCGGTTGACTTAATGTCTCTGTGGAATGCTGTGTGTTCTGTTCATCTGTGTTTTTCTGTGAGAAAAAGAATAATTGCGAGACTCGCTGGAGAGGTTTTTCTCTCACAGAGCGCACAGAGTTCACGGAGCGTTTGGCGCACAGTTTCGAGCCCACAGAAGGCCTCCGGCATACAGAGAACACAGAGCGTTTCAGCTAAAGGTGGGTGTTGGGTGATGAGTGGTAGGTGTTGATGATTAGCTAACGTTGGCTGTAAGGTTCTGTGATATCGGTTGACTTAATGTCTCTGTGGAATGCTGTGTGTTCTGTTCATCTGTGTTTTTCTGTGAGAGAAAAAAGGTCATCATTGAGAGATAGAATACTAACTATATAAACAGAGAATGTCAATATATTTTACAGAGAGTTTCCTTCTCTTTTCGAGAAAGGGCCGAGTTTGGGACAAGAAGAGGCCCTTCTCCATTCGAGAACATGCCTTTCAACGTTCAAGAAGGGCGTCTTCTTCATGCAAGAAGGGCATGTTCTCAAAGGCTATACGTAATATGTTGATTTCAAAAACGTTACGTTGCCAATAACAGAGAATAACACAGCTCTATTTAGAGGGTATATAGCTCAACTCATTGTAATGATTTTTTTCATCAGATGAACTCTCCTCTTTCACATACATCACACCCATCTTTAGCAGTAACGCTCTGTGAACTCTGTATGCCGAAGGCCTTCTGTGAGTTCGAAACTGTGCGCAAAAAGGCTCTGTTAACTCTGTGGGCTCTGTGAGAGAAAACTCTACAAAGTATGCAAGCAGCCCAATAGGGGTAACCTCACATACTACTCCCCTCCCTACGGGGGAGGGGCCGGGGGAGGGGCCACTACCCCCCCCCACTCCACTTGTTTCCATCCCTTTTACAACACCACCTTATCCGCTGCTTTCTTCAACGTAGCCAAGAAGTGCACTGCCTCCTCGTGTTGATTTTCGTGGAAGACATTGTTTTCGCCCACTTTGAGGACGATGTCGTTACCCTCTTCCCGCTGTATATGTAGTCGTCCACGGCGGTCGAGAACTATTGCTTTCACGTCGTCCATGAGCAGATATTCCATGTCCTTCGCATGGTGATCATTATGTCGGATGTTATAGAAAGGCGGGATAGCCAAGGCATGGATAGGTACGAGATGTAGTTCATGGCTGTTATAGACCACGAGCACAGGCACATGACGACTAATGATGTTATAGTCGACACGTGTTGACAGGTATCGTTTATCCCGTATGTCAATCTCTGGATAGTCCTTCTCGATAAAGCGCATTGCCGCAGCAGCATACCGTCCCCTACTCTTTCTACCCACATAACGTGCGTAGAGCACCATTAGACAAATGATAATAATCGCCACAACAGGGATTAGAAACATATATGTATCCATAATCATAAATGTGTTTATTTTGTTAACAGGCGTACTACTCATTGCAATCCCCACAAGGACACCATAGTACGCCCTATCTATTTATTATCCTGACTCATCGTCACTCCTCTCTAAGGCGCAAACTCATTATAGTGGACGCGACAGCCGATACAACCCACAACAGGCCCTTGCAACATGCGTCCACCTTATTATATATACAGCCCCAGACCCACATCAGTTCACTACCCGACCGTAAGTTGAAGGCCTACACCTTATTATATATATAGCCATCCACCCACATCAGTTCGCTACCCGAACATGAGTTGAAGGCCTATACCTTATTATATATATAGCCACAAACACGCATCAGTTCGCTACCCAACCGTAAGTTGCAGGCCTATACCTTATTATATATATAGTCACAAAGCCTATGCTTGTGCCACCACGACATCAATCTACGCCCATCTCATCACCGACCACCGTTCACACCCACCCCTTCCAATCCTTAAGAGGACCTAAGGGGTATCTCGGTGATCACTCCCCTCCCTACGGGGGAGGGGACGGGGGAGGGGCCAGTTCTTGGGTGTTGGGGCACCCCCTTAGCTGTTGCTTGTTGTTATTTCCCCCTCTTCTTCCACTCTACATACCCAGCGCCAGCGATGGCGAGGAGCAAGATGACGATAGCGATATAGGCGATTGTCTCAGTGGTAGAGATACTTGTTGGGTGGAAATCGAGCACCACAGTGTGTTTACCTGGCTTCACACTCACAGCACGGAGGATATAGTTTACACGTCCAATCTCGGCAGGTTGTCCATCGATAGTTGCCTTCCAACCAGGGTAGTAGACCTCAGAGAAGACTACCACACCGCCGTTGCGTGACGAAACAGTGTACTGCAAGTTATTGGGTTCATACTTATCAAGCTTAACGAAGGCCGTTGAGTCGTTCGCCTTCGCCTGTCCTAACACTGCTTCAAACTTCTTATCAGCAACCGCTTCATGGCGTACATCGATCTTACCAACTGCTGCATACTCCGCATTAGCATCGTCGACAAAGGTTAGTTTATCGACAAACCAGCCGTTACCCTGTGCGTATGGGTTCAGTAGTGGGGCTGTTTGGCCACCCTGCAAAGGTAAGATAAAGTACTTCGTGTTCAACATGTTCAGCACAGGGAAGGTCTTCACACCATCCACCGCACGCATATTACCACCCGTAGCAGCAATGGCCTGCATCGCCTTCTGCATCTCCGGAGCGATGTAAGCATCGATCATCTCTTGATAACGACGGAGCTTAGCAGGGTGATAACCACCGATACTCTTGTGGAAGTAAGAGGTCTCGTTCTCGTTAAAAGTATTCGAAGCAAAGTTCAATACACGATAGTCAAGGCTCTTGTCCTTATTTATCTCCGTGTCAGCAGCCGTTGGCTGTTGTGGCATATCACGTTCGCTCTTCGGTACAAACATCTCGTCATTGAGGTAGCGCTTGTCCACCTGCCACATATCCACAAGACAAAGCACCAACAAAGCAGCCACCATATAGTCGGCACGGAGCTTCTTCATCTTATAAACGAAGAGTAGGGCAAAGCCGATAAGGATGATGACAACCGAACGCCAAGCGTCAGCGCTGACCATAGCTGCACGCATCGTAGAGATGTTAGAAAGGATAGTACCAGCCGTGTTAGCGTCCATTCCCTGCACACTACCAAGCATTTGGCGTTCCTGATCGCTCACAAACGGACCCATCATATCGGGGAACAAAGCCACTAAGAAGGCCACACCAGCTGTCAGAGCAAGGCTGATATAAGCATACTTCATCTTCTTTCCCAAGAGGTCGGGCTCGTCCACGAGGCATTTCAACGTCAGGGCAGCCAAGAGAGGGATAGTAAATTCGGCAATGACAAGGATACTCGCCACCGTTCGGAACTTTGCATACATCGGTATGTAGTCGAGGAAGAAGTTCGTGAAGCCCATGAAGTTATGTCCCCATGAGAGTAGGATAGACAGTACGGTGGCTGCCACAAGGGCCCATTTCGTAGCCCCCTTCACCAAGAAGAGGCCTAAGATGAAGAGGAAGAGGACGAACGCACCGACATAGACAGGGCCGCTCGTACCCGGTTGTGTACCAAAGTATTGTGGGAAAGCATCGTAGAGTTGCGGTATCATCGACTGCACCTGTGGGTCAGCCTTAGCCATTGCCGTCTCGCTCTTACTAAGAGGAACACTCGCCCCGCCCTTTGCGTCGGGAACAAGTAAGGTCATTGTCTCATCAATACCGTAACTCCATTGCGTGATATAGTCACGGTCTAAGCCCGAACTCGTCTGGTTGGCTCCATCGGCTTTCAGCAACTCGCTCTTGCCACGCATACTCTCTTTCTGATACTGCCAAGTGTGATAAAGGCTTGAGAGATTGATTAATACACCAATCAAAGCAGCCACTGCCAACACGCCCGTAGCCTTAAGGAAGCCCATGAGCTGCTTCTGTCGAACAGCTTGAACAAGGTAGGCAATGACCATAAAGGCTATGATGAACAGATAATAATAGGTCATCTGCACATGGTTAGCCTTCACCTCAAAGGCGGTGAAGATGGCTGTCACGATGAAACCAGACAGGTAACGCCCTCGATAAGCCAGTACTATACCCGCTATCATAGGCGGCAGATAGGCCAAAGCCATTACCTTCCAGAGGTGACCAGCAGCTATGATAATAAGGAAATAGGACGAGAAAGCCCACATGACACTGCCCAATGCGGCCAGAGACTGGCGGAAGTCGAAGGCTCTCAAGAGGATATAAAAGCCCAAGAGATAGACAAAGAGGAACCATACATTCTCTGGTAACCACAGGTGATAAGCGTTCATCACCTGCGACAAGCCGTCGGTCGACTGGTAAGAAGGCGACATCTGATAGGTAGGCATACCGCCGAAGATAGAGTTTGTCCAGCGTGTTGTCTCCCCTGTACGGTTCTGATACTCTGTCAATTCCTGCGCCGAGCCGACACCAGCTGAGGCGTCATGGCGATAGAGAATCTTACCCTGAGTGACGGGAACAAAGAAGTATGCGAACGAGATGAGCGCAAACACCACCACTACCACTACATCGGGTAGATATCTTTTCCAAGTTTTCATTCTTATTTGTTTTACTTTTGTCGGATGTACAAGATAATGTTTGCAAAGATACAAAAAACTAATAACTTACAATATTCAGCTTCTAACTTTTTCGTACCTTTGCACTATGAAAATAGGAATCATCGTTGCGATGGACAAAGAGTTCGAGCAACTTAAAGCTATTTTGGCTCATTCTCAGACGGAGCATTTCAATCATAAAGACTTCGTCTCAGGCCAGTTGGGAGAGAAGACTGTCATCCTTCAGCAGTGTGGTATTGGTAAGGTGAACGCAGCCATCGGTGCTGTCGAGATGATTAATCGCTTTCATCCCGACTTGATCATCTCCAGTGGCTGTGCTGGTGGGGCTGATACATCGTTAGAGGTGACCGATGTTGTGGTGGCGAAGGAGTGTGCCTACCACGATGCCTACTGTGGCGACGAGGTTGCCTACGGTCAGATTATCGGTATGCCAGCACGCTTCAAGGCTCCTTCGAAGCTCATCGAACGGGCATTGTCACTAAACAGTCAGACGGACGGTGAGGGCCTTCACATCAAGGCCGGACTAACCGTAAGTGGCGAGTGGTTTGTCAACTCACGTGAGAAGATGCGTGAGATAATGGCGCATTTCCCTGAGGCAACGGCCGTCGACATGGAGAGTTGTGCCATTGCGCAGGTATGCCATATCTATCAGACACCGTTTGTCTCCTTCCGTGTCATCAGTGATGTACCGCTCAAAGACCATAAAGCCAGCCAGTACTACGACTTCTGGGAGCGCATCGCTAACGGTAGCTTCGAGGTCACAAGACGGTTTGTTGAGGGGATTGAAGCAGGTGATGGGTGTTGAGTGAAGGGGTGTTATTAGCCTTATTGGGCTTATTAGGCCTATTGGCCTTATTGGCCTTATTAGCTTTATTGGGTTATTGGCCCTATTTGCCCCATTGGCCTTATTAGCCCAATAGCCTTATTAGCCCAATAACCTTATTGGCCCTATTAGCCTCATTAGCCTTATTAGCCCAATAACCTTATTGGCCCAATTGGCCTCATTGGCCTTATTAGCCCAATAGCAACAATCAAATTAAGAATCAAAAAACAAAAAACAATGAATAAAATTCCTTCCTTCACCATCGACCACGAGCGACTGCTGCGTGGCATTTACGTAAGTCGTAAGGACGAGGTGGGCAACGAGACTGTTACTACCTTCGATATCCGAATGAAAGAACCAAACCGAGAACCAGTATTGCATGTCGGTGCTATCCATGCTATCGAACACTTGGCTGCCACCTTCCTACGCAACGATCCCGAGTGGAAAGACCGTGTTATCTACTGGGGACCAATGGGTTGCTTGACGGGTAACTACCTCATCCTTCGTGGTGACTTGGCCTCAAAAGATATCGTAGACCTCATGCGTCGCACCTTCCAGTTCGTTGCCGACTTCGAAGGCGACATCCCCGGTGCTGCGCCACGCGACTGTGGTAACTACCTCCTCCACGACCTCCCCATGGCTAAATGGGAGTCACGAAAATTCCTTACTGAGGTGCTCAATAATATAACTGACGCTAATCTCAATTATCCAGAGAAGGAGGAGTAAAGGGTGGACTGCGTCAGTTGACGAGTTGACGGTATCAGTTGACGAGTTGACTGGGTAGACAAGTTGACGAGTTAACGGTATCAGTTGGCGAGTTGACAGAGTCAGTTGACAAGTTAACAAGCGGACAAGTTAACGAGTTGATGGTATCAGTTGACGAGTTGACTGGGTAGTAGACGAGTTAACAAGTTAATTGTTCAAACAGGAAAGGAGTTTACAAGTAAACGAGTGAACAAGCTGTTTCTATGAAATAGCAGGCTATCAACACACCCACTTCTGCCCCCTTTTCATTCCAAAGAACAGGGTATAATGGGAAGTAGCAGACAGTCAACACACCCGCTTCTGCACTCTTTTCATTCCAAATAACAGGATATAAAGGGAAGTAACAGGCTATCAACACACCCACGTCCGCACATCTTCCAAGCCAAAGAACAGGGCATAAAAAGTAGTAGCGGACGAGGGGGAATGTAAATTCTTTTCACCCCCTCCTAACGAACACATGCCCTTCATGCGTCAAGAACACGCCCTTCTCCTATGGAGAACACGCCCCTCTTGCAGCTTGAAGACCCTCTTCTTGCTGCTTATTAGGCCTCCTCTTCTTTCCCCATCACAACCCCTTGATTTCCTGTTAGTTATAGATTCCATCCTTGTTCATATCCCCCTCATCGATTAAGTATTCTTCCTCGGTATTTTGTCAGGGTTTTTCATAACAACAAGAAAAGCACATGGAGGGTCTCTACCGTCACAGTTAACACACACAACAAGTCGTTAGGGGCCATCTCTCACAGATGACACAGAACAGGGGGAACACGCATATAAGATACTAACTCCCTCCCTCGTCCCCTCCCGCAAAGCGAAGGGGAGTGATCACCGAGATACCCCTATAGCTAATCATCAACACCTAACAACCATCACACAACACCCTTCTTTAGCTGAAACGCTCTGTGAACTCTGTATGCCGGAGGCCTTCTGTGGGTTCGAAACGTTGGTGGTAAAGTTCTGTTAGATCTGTGAGTTCTGTGAGAGAAAGAACTACTCAAAGACCGTGTTAGCAGCCCAATAGGGGTAACCTCACATACTACGCCCCTCCCTGCGGGGGAGGGGTTGGGGGAGGGGCCACCTCCTCATGAGTTCGAAACTGTGCGCAAAAAGGTTCTGTTAAGTCTGTGTGTTCTGTGAGAGTAAAAACTCTACGTAATGTGTAAGCAGGCCAAAAGGGGTAACCTCACATACTACTCCCCTCTCCATTCGGAGAGGGGTTGGGGGTGAGGCCAGCTGGGGTTGGGGGTGAGGCTACATTATCCCCCTACCCTCACCACGACCGCCTTACCTTCTAAGGAGAAAGGGCCATCGAGGAGGACAGTGTCGTGTCGGTGGATGGCAATGGCATTGACGCAGCAATCCTCAAGGGCGAAGAGTACCGTGCGAGGGCTGTCAACGAAGGATTCGTCTGACAAGATACGAACATCGACGGTCACTCCATGGCGCACAATAACATTGAAGTCCACTGCACCCCGCGTATTCTCCGAATAGACTCGTTCGTGTCCTTCAAACTCATACAGTGCATTGTGGGACAGCACAATACGTTGATTATCTTTTATCAGTGTAATCTCACCTTCCAAAGGTAGGATATAACGTGTGAAACCAGAGAAGTCAGAGAACTCGCTCTCCACGTTGTCAATGATGGCCGAAGAGATACGCACGTCAAAACACCGTGCCGACAAATCACCATCAGAAGGTGATATAAACACCTGGCGTGTGACTCCACCCTCCCACGTCGTCGTCTTGTAATTTGATTGAGTGATTATTTCCATAATATAATAAAAAGAGAACAACAAGCCACAACAAGCCTCAACTAACCACAACCGGCCCCTCCCCAGACCCCTCCCCAGAAGGGAGCGGAACAGCATGCATGATACCCCTATTAGTCAGGAAATGTTTTTCTGCTATTCATAAGCAAGTTGTTTCCAGTACTTCCCATCTGTCAGTAAAGATTAGTTCACTGGAGAATCACATACCTTATTATAGGGGTATCTCGCATTTCACTCCCCTCCCTATGGGGGAGGGGCAAGGGGGAGGGGCCAGTCGTGGTTGCTTTTCTACTTCTTCACAACCTTCACAGTCTTGTAAACCTTACCATTCTTAAGCACCTGAACGAGGTACATACCCTTTGCGC
>ERZ773250.957-NODE-957-length-15406-cov-5.537685_pt1 | contig 15406 bp, 18 predicted proteins | sample MGYA00511258_ERZ773250 | MGnify/ENA primary metagenome ERZ773250 (study PRJEB29015, sample SAMEA2738164) | human oral metagenome | biome: human oral; feature: human-associated habitat; material: saliva | place: China | collected 2187 ... | reverse complement strand
GAAATACTCTTCTATTGTTTCAAAAAATAGCTTTATTGAAGATTGAATTGTTGTTATAGTTCTGTCAGAAAACTTATAATTCTCTCTATACAATTCAACCAACTTATCCGTTGTTAATTTTGTAACGCGCTTATCACGGAATTCAAAATAATAGCACACTTTGACAAGAATATCTTCATAAAGCCCACGAATATCATTGAAACCTAAAGTTTCTTTTCTAGCTCCACTCTCAATAAAAAACTCATTTAATTGTTTTATTTGTGTCCTAGTTTCTCCCATAAATGCATTCCTCTTCTCTACCGGATTCAGTTGCATTGGGGAATTGAACCTATAAAATAGTTCTGCAATTTCTTCAGCAGTTTCTTTATCTTCTACATTTTTATAAGTATCATCAAATTCTCCCCAGTCAAGATATGCACCACCATATTCTTGAATATTACTAATTAATTCATTAATTAAATCATCATTCTATACATCACTTTCTCCATCCCATTCTTGATTATCCGGGATTTCAATATCTTCTTTTATATATCGTTGATAATTTTTATTATATTTCATAGGTTAAAATAAAACAGTATTATATTTTAATGTATTTATCAGCTGGCGCTTACAATAAATATTTAAAGTTGAACTTTTATTTTAAATTCATGAATAAAAATAAAAAAATATTAAATAATATTTTTATTATAGTTTTTAAAGTCATAAATAAGTAAAATATTTTCTTGTTTATTAAAACCTATTTACATAAACAGTAAATAATAAACTGAAAATATTTTTGATAAATACAGTATAAAATTAAATAAATTTTGATATTGTATAAACAACTTAGTTATGGTAAAATATAAGTAACAACTGGAGCACATGTATGACTTGCTATACATTCGGGCCTAACACTTTTTAATAGGGAATGAGAATCGCTTATTAGTATAAAATGCTTCCTTGAGAAGACTTTAGAAGGTAAGGCTATCATACCCACCTGATTATATCAGGACCAATTAAGGCAAGATACTACGGTGCTTTGGTTTTTTTTAGACTGGTAGAATAATCCGGTCTTTTTTAATTTTAAATAATATTAATGGAGTAAGAAATGTTACATCAATTTTCAAGAAATGAGTTAATAATAGGAACGCAAGGATTAGAGATATTAAAAGATAAAAGAGTAGGAATCCTTGGGATAGGAGGAGTAGGTTCATTTGCAGCAGAAGCGTTAGCGCGTTCTGGTATAGGTTCATTAGTACTTATGGACAAGGATGATATCGATATAACTAATGTGAATAGACAAATACATGCAACTACAAAAACTGTAGGTTGCAGTAAAGTGCAAGAAATGAAAAAAAGAATACTTGATATTAATCCTGATTGTGAAGTTATTGCTATACAAGACTTTTATACTGAAGAAACATTCAATGTATTTTATGAAAAAAAATTAGATTTTGTTATAGATGCTTGTGATACTGTAACTTTTAAAATTCATTTAATCAAGTATTGTTTAAAGAATAATATAAAGTTTATAAGTGTTATGGGTTCAGCAAACAAAATGGATCCTACAAAATTTAAGGTAGCAGATTTACGAAAAACTACGGTTTGTCCACTAGCTAAAGTGATAAGAACAAAATTAAAAAAAGAAAGAGTAACAGGAAAAATACCTGTAGTATACTCTACAGAAAGTCCAACAAAAGCCAATAAAGAATATTTAAGCATAATTGGTAAACAGGATTCTGAAATTCGTAAGGCAAAAATACCTCCTGCATCAAATGCGTTTTGTCCATCTGTAGCAGGATTAATTGCAGCAAATTATGTATATGTTAATTTATTGGAAAATATAAAAATATTAACAATAGAAAAACCAGAATAAAAATTAAAAGCAACGCTTTCATTAGCGTTGCTTTTCTTTGGTTAAAGGTTGACATATACATCTTTTCGAGATTTTCTGTAAACTTTACATGAAATTCGAAAATAATATTATTTGCATTTTCATAAAAAAAAATCTCAAAAATTTATAATTTTATTTGATTTTTTATATCAAACATTGTATAATAATTATAGATGAGAAAGGAGGATTACTTTGAAGAATAAAGGAACATTACTGGCACAAAATCTTAAAAAGCTTCGAAAAATGAACAATTACTCTATGTCAGCGGTAGCAGATAAGCTAGAGTTGTCATCTCATGGTGTATATGCTAACTGGGAATATGGTAGAAACGAACCCAATGTTGCTACTCTAGTATCTATTGCGAAATTGTATAATGTAACAATAGATGAGTTAGTGGGCTACAAAACTGAAAAAGTAGAACGTTCAGAGTTAGAAGGTACACACTTTGAAGTAATTGATATGATTAAGGCTTTAGATAGCGAAGATTGTAAACTAGTAGAAGAAGTTTTAAGAAGATTTAGGGGATATTCTTTTTCTAGGCACTTGAATCTATAAAATAAATTCAAATTACTTAGGCTATATGGGTTATATGTAGTATATTAAATTAATAGTTTGAGATATAGGCTAGGTTTAAAAAATAACTTAGCCTATATTTTCTTTTTCTTTAAGGATAAAGGGCGTGATAACTATAAATACAAAAAATTTGATGATGAAGATTTTAAATGCAGCCATAGAAAAGAAAGCCAGTGATATCCATATTTATCCGAATATAACAGGATATTCCTTTATAAAACTCAGAGTAATGGGGAATCTGAGTAAATATGAAAAATATTCTAATAGGGAGTTAGAAGCAGTTATTTCATTATTGAAATATAATGCTAATATAGACATTTCAAGAAATAAAGAACCACAAAGTGGTAAGTTTGTTTATAGGCTCTTAGGTAAAGAATATTATCTAAGAGTTTCTACTTTGCCTTTAAGTGAATTATATGAAGGTTGTGTAGTAAGAATTTTTACAAATGAAATTGAAGATGTTAAATATAGTATATTTTCAAAATATAATATATTTATAGATAGACTTGCTTCAAAAGCAAATGGTCTTATTCTCTTTTCAGGACCAACAGGGAGTGGTAAGTCAACATCAATGTATAAATTGGCAAGTAGATGTGCTCAATTAGGGAAACAAGTACTTACAATTGAAGATCCAGTAGAAAAAAATATTAATAATTTGATTCAAATGCAGATTAATGAGAAAGCAGGGATAACCTACGAAAATGCTTTGAAATCAATGTTACGATGTGATCCAGATGTTCTTGTAGTTGGAGAAGTTCGAGATTATAAAACTGCGGGACAAGTTATAACATCTACTTTTTCTGGACATTTGGTTTTGAGTACAATTCATGCAGAAAATTCTATAGGTGTGATAAATAGGTTAAGGGATTTAAATTTATCACATGAAGATATAAAACAAACTATAATCTGTATTGTCTCTCAAAGATTAGTTAGATTAACTAACAATAAAAGGGGATTAATTACCGAAATATTAACAAAAGAAGAAATTCAAAATTATATTGATAATAAAATTAGAAATAATAATTCTTTACAATATAAATTTAATATAGCCTATGAGAAGGAGATAATATCGCTTAATGAAAAAGAAAAATGGGGATATTAGCAAAATTCTTGATGAAGAGAATAAAATCTATTTTATTCAAAGGTTATCTGAATTAATCGAGCATGGTTATATGCTTGAAGATTCAATTGAATTTCTTTTATTTCAATATGATGTTTCTTTAGAAAAAATTGATAGTTTAAAATTAGAGCTCTCTCATGGTAAAAAATTATCGGATTTATTGAGATATCTAGGATATTCTACATTTGTTACAAGCAAAATGAAGTTTGCAGAAGATTATGGTAGCATAGAAGATATGCTTTTAGAAATTGAAAATTATCTAAGAATAAAAAAAGAACAAAAAGAAAAAGTAATAAAAACTTTAAGATATCCTTTAATTCTTACCATTGCATTAATTACTTTAATCATGGTATTTAACTTGTTAGTAATTCCGCAGTTTGAAAATATTTATACATCATCTAGTATAAAAATGGATATTCAAACGATTATTCTAATAAAAATGATCTATTTAACCCCTAAAATTATATCTATTATAGTGATTTTATCAATAATAGTATTAGTTTATATGATATATATAAAAAAATATAGGAAGAATATATTTTTAAATACACTTATGTATATTCCAAAAATACGAGTTTATGCTAGACTATATTATTCATATAAATTCACTTTGGAATTGAGTTTATTTCTAATGAGCGGTTTTTCATTAAAAACTGCATTAGAAGTTATAATAGAAGAAAACTATGACTATTATTTGACCTATTTTTCTAAAAAAATAATGAGAGATTTAGATAAAGGACTTAGCTTTGAAGAAGCAATTGCCAGTATTAAGTTTTTTGATAAATCAGTAGAAAAATTTGTAATTCATGGTATTAATAATGGATTAATTGATAGGGAGTTGAAATTGTTTAGTGAGCTAATGTTAGATACTTTTTTAACATCACTAGATAAAATGTTAAGAAAATTTCAGCCAGTGTTATTTGCTATATTAGCATTTGTAATAATAGGTTTGTATATGGTTATACTGATGCCTATATTTAATATGGCAAGTTCGCTGAAATAAGGAGAGAAATATGGCGAAGAAAATTCTTAAAATAAGAAAAAGATTGAAAAGTAAAGAAGCGTTCACATTAATAGAAATGTTGATAGTACTTTTTATAATAGCTATTCTACTTATTTTAATTATCTCTAATATAACAAAAAATATAGATAGCGCTAAAGATAAAAGTTCAGAAGCATATGAAAAGACTGTTCAATCACAAGTTACTGCTTATGAAATTAATGAAAAAGATCCTGATGTAACATTTGATAAGTTAGTAAATAAACATTATTTAGAAGGCCCAGTAGAAAAGGCTAGTAAAGCCCCTAATGGGAAACAAATAATAATTTCAAATGGAAAAGCTACATTACAGAGATAATTCAGCTTTTAGTTTAATTGAAATGATGGCTGTACTATTTATAGTAGGTATTTTAATAATCATTTTATCGATGATTACTATATCTAATTATTCTAAGTATAAGGATAGGATGGCGTTAAATGAAGTTATTTCTGATATATACCTCGTTCAAACAGACAGTTTAAAAAGTAATAATTCTTACATTGATTTTTTTACTAGAGATAATGAGTATATTGTTTATTCAAATGGTAAAAAAGTATGGAAAAAAATACCACGTGGTGGTAGGACATTACTTAATGGAAACACAATTAGATTGAAATATAGACATGGTAATTTGGTTTCAAAAGCTAATACTATAGATGTAAAACTATCATCATGCAAATATAGGGTAATAGTTCATTTAGATTCAGGATATATTACGGTAGATGAAGTCTAGAAATAATGGTTTTACATTTATAGAGATAATGGCTGCTTTGTTTATATGTTCATTAATATTTGTTTATTTGATACCTAATATGGTAAAACAATATTCTAATTTATCAAAGGCAGAAAAAGAATTAGAGATGCGAGAACTTCTTTATGAAGAAATAAGCAATCATAAAGATCAGAAACATTTTATAGTGAGAAGAGAAAGCTATGTGATAATAGTTAGTGGAAATAGAGCTGAAATATATGATGAGAAAACAAGGAATAAGATTAAGTATGGGTAGAAAAAATGATGGTTTTACTCTAATAGAATTGATAGTATCTTTATTTTTATTAACTATCTTAACGGTGCTTCTTATGTTAATATTAGAAACTACTGTAAAAACATCAAAGCGATTTATGAATTATACAGATTATGAATATGCTTTAGCACATAAAAAAATTTTTGAAATCTATAATTCAAGTAATGTGGTTGATAGGTTCAGCAATCACATAGTTATGGAATCAAAAGATAATAAAGAAGAAGTATTACTAATCTTTAGGGGAGATAGAGTATTCCTAGAAAAAAAGAAAAATACAAATTCGTATGTAGGAAATATTTTACTTTTAAAAAAATTAAAAGGGTATTCTATAAACCAAGATGGAAATTTATTAAAGATAAGTATAATTGATAGAAATAACAAAAAGCGTATTTTACATCTAAAATTAAAAAATAATAAATAAATATTTAATAATAGAATAAAAAAGTAAGAATACAATTAAATATGAGGAAATTTAATTTAAGTAAAGTAAAGTGGCGGTACAAAAAAACTTAAAAAAACCTCCCTAAATAAAGAACTCCAACACAAGAAAGAGATGTAAATATGAATAAAGAAGGAAATGCTATTATAATTTCAATAATGACATTACTTTTTGTCATAATTGTTATGTTTAGCATAATAGGAATATATATAAATAAATTTTATAGTATAAAAAGTTTAAATGATTATTATGATAAAAATATAGTATTACAATTGAAAATTAATAATTCTAAATAATGGAAAATACGGCTTTAAAAGATATAGGTTTTAAAGCTGTATTTTTTAATGATATCTAACATATATTTATTGCTTTGTTTAAGCAAATAGTTTAAAATGTTATTATATTATGTGTAATAAGTTAAAGGAGAATATTAATGAGTAAAAAATCTATTTTAGCATTAACAGTAGTAGGAATAGGTGCTTTAGCAACAGCAGCTATTTTTACTAAAAATGATAAAATCAATAAAGAAGATGAACAAAAAATCAAAGAATCTAAAGAATATCTTGAATCTAAGGGTTATGTAATTAGCAGAAATGGTTTTCCTATAAATGGATTTGATCTTCTTTCCGTTTCAAGTTTACCAACATATTATAAAGTAGCTAAAACAGTAGCTAAGTATGTATTATAGACTATGTTTATTCCAGAAAAAAATTATTCGTTCTATGAAGCGGAACCTAAAGGGAAGTTAACATTTAAAAAGTTCTGTAAAGAAATGTATTACAGAATAATGTATGATGAAATTTCATTATTATCAGCAAATTTGAGCTATTATTTTATATTATCTTTATTTCCTATGCTAATAGTTGCGATGGCATTAACACCTTATTTTAATATAGATCAGAAGTTTTTACTTGATAAAATTCAAAGTTTTGCACCTGGTGAATTAGGTGATTTTATATTCGGAATGATTTCAGAAGTATTAAATAGTAAAAGTAACAACACTCTTATCACGTTAGGAATTGTATTTACATTATGGTCTGCTTCAAATGGTATTTATGGTATAATTATAGCTTTTAATAATGCTTTTAGAGTACGAGATGGAAGAATATGGATAGTAACTAAATTAATGAGTATTTTATTTACAGTGCTATTTTTAGTAGGGATGTTTCTAGTTCTAGCATTAGTGGTTTTTGGAAAACAACTTACATATTTATTATTTCATAAATTTAACCTTGATGAAGGCTTTTATAATGGTTGGTCTTATTTAAGCTATAGTTTTCCAATATTATTTACATTTATAGTATTTGTATTTTTATATATATTTGGACCAAATTTACGACTTAAAGCAATTAGTATTTTACCAGGGGCTATTTTTTCAACTATTTCTTGGACATTAGTAAGTAGACTTTTTGGATATTATATTGATCATTTTTCAAGTTATATAAAAACATATGGCACTATAGGAGCATTTATGGCGTTTATTATGTGGTTATATATTACTGGGTTTATTTTAATATTGGGTGCTGAGATTAATGCAATTTTTCATAATTATAGAGTCGAGCATCGAGTATTTGAGGAAACACATACAAGTGAATAAAAATATAAAGAGTTGGTTTTTCAACTCTTTTATTATTTTCATAAAACAATTTTATATAAAAATAAAGTAAGTTATAGTATAATAAATTCATATGTAATATGTAGAATATTAAGTTTTTCACGAAAGGTATTATAGATAATGATTAAAGAAATATATTTAGCAGGTGGATGTTTTTGGGGAGTAGAAGGATATTTTGCTCAATTGAATGGCGTAATTGAGACAAAAGTAGGTTACAGTAATGGTCTGACAGAAGATACAAATTATAAATTAATTAAATCGACTGATCATGCGGAAGTTATTTACTTAAAATATAATGATGAAATATTACCATTAACAGATGTTTTACGTCATTATTTTAGAATTATAGACCCTACTAGTATTAATAAGCAAGGGGGAGATGTTGGACGTCAATATAGAACAGGAATATACTATGTTGATGAAGATACAGCTGATATATCAAGACAATTTATTGATGAACTACAGAAACAAATTGATAAGAAAATAGTTGTTGAAGTTGAAGAAGTAAACAATTATATAGATGCTGAAGAATATCATCAAAAATATCTTGAAAAGAATCCAACAGGTTACTGTCATGTTGATTTAAGCTTAGCTAAGAAAAGTTTATAATTAACAGTTTAAAATTAAGAAATGTTTTGAAAAAAAATAAAAAAAAAGGTAAAATAATAGATAAGTATATATTTAATAGAGGAGTTAAAAAATGACAAATATTTTAATTTTTGGACATAAAAATCCAGATACAGACACAATTTGTTCTGCTATCGTTTATAACAATTTAAAAAGACTTCAAGGTATGGATACAGAAGCAGTAAGACTTGGAGAATTAAATGATGAAACTAAATATGCATTAGAATACTTTGGTGTAAGTACACCTCGTCTAGTAGAAAGTCTTAAAGAAGGACAACATGTAATATTAGTCGATCATAACGAATTCCAACAATCAGCTAATGGAATTGAAAATGCAGTAATTCGTGAAGTTATTGATCACCATAGAATTGCTAACTTTGAAACTGCAGCACCATTATATTACAGAGCAGAACCACTTGGATGTACTGCAACTATCTTAAAGAAAATTTATGAAGAACAAAGTGTACATATAAATAAACAAATGGCCGGACTTATGCTATCAGCAATTATCTCTGATTCATTATTACTAAAATCACCAACGTGTACATTACGTGATAAAGTTGCAGCAGAAGAATTAGCTGCTATTGCTGAGGTAAATTTAGAAGAATATGGACTAGCAATGCTAAAAGCAGGGGCGTCTACTAAAGATAAAAAAGCTGAAGAGTTAATTTCATTAGACGCTAAAGAATTCATCTTAGGAGATGACAAACTAATCGTTGCACAAATAAATACAGTAGACGAGAAAGAAGTTTCGGAACGTAAGGAAGAACTAGTTAGTGCTATAAATAAAGAAATCTCAGAAAAAGGATTATCTGCATTTGTGTTTGTTATTACTAATATCTTAACTTCAAACTCTGAAGTTTTAGTACTAGGGGATAAAAAAGATAAAGTTGCTTCAGCATTTAATAAAGTTTTAAACAATGATTTTATGTTATTAGAGGGAGTAGTTTCACGTAAAAAACAAGTAGTTCCTCAAATTACAGAAGAGTTTACAAAATAATTTAAAATATTTTTGAAAGTGGGACTAGTTTCCACTTTCTGCATTATATGAGCTTAAAAGAATTTTAAGAATAAAAAAGAGGATTATAAATGAAAAATAGTAAATCTTTACTTTGGACTTTTATTAAGAGTACTGTAGTAAATTGCTTAATAGTTATTGCATTTTCAGGTCTATTTAATGGAAGTCTTAGGATTGATAAACCAATATACGGGTTCTATGGAGCATTGCTCTTAACTATATTGTATATGTTCATTAGACCGATAATATTGATGGTAAGTATAGTACCAATTATTATGACTTTTGGTATCTTTATAGTTATAATTAATGCTTTATTAATAATGTTTGTTTCATATTTATTGTCACCTCATTTTGAAGTGGCGTCATTTGGTTCAGCATTTTTCTTAGCAATATTTATATCTATATTTAATGCATTATTAAATAGTAATGATAGAAAGATAATAATAAAAAAATTCTAAAGGTTGATAGATAACCTTAATATAATCTAAATAAAAAATAGTAAGGAAAACTAAATGAAAATAGTAACAACAAGAGATCTAATTGAAAAATTAGATTTAGAAATAATTAGTGGAGAAAAAGGACTAGATAGAGAAATAACTACAGGGGAGTTATCGCGACCTGCATTACAGTTGGCAGGGTACTTCTCACATTATACTCCCCAAAGAGTACAGATACTTGGTACGAGTGAGTTATCTTTCTTTAAGTTATTAACTGACACAGAAAAAAGTTCTAGAATGGGTATGTTATGTACAAGGATTACTCCTTGTATAATTGTCTCACGAGGTTTAGATATTCCGAATGAATTAATAGAGGCATCTAATAAATATGATACTCCAGTACTACGTAGCAACTCTGAAACTACAAAGTTAATGGGATATATTACATATCATCTGCAAAATATGTTTGCTCCAACTACATCGGTACATGGTGTATTTATTGAGGTTTACGGGATTGGTATACTATTAACTGGAGAAAGTGGTATTGGTAAGAGTGAAATAGCATTAGAACTAATAAAAAGGGGACACCGCCTAATAGCTGATGATAGAGTAGATATTAGGGAACTTCAGAAGGATTACCTAATTGGAACATGCGAATCTCCTTTGATTAAGCACTTATTGGAAATAAGAGGACTAGGGATTATCAATGTAATGACATTATTTGGAACCGGAGCAGTTCGAAATGAGAAACGACTTCAACTAAATATTCATTTAGAAACATGGGATGAGTCTAAACAATATGATCGTATTGGTTTAAATGATGAAAAACAAGAAATATTAAATTCTAAAATAGAAAAGAAAACTATCCCAGTTAGACCAGGACGAAACGTTGCAATTATTATTGAATCTGCAGCAATGAATTATCGTTTAAATCAAATGGGAACAAATACTGCTAAAGATTTTACTAGCAGGTTAGAACAGGAAATTAAAAGAAATAACACAGAAAGTAGCAAAGGAGAATAAATATGAGTTTAGGATACATTAATCCAATTGCATTTCATTTATTTACAAAACCAATTTATTGGTATGGAATAATAATTGCTACGACAGTGTTAGTAGCATATTTAATGGCTGAACGAGAAGCTTCAAAAAGAGGATTACCAAAGGATACGATGTTAGATCTTTTATTAATGGCTCTACCAGTAGCATTTATTTTCGCTCGAGCCTATTATGTTGTATTCAGATGGGATTATTATTCAAATCATAAAGATGAAATAATTGCAATATGGGACGGAGGAATAGCTATCTATGGTGGCCTATTAGGTGGCTTTATTGTATTATATTTCTTCGCTAGAAAAAGAAAAATTAAAATAATAAAGCTTTTAGATATTATTGCACCTAGTTTATTAGTAGGTCAAATGCTTGGACGCTGGGGTAATTTCTTTAATCATGAAGCCTATGGCGGAGAAGTAAGTCGCTCATATTTAGAAAATAGATTTATTCCAAAATTTATAATAGATAATATGTTTATAGATGGAGCATACAGACAACCTACCTTTTTATACGAGAGTTTCTGGTGCTTTATAGCGGTAATTATATTATTATTGTTAAGAAATAAATTATCTCAAAGTGAAGTGTTTGCTTCGTATATCATATTATATGGTGTAGAGAGATTTATCGTTGAGGGTATGCGAACAGACTCTTTATATATAGGTAGTTTACGTATTTCACAAGTACTTTCACTGGTATTTGTAGTAGGAAGTTTGATATACTTAATAGTGCTTAATACAAAATTTAAAGATAAAAAATTATTGTATAAAGAATCATAAAAAGAGGGTGGAAACTATGACAGAAAAAATTTATGACTTAATTATTGTAGGAGCGGGTCCTGCGGGTATGACAGCATCAATCTATGCTTCACGTGCAAATATGTCTGTTCTTATGTTAGAAAGAAAGTATCCAGGTGGACAAATGCAATCTACAGAAGAAATTGAAAACTATACTGGGTATGAGCATATTACAGGACCAGAGTTATCAGAAAAAATGTTTGAACATTCTAAAAAATTTGGTACTGAATTTGCATTTGGAAATATTACCAAAATAGAAGTAAAAGAAGATTTAAAATATGTTACTGCAGGATCTACAGTATATATAGCTAAAACAGTTATTGTTGCTACAGGATCTGAACATAGAAATCTTAATGTACCAGGAGAAAAAGAATTCTCAGGTAAAGGAGTAAGCTACTGTGCTGTTTGTGATGGAGCTTTCTTTAGAAATAAAGAAGTAGTAGTAGTTGGTGGAGGTGACTCTGCTGTTGAAGAAGCACTATATCTATCTAATCTTGTCTCTAAAGTTACAATTGTTCATAGACGTGATGAATTAAGAGCACAAAAAATCATACAAGATAGAGCATTTGCAAAAGATAATATTGAATTTATTTGGGATAGTGTAGTCACTGAAATTAAAGGTGAAAGAAAAGTTTCATCAGTTGAGATCCGTAATGTGAAAACAGAAGAAATTAGTTCTATTCCTGCAGATGGGATATTCATATACGTAGGAATGATACCTCAAACTAATGATTTTACTGATTTAGGAATTACAAATTCATCAGGGTATATACCTACTAATGAAAAACTTGAAACGACAATTCCTGGAATTTTTGCAGCTGGAGATGTTAGAGAAAAAGAAATAAGACAAGTGGTAACAGCTACATCTGACGGTGCAATAGCTGCACAAGGAGCATATAGTTTTGTAGAGAGCTTAAAATAAAAAATGGACTCAAGAATTTCTTGAGTCTATTTTTCTATTATAAACTCTGTTCTTAACGAAGAGTTTATTTCAAGTTTATCATTAGTTACCGGATGGTTAAATACAACCTTCAGTGCGCCGAGATACATTTTATCATATTTGTAACCATCGTTTGAATAGAGTTTATCTCCAATAATTGCGTTACCGATTGAAGATAAGTGAACTCGAATTTGGTGAGTTCGTCCTGTTTCTAAGGAAATTGTAACCATAAATTTATTTTGATCTATTTTTTCACAAGAGAGTATATTTGTAATAGCTTTTTTACCTTTATTTGTAACTGCCATTTTATTTTTTTCACGGATATCTCGACCTATATTAGTTTTTATGGTTTGTGGTTTTATATTATTTTTTGTAAGTGCTGTATAATATCTTTTAATTTCACGATTTTCTAACATTTGATCAAGTTTTGACTTTATTAATGGTGTTTTTGAAAAAATCACCAGTCCACAAGTATCAATATCTAATCGATGAATTGGCTCTAGATATTGATAGTCAGAAATTAAATAATTAACTAAAGTATCATCTTCAATACTAATATCATTTGGATGAGTTTTAATTCCAAATGGTTTAGAAACTATAAGTAAATAGGGGTCTTCGTATTCTTTTGTTATTGAAATACTTTTGTTTGTTAAATAATTTGATTTTGATAATTCTATATTTAGTTCAAGAACATCATTTTTTGCTAATGATGTGTTAAGTTTTGCTATATCATTATTAACTAAAATTGTATTGTTATCATGATGTGATTGCATTCTTATAGTATGAAGATTTTTCTTTGAAATTTTTAAAAAACTAACTAGATAATCTTCTACACTTTTATAATCATTTAAAACTTTAAAATGCATAATTGCTCCTTTTATTATTGATGAGTATTGTAAATACAATTGTATTTGCGTTAAAATATAAATAATAATAAGTCCAAAACAAAAATAGAAATTTCCATTTAATAAACTAATTATAATCCACGGAAACATAATAAACCCCACCCCAAATGCTGGTAAAAAGTCCAAAAATGCAATTAGTGATGCCATTGCAAATGCATTTTTTGATTTTATAATTAAAAGACCAACAAACAAAACTAACCAAACAAAAAACATAATTTTGAATTGTGCAATTAACCATTTTTTTAAAATATCTATTGCTTCATTTTTTAATTGAATAAAATGTTCAATTTTATCATTTGAAAATTTCTTTTTAAGCCATTCAGTATATTTTTCAGAATTACTTGAAAATTGGTAAGTTGAAAATACAATAAACAATGTGTTTATTAAAATGCTTGGAAATGAAGTCAATAAATCAATTGAAAATGTAAGTGTTGGTTTAATCAGTTTTTGTGACAAATTAACAATTTCACTATCTAAATTGGTAGAAATATTTAAAACAAATGTTCTTATATTAATTGGAAGATTGGCAATAAACATATCATGATCTTTCACAAAAATATCTAGTTTTATTTTTAAATTTTGATATTGTTCAGGTAAATTTTTAAGAAAATAATAAGATTTATCATACAATAAAGAAAATCCCAAATAACTCAAAATAACCAAAATAATAAAAAATGTTAGTAAAATAAAAATACTAGCATGAGTTTTCTTTAAAAAAGAAATTTTTTCAATTTTATTCACAATTGGTTTTATAAATAACGACAATAAAAAACCAATAATAAATGGAAAGAAAAATTTTAATAAAATTGGAAGACTAAGTATTAAAAAAATAAAACAGAAAACAGGAATAATTAAATTAATAATATTCCTCTTAAATTCACTGTTCATATACCTCTCCTTTCTTTATTTTTATAAAGTTAATATGAAAGATTTATAAATTATAAAATTTGTTTTGGCTATTTTTCAAACATTATTTATATGATATAAGTTAAAAAGGAGATAATATGAATGAGTTAATTATGCTAGTAGGAATTCCAGCATCAGGAAAGACAACAATAGCAAAAAAATATGAAAAGAATGGATATAGATGGCATTCTTCAGATGAAATTAGAAAAGAATTTAATTTACCAGAAACAAAAGAAGGTAATATTGAAACATTTAATATTTTACATAGAAGAGTTCATGAAGATTTAAAAAATGGTAAAAACGTAATTTATGATGCAACAAATATGTCAAGAAAAAGAAGAATTAGTTTTTTAAGAAGTTTAAATAAAATTGAATGTTTTAAAAAATGTATTTTTACATTAGCATCAATTGAAACTTGTAAAGAAAGAAATTTAAAAAGAGAAAATCCTGTTCCAGATGAGGTTTATGGTAGAATGATTTCTATTTTTTCAGCACCATTTGTTATTGAGGGTTGGGATGAAATTCAAGTTATTGTAACAGACCATTCTGCAATTCAAAAAATTAGAAAAGAAGAATTAGATGTAGATCAAGAAAATCCAAATCATAGATTGACTTTATATAATCATATGCTTCAGTCAAAATTAGAATTGGAAAAAATAGACAGAAAAGATTTATCTGATGTTGGATTTTATCATGATATTGGCAAACTTTTCACAAAAACATATTGGGGAGATGATGGAAAAGCCCATTATCCAAGACATGAAAATTGGAGTTCTTATATTTATTTGTCAGAAAATAGAGACAAATTTAAATCATATTATGATGAAAATGCAATTGATAATTCAAATGATGATGACATTTTAAAACTACTTTATAAATCTTATTTAATCGAAAACCATATGAAATTTTATCAAGATGAATTAAGTAGTCGTCTCTTTCTCAAGGCTCTGATGATGCAAAGTGTCATTGCAGAATTCACCGATTCTATCCCGACCCTGGAAGATATTGATTATGTCGACCGTATCCGTACTTTCGATATAG
>ERZ773250.953-NODE-953-length-15440-cov-7.633279_pt1 | contig 15440 bp, 12 predicted proteins | sample MGYA00511258_ERZ773250 | MGnify/ENA primary metagenome ERZ773250 (study PRJEB29015, sample SAMEA2738164) | human oral metagenome | biome: human oral; feature: human-associated habitat; material: saliva | place: China | collected 2187 ... | reverse complement strand
AAGATAATTCCGGAGAACATTACTATGTAAATGGAAAATACGCAAATGGCCAATACAACGGTAAAAATTATGTAAACGGGAAAGAAGAAAGTGTAAAAGAGGGCTACTCAAATAACCTATTTTACAGCAATAATAAATTAGCGAATAGTTGGCATGATGACGGAAGCGACTGGTATTTCTTTAAAGATGGAAGAAAATATACAGGTTGGGGAATAGATGGGAACGGAGAACGTTACTATGTAAATGGAAAATATGCGAATGGTAAATACAATGGTAAAAACTATGTAAATGGTGAAGAAAAACAATATGAAGGATCACTAGAGAGTATTTTAAACATTGCCCGTAATTATCTTGGGGTACAATCAGGAAGTGCAGAACACAAAAAAATAGTTGATGCATATAACTCTGTTGATCCAAAACCTGTAGGGTATACTGCAAAATATTCAGATGATTGGTGTGACATTTTTGTAACTACAGTATTCCAACAAGCAGGACTTAGTGATTTAATAGGTCGTGAATGTGGGGTTCAACGCCATATTGGAATAATGGAGAAAAAAGGAATTTGGAAAGGCATGACTCAACCAAAAGTAGGGGATATAGTAACCTTCGACTGGGACGGTGGTGGTTGGGCAGACCATATCGGTATAGTAGAATCTGTAAATAATGGAGTAATTACTACTATAGAAGGAAATTCAGCCCAGTATTCAGGGGATACAGCACCAACAAAAGTAAATAGAAAAACCTACGCTTGGAATTCTCGCTATATCAAGGGATATGCAAGACCAAATTATTAAAAATTAAGATTTTAAGAGATAAAAGGCGAATTTTGATGATTATCAAGTTCGTCTTTTTTATAATAATTAGAATTTGTTTAAAATTTAAAATCATAGTATAATATAAAAATATTGTAAGAATAAATTTGAAAATTGAGGCGTTAGGAGGTGTACACTATGAAAAAAATTATCGGAGCTACTATTATTTTTAGTTTAGTCTTTAGTATCTCTGCAGAGGTAAAAGCAGAATGGTTAAAAGACCAACAAGGTAAATGGGTTTACTATGAAAATATATCGAATCAACTGAGCTATGGTAATAACAAACTAGTTGTACAACCTATAAAACTTCCTCAATATTATCAGGCGGATGCTCGCTGGGGGGATAAAAGATATGGTATATCTAATTTGAGAATTACTGGTTGTGTACCAACATCATTGGCGATGGTTATTTCGGGGCTTGTAAAAGATGTTACTCCTGTTCAGGTTGCGGACTACATTTACGATACAACGTTGGAAATGAATACCACATTTATGGGGACATCAAGTATAGGAGCATGCGATGCAATTACCTACTGGGGGTTGAGATATCAAGTGATAGCCTCAAAGGAAGATTTAATAGCCGCTCTTAAAGATGGTAAGATAGTTTATGGTGCAGTTGGGCATGGTCTTTTTGTTAAGGGGTATAGCACCCATGCGATAATACTGAGTGGATATGACCATGGTAAAACAAAAGCGATAGATCCGGATAATATGGAAAAAACAAATCGTTGGTATAGTGTTGACGATATTTGGAATGAACGTAGTCTAGAATTAGAGGATAATGCCGTAGGTGGTCCTTTTATGGCAGTTTATAAATAGAAATTAATAAAAAGCTTAAGATAATATTTAATCTATCCTTCAAAAGTTAGACTTTTTGAGGACGGTTAGTTATCCTAAGCTTTTTATTATATTAATTGTAGTTATAAAATGCTTTATTCATCAAATCCGTTTGGATGTTTACTTTGCCAACGCCATGAGTCCTCACACATGCGTTTAACATCATATAAAGCTTTCCAACCAAGCTCTTCTTTTGCTTTTGTAGCATCAGCATAACATGCAGCGATATCCCCTGCACGACGTGGTCCGATAACATAAGGTAAGTCACGTCCAACAGCAGCTGAAGCACTCTTGATTATATCTAGAACAGAGTAACCTATACCTGTACCTAGATTATACTTAGTAAGGCCACTGCCTTTCTCTAATTTTTTAAGTGCAGCTACATGTCCACGTGCTAAGTCTACTACGTGAATATAGTCACGTACCCCAGTTCCATCATGAGTATCAAAGTCATTGCCAAAAACATTAACTTTTTCTAATTTCCCAACAGCAACTTGCATAACATAAGGAAGTAGGTTGTTAGGAATTCCTTTTGGATCTTCACCTAAATCTCCACTTTCATGTGCCCCGATTGGATTGAAGTAACGTAAAAGAACGATATTCCACTCGTTATCGGCTTTATAAATATCACCTAGAATTTCTTCTAGCATTAGTTTAGTACGTCCATAAGGATTAGTTACTGATAATGGGAAGTCCTCTTTAATAGGAAGTGTATGAGGATCTCCGTATACTGTTGCAGAAGAACTGAATATAATATTTTTACAATTATTTTTTTCCATAACACGACAAAGAGTAGTAGATCCTGCAATATTATTGTCATAATATTTAAGAGGTATCTGGCATGATTCTCCAACTGCTTTTAATCCAGCGAAGTGAATTACTCCAAAAATATTTTGTTCTTTTACAAAAACTTCGTTTAATTTTTCTTCATCACGGACATCAACTTCATAAAAAGTTACTTTTTTTCCTGTAACACGTTCTACTACTTCTAGACTTTTTTCACTAGCGTTGTATAAATTATCTACAACAACTACTTCATTTCCATTATTTAATAATTCAATACAAGTGTGAGAACCGATAAATCCAGCTCCCCCTGTTACTAAGATTTTAGTCATATCAATTTTACTCTCGTAAATACGAGTCCTTTCTATGATTTATATTTATAATTTTAAAGGAAGGAGGGATAAGTGTCAATGAAAAAGTGGAAAGGGGAATAAAGATATACAGGATACTAGCATTTTCATTATCTCATTTCAGTTTACAAACTTTATTAAGTATAGTAAAATCTAGTAGTGAATAATAGTAGATATTTTAGGAGATAGATTGATGAGAAAAAATATGAAATTAGGAGTTGGATTATTAACAGTTTTGGCAACTCCAATAGTTATAAATACAATTGATAGTAATGAAGTACAAGCAGAATATAAAGGGCAATTATTTTATAATTCAAATAAATTAGCAAATTGGTGGTATGATGATGGTCAAGATTGGTACTTCTTTAAGAATGGCAAAAAACATACAGGATTAGCAAGTGATAATTCAGGGCAGAAATACTTTGTAAATGGAAAATATGCAAACTGGTGGTATGATGATGGTCAAGATTGGTACTTTTTTAAAGATGGTAAGAAGTATACAGGTTGGGGCAAAGACAATGCTGGAGAACATTACTATGTAAATGGAAAATATGCAAATGGAGTATTTGAAGGAAGAGCGTATAAAGACGGAAAAGAAGAAAAAGCAACTAACAGTATACCGGTAAGAGGATATAATAAAGGTTTATACTATGTAGACAGTAAACTTGCAAACTGGTGGTATGATGATGGCCAAGATTGGTACTTCTTCAAAGATGGTAAAAAACACACAGGATTAGCAAGTGATAATTCAGGCAAGAAATATTTTGTCAATGGAAAATATGCAAATGGTCTGCATAATAGTAAAAATTATGTAGATGGTAAAGAAATAAAAGTTATAGAAAATGGTTATTCAGAAGGTATCTTTTTTGCAGGCAGTAAACCGGCAAACTGGTGGTATGATGATGGTCGAGATTGGTATTTCTTTAAAGAAGGTAAAAAGTATACAGGTTGGGGAAAAGATAATGCAGGAGAGCATTATTTTGTAAATGGAAAATATGCAAATGGTCAATATAATGGTAAGAACTATGTTAATGGAAAAATTTCTACAAACGCCCAACCTCTTAATATGCCTCAATATTATCAAGGTGATTCTCATTGGGGAAATAAATACTATGGACTTTCAACTATGAGAAATACAGGATGTGTACCAACGTCGTTAGCTATGGCCTTTTCAGGTTTAGGAAAACAAGTTAAACCTACTGATGTAGCAGATGTAATTTATTATAATACTAATGAGTTTAACAAACGAGAAATAGGTACTTCAGGTAGAGGAGCAGCTTATGCAATTCGTCATTATGGATTTAACTATAGTGTGATTCAATCAAAAGAACAATTAGTTCAAGCATTGCAAAGTGGTCGTCCAGTATTCGCGGCGATGGCGAATGGTTATTTTGTAAAAGGAAATTCTTATACTCATGCAGTAATTTTAAGTGGTTACCAAAATGGAAAAACAAAAGCGATGGATCCAGATAATGCTTATACTACTGGAAAATGGTATGATGTAGATAATATTTGGAATCAACGTAGTTTTGATCCAGCGGATACAGTAATGGGTGGATCATTTATGATGATTGGAAATAACTAATTTAATAAAAACTAGTCTGAAATTTGATGAAAAATATTAGCTAGAAGTTAGAGTTCTTGTTTAACTTTTAGAAAATGACGAAATTAGATTTTAAGACTGGTTTTTATTTATTGTATAAAGTATAGATTTAATGTACCTTTTCCATTTCGGTTGTTGCTAAATAAGGGTAAAATTGGTATACTATAGAGTATAGAACTTGTAGAGCGAAGGAGTGTGCTAAATTTATGGTATATAACCACAGAGTTATTGAGAAAAAATGGCAAAAATATTGGGATGAAAATAAAACATTTAAGACATTAGATGATCATACTAAAGAAAAATTTTATGCATTGGATATGTTTCCTTATCCATCAGGAGCAGGGCTTCACGTAGGTCACCCAGAAGGATATACAGCGACTGATATCTTAAGTCGTTATAAAAGAGCAAACGGATATAACGTTCTTCATCCAATGGGGTGGGATGCATTCGGATTGCCTGCTGAACAATATGCACTAGATACAGGAAATGATCCGAGAGAGTTTACAAAACAAAATATTGATACGTTTCGTCGTCAAATAAAAGAGCTAGGATTTTCTTATGATTGGGATCGTGAGGTAAATACAACGGATCCTAATTATTATAAATGGACACAATGGATTTTTAAAAAGCTTTATGAAAAAGGGCTTGCTTATGTTGATGAAGTGCCTGTAAACTGGTGCCCTGCATTAGGCACAGTGCTTTCTAATGAAGAGGTTATCGATGGTAAGTCAGAGCGTGGTGGACACCCTGTTGAGCGTCGCCCAATGCGTCAATGGGTACTTAAGATTACTGATTATGCGGAACAACTATTGCAAGACTTAGATATTCTTGATTGGCCTGAAAGCCTTAAAGCAATGCAACGCAACTGGATTGGGAAATCTGTTGGTGCGGAGATTGACTTCAAAATAGAAGGAACAGATGAAAGTTTCACAGTATTTACTACACGTGCTGATACTGTTTTTGGAGTATCTTACTGTGTACTTGCACCTGAACATAAACTTGTTGAAAAAATTGTTACTGAGGGACAAAAAGCTGCAGTAGATGAGTATTTAGATATTGTTAAACGTAAATCTGACCTTGAAAGAACGGATCTTAATAAAGATAAAACTGGTGTTTTCACGGGGGCTTATGCAATTAATCCTGTAAATGGTGAAAAAGTAGAAATTTGGATTGCAGATTATGTACTTGCTTCTTATGGAACGGGTGCGGTTATGGCTGTTCCTGCACATGATGAGCGTGACTTTGAGTTTGCGACTAAATTTAATCTAGCGATTACTCCTGTTATCGAGGATAATGGTGAAGTAGTAGTACCGTTCTATGGTGATGGGCTACACATCAATTCTGGATTTATTAATGGGCTTAATAATGAAGATGCAATTGCAAAAGTTATTGAATTTTTAGAAGAAAATAATGTTGGACGTAGTAAAGTTACATATAAACTGCGCGATTGGTTATTCTCAAGACAACGTTATTGGGGAGAACCTATTCCGATTATCCACTGGGAAGATGGTACTATGACAACAGTACCTGATAGTGAACTTCCACTATTGCTTCCTGAAACTGATAATATCAAACCTTCAGGAACAGGGGAATCACCACTTGCGAATATCGAAGAGTGGTTGAATGTAGTTGATCCTGAAACTGGTAAAAAAGGTAAACGTGAAACTAACACAATGCCACAATGGGCTGGTTCTTGTTGGTACTACCTACGTTATATCGATCCACACAATGATGAAATGTTCGCGGATCCAGAAAAATTAAAATACTGGTTGCCTGTAGATGTTTATATCGGTGGAGCAGAACATGCGGTACTTCATTTACTATATGCTCGTTTCTGGCATAAAGTTCTTTACGATTTAGGGCTAGTACCAAGTCGTGAGCCATTCCAAAAACTATTCAACCAAGGTATGATTCTTGCTGAAGGTAAAGATGGTCGTCCGGAAAAAATGTCTAAATCTAAAGGTAATGTAGTAAACCCTGATGATATTATCGTATCACACGGTGCTGATACATTACGTGTTTATGAAATGTTTATGGGGCCATTAGACGCATCTATAGCATGGAGTGAAAATGGTCTTGACGGATCACGTCGTTTCTTGGACCGAGTTTACCGTTTATTCGTTGATGAAGAAACGGGTAAAGTAAACGATAAAGTTTTAGATAAAGATAATGCTGAATTAGAAGTTAGCTACAACTATACTGTGAAAAAGGTATCAGAAGATATCGAAGTTCTTGGCTTCAACACTGCAATTTCACAACTTATGGTATTTGTAAATGATTGTTACAAAGCTGAATATATTCCACGTAAATATGCATTAGGATTTATTCAACTACTTGCACCATTTGCGCCGCACCTAGCAGAAGAAATGTGGAAAATCTACGGTAATACTGAATCAGTTTCATATGTAGCATGGCCAACATTTGATGAAACAAAACTTGTAAGTGATACAGTAGAAATAGTTGTTCAACTTATGGGTAAAGTTAAAACAAAATTAGATGTTAAAAAAGATTTAACGCCAGCAGAACTAGAGAAAACTGTTCTTGCTAATGAAGAAGTAAAAGTTCTAATTGAAGGTAAACAAGTAATGAAAGTTATCGTTGTGCCTGGAAGATTGGTAAATATCGTAGCAAAATAGGAGAGTAATAATGGAAGAATTAATCTACAATATTGTAAGTGAAATAGTTGAACATAAAGACGAAATCAAAATCGAAAAATTTGTTAAAAATGCGCGAGAGCATTATATACTAACTGTTCATCCAGATGATTGCGGTCGTGTAATTGGGAAAAAAGGAACAGTTATTAATGCAATTCGTACAGTATTAAACTCAACTACATTTAGTAAAAAAGTTTATTTAGATTTAGTCGAGTAATATAAATAGATTTTACAATAAAAATCCGAAAGGCTACGAGTTTTTCGGATTTTTTGTAGGATATAGAGATAAATACAATTTTATATAGGAGGATGTATTATGGAAAAAGTTGCTAAAGGGTATGTAATAGAAGATAGTAAAGTAAAAATACTGTTTACAAATAGAACTGTTGATGCGAAAAATTCGGAAGATGTTAAGAGAATTTGCGAGGAATATAATTTTAACTATACTAATTTAATGTATAATACTCAAGTTCATGGTGCAGCTGTAAGGATTATAAAGACTATGGATGATAAAGAAAATAATGGTGAAGAAGCTGATGGGCTAGTTACTTCTTTAAAAAATACACCGCTTCTTATTTTTACCGCAGATTGCGTGCCCTTAGCTTTTTATGATAAAGAAAAAGAGGTTGTGGCTCTAGCGCATGCTGGGTGGCGAGGGACTTATGATAATATAGCCAAGGGAATAGTAGAAATTTTAATAAAAGATTATAAATGTATGAAAGAAAATATTAAAGTGATAATAGGGCCATCCGTGTCAGGAGACAACTATGAAGTGTCGTATGAACTTGTAGAGAAATTTTCGGTTCATAATATAGATAATTATTATAAAAAATGTGGAGAGAAGTATTATTTAGATTTGTGGACTATAAACAAAGGATTATTGAAACGAGCAGGAATTTTAGATAAAAACATTATGGTTACTAATTTTTGCACAGTAAAAGATAATAATCAATTCTTTTCGTATCGTTTGGACAATGCTACAACGAAGAGAATAGGAACATTTATACAACTGAAGTAATATTATATACTAAGAAATGAGGTAATAGGGTGGACAAAGATATAAGGTTAGTAGAACAAATAGCGACGTTTAAAAGACTTCCGAAAGGGGATAATCGTTGGCGCGTAGCATTCTACTATATTGCAAAAGAATTTTGGGATTTAGAAGAAGTCTTCGTTATAGTAGATAAGACACTATATGAAGAGCAGGGATTAAAAATTCCAGTATTTAGAGAATATAAAGAAGCTCAAGGGTTTCAGATTTTTTCAAGTTATAATAAGGCTTATGAGTTTGTGGAAAAGCAAGGTGAGCTATTTATAACAAAGGATAAAAAGAAACTAATCGGATGTATAAATAAAGAGAGTTTCCGAGGGGTATTTGTTCCGTTTTTCGCCGAGCAAAAATTCAACTACCTGTTAAATGAAGATGAAGGGTTATTTGCTGATACATTTGAAAGACTATTAGCGGTAATGGAAGCGGACGAGAAATATATAGTAGATGAAGAGCAAGAGCAATATTTAAAAGAAGGAGATATTCAGAAATTTTTTGCAGATATATGTGCAAAATATATAGTATTGATATAAAGTCTTTGCAGTAAATAACAAACACCAAAAGTTAGATAATATTCAAATAACTTTTGGTGTTTATTACTTTAATTTTTTCTGCTATCTATTACGTAGTTTATAGCGAATACAATAGCGATGCATAATATAACGATATATAGTGTGTAGTCTGTATAGTTCATATTGCCTTTAATATTTACCAAATAACTCTGAATGCTAAATGGTAAAAAGATAGAAACAATAAAACTAATTGTTCTTTCACGCCGAAATATTAAAGTTAATAAAGCGAATATAATAATTGTAAGGATAAAATAAGCTATTCTAGGCACTTCAATAAAGAAACTTTCTGGTTTTGGAAGTGGGTTATAATAGAAAAAAATTATCCCTAAAAGAACAAGAACCAAGGTTATTCCGTTGCGTTCACGTTCTGAACTTTTTATTATATCTTTAATTAGAAGTAGATAACCTGCTACAATCAACGAAATAAATAACCCTAAAATCATAAGAAGGTTAGCTATATTAAGTTTTTGATTAAGATCAAAATTTATGTTGAATGTATATAAAAACATAAAAATCAGAAATGACACTGCAAAGATGGTAAAATACTTATTGATTTTCATAAAGACCTCATTAGAATAAATAATAGATTACATTTATATTGTATCATTCATTATACAATAATTTCAATATAGAGAAAAAGTTGGTTTCTTATATGTTGCAACTAGTTTTCTTTTTATCTATAGTAAATATTAGGTATATTATATCATTAAGCCAAAATTTAAACAAGGAGAGGAAAATGTTTCATAATATCCAATATAAGAGAACTCATATCTTGCTTACTATTGTACAAATTATTTTAGTTGGTATGATCTTAGGATAGTACTATTTTTCTGAGAGAAAAATGGGTATGATAAGGAACATTCTTTTTAGGAATGTCTACAAGTTCCCTAAGTATTTCACGAATACTAATATAAAGATGTTACTTGCGATTATTATAGTGTTCGCTCTAATTCAACTGGTGCTAGTTATAAAATCTAAAAAGTTTGTTTTAACTTTTATTATAAACTTAGCGTTAATATTAGGATTGGGGTATATAGTATTAGACTATAATGCGGATAAAGCATTTATCTACTATTACATTATAATTTTTTGTGGCTTATTTAATTTAACTAGATTTTTACAATTTTTAACGTTAAAATTCAAATAGAAAAACAGGAGAGCAATCTAAAGATAGTAGGGTTGTGCCCCTTTTTTTATTTACAGAAAATATTAAGTTAATTTAAACTCTCCTTTAAACTTTGTTTAAGCTGTTGTTGATAAGATGTAATTGTAAATTAAGAATTTAATACAAAAAATTAATCTTATCAATAATTTAAACGTTTAAATACTTTAATTGCGGAGGAATACTAAATGGAAGATAAAAAAAATAATAATTTAGAGAATTATAATACATCAGATAATAATATAGATAATGAAGAGTTTGTTAACAATGATAATAAACAGGGGTTTCAAGATATAAACTATAATGATGCTGAATATACAGAAGCGGAATATAGAGAACTTGATGAGAAAAATAGGTTTAAATTCGATGATAGTCAACAACCAAAAGATAGTAGAAACTACGGTAAATTGTTCTTAACTGTCTTTGCTGCATTCGCCCTTGGTGCAACTAGTGTTTTTGGAGCACAAGCGGTAATGGGTACGGGGAAAGCTTTAACTTCTTCAGTAACAGCGACAAAAGAAGATAAAGATAATCAACAAACTACGGTTAACGCTATCTCAAAGGCAAAAGATGCTGTTGTGTCTATTGTTAACTATCAGAGAGTGTCAAATAACAATTTAGATTCGATTTTAGGAGGTAATTCTTCTAAACGTTCAAAATATGGTTCTAGTAATGACGATTCTAGTGACTCTGGTGATTTAAAACCTGCATCAAGTGGAAGTGGGGTTATTTACAAAAAATCAGGGAATACGGCTTACATTGTAACTAATAATCACGTAGTAAATGGGGCTAAAAAATTATCGGTTATTTTAAGTGATGGAACTAATGTAACAGCAGAGGTAGTGGGTACAGATGTTTGGACTGACCTTGCTGTATTGAAAATTAAAGCTGATAACGTTAAAACAACTATGGATTTCGCAGATAGCGATAAAATAGCTGTAGGGGAAACTGCCTTTGCAATAGGATCGCCATTAGACGTAACTTTATCAAATACGGTAACTAAAGGTATAGTTTCAGCGGTAAATCGCCAAATACCTATGGATATTGATGGTGATGGGGTTAACGATTGGAATCAAACGGTTATCCAAACAGATGCGGCTATTAACCCGGGTAACAGTGGAGGGGCGCTGATTAATAATGAAGGTAAACTTATAGGTATTAATGAATCGAAAATTGCCAAAGCATCAAATAATGTTTCGGCAGAAGGAATAGGTTTTGGTATACCATCTAATGAAGTGAAATTAATAACAGAACAACTGGAGAAATCTGGTAAAGTTATGCGTCCAGCGTTAGGTGTGCAACTTGTTTCGGTTAATACACTAGATAGTGACACAGTGCAATCTCAATTAAACTTTAATGGGAAACAAGGTGTTGTTATTCGTTCGGTTGAAAGCAATACTCCAGCAGCTCAAGCAGGTCTAGAGAAGTATGATATTATTACTAAAATAAACGGCCAAGAAATAAAAGATGTTGCATCGGTAAGAAAATACTTATTTGAAAAAACGAAAATAGGGGATACTATTAAAGTAACATATTATAGAAATGGGAAAGAGCGTACAGCTAATGTAGTAGTTCAGGCATTGAATACAAGATAGCAATAAACATCAGTAAAGAGACACTCCCTCTCTCTATCATGTTCGATAAATGTTTGAAAACCTAGGTTCGTTAATAGGGGAACATTATATTATCAATGAATTTATTTGTATAATAGAATTTTAAGAATGATAAAATGTTGGAAATATAGTTTGATTGACTTGTGAAATTTGCAAAAATATATAAAACGTGATATGATTAGTTTGTTAAATTTTAGAAGTATAGGTGAATAATATATGAAAAAAGTAAGAAAAGCAATAATACCAGCTGCTGGGTATGGAACAAGATTTTTACCAGCAACTAAAGCATTACCAAAAGAAATGCTACCAATAATTGATACACCTACTATTCAATATATAGTAGAAGAGGCGGTAAAAGCTGGGATTGAAGATATAATAATTGTAACAGGAAAACAAAAAAGAGCGATTGAAGATCATTTTGATAGAAACGTAGAATTAGAAGTAGAGTTAGAAAATAAAGGAAAATTAGAAATGTTGGAAAAAGTAAAATATCCAACAACATTAGCTAATATCCACTATGTTCGTCAGAAAGAAATGGCAGGATTAGGAGATGCAATTCTAACTGCACGTAGCTTTATAGGTGATGAGCCATTCGCTGTTTTACTTGGGGATGATATTGTAATTAATGATGAAAAACCTGCGATAAAACAACTTATAGACGAGAGTGAACGTACAGGGTGCTCTGTTATTGGGGTTCAAACTGTTCCCGAAAATCAGACACATCGTTATGGAGTTATAGCTCCTAAAGGACAAGACGGGAAACTTTACGAAGTAGAAACTTTTGTAGAAAAACCTGCTCCAGGTACAGCGCCATCGAACTTAGCTATTATGGGGCGTTATGTTCTTAATCCGGGAATTTTCAAACATTTAGCTAAAAAACAAGTTGGTGTCGGAGGAGAAGTTCAACTCACAGATGCTATTCAAATGTTAAACGAAGAAGAAAATGTTTATGCTTATGACTTTGAAGGTAAACGTTACGATGTAGGCGAAACTATTGGATTTGTTAAAACCACTATTGACTTTGCGCTAAAAAGTGATTTAAAAGATGATTTAGTACCTTACTTAAAAGAAAAATTAGCAGAATTAGAATAATTAATATAAAAACAGCTTTTGGAAATATCACAAAAGCTGTTTTTTAATAGTGCCTACAAAAATATTGTAGGCACTGTTTTTCTATTTATAATCATTTTTTGAATCTGGTTTTGATTCTTTATCTTTGTTAAATTTTCCTATGGATGAAGTGCTATATTGGATAGAATTTTTAAGATATCCACCATTTTTGATACCATCTGTTTTAAAACTGTTATATGCTTCATCACCACGTGTATCAACGAATTGCTACTCGCTACTCCCTAAATTTTTTGTGAAATCATCTAAAGAAATAGTTTTACTCTCCTTTCTTCCGCCTTAACTTGTATTGACATCTTTTGTAGAACACCCTCTTAATACAAGATAGGAAGCAAGAAAAATCTCTCCTATTTTTCAAAAGTTTTTCATTGCTATTTACGTGACAACTTGCCGCTTTCCGCCTTTGCTTTATCCAATTAATATTATAAATTATATTATTAAAAATGTAAATATAGATAGGCGGGTTACTCTAGTGAAGTAATAATTTAAAGACTGAACTATAAAACCTACATTATCAGTTTTATAGCGCTTAAGTGATAATATATTTCAATTAAAATCAAATTTTTTAAATACCAAAATAATATTATTCTCAATGTTAAAGCATTGAATTTATAATATTGACGTTATTTTTTGGCAACTAAGAAATGGAACTTAAAAAAGAAAACTATAATTTTTTTAAAAAAACCTTTGCAAAAAAAGTAGAACTGTTATACAATAAATGTAGTAGAAGTTTTAGACTACTGCTTGTAAATAATTTCTGAAGAAAGGAGGAACAAAAATGATAGAGTTTGATGTTGAAAAAATACATATTCCGTTAAAACAACACGTAGGTGGGCCATGTCAAGCTATTGTTAATGTGGGGGACCATGTTAAACGTGGACAACTTATTGCTGTACCAGCTGGATTAGGAGCTAATATTCATGCTAGTTTGTCAGGGGTTGTTGAAGAAATAACTGAAATGGATATAGTTGTGAAACTAGATAAAGAACAAACAGATGATTACGTGAGATTAGAGAAAACAGATGATTATCTTCAGAAAATTAAAGATGCTGGTATCGTAGGTGTTGGTGGAGCAGGATTCCCAACTGGAATCAAATTCTCTACAAAAATTCCTGGTGGATATGTTATTGCTAATGCGGCTGAATGTGAACCTATTTTAGGACATAATGTTAAATTTATGGAAGAACATCCAGAGGTTGTTGTTCGTGGTTTAAAATATATTATGGAATTAACTGATGCTAAAGAAGGATATATTGCTATTAAAACAAAATATCGTAAAGCATTATTAGCATTAGGTAAAGCATGTAAAGATGAGCCGAACATTAGCGTGAAAATTTTACCTAATATGTACCCAGCAGGGGATGAACGTGTTATCGTACGTGAAACATTAGGTGTGATTTTACAACCAGGTCAATTACCATTAGAAGCTAATGCAATTATCTCAAACGTTGAAACTATTAAACATGTAGTAAATGCTATTGAAGAAGACAAACCACTTATAGATAAAGATTTAACAGTAGGTGGACGTGTTCAAAATCCAAGTATTTTTATGGATGTGCCAATTGGATTACCAATTAGTGTATTTATAGAAAAAGCTGGTGGATATATTAATCCACATGGAGAAATAGTTCGTGGTGGACCATTTACAGGACGCCCAGCTAGAGAAGAAGAACCTATTAACAAAACTACTGGTGGTTTACTAGTTGCTATGCCATACCCACAAGAAAAAGAAAAAGTAGGAATACTTATTTGTGAGTGTGGGGCTCAAGAAGAGCGTCTTCGCCAAATTGCCGATGGTATGGGAGCAGAAGTAGTTTCTGTTCAAATGTGTAAACGTATGAAACCTGATAAAAATGGAAGATTACGTTGTGAGTTGCCAGGTATTTGCCCAGGACAAGCGGAAAAAGTATTAAAAATGAAAAAAGATGGTGCGAAAGCTGTCATTGCTGGTACTTGTCAGGATTGAACTAACACCGTGACAGGTGTAGCTCCTAGGTTAGGAGTAAAAGTTTATCATAGTACCGACCATGTACTTCGTGCCACTGACCATCATTTATATAGAAGCTATAAAAGCTTAGAATTACACAATAAGAATTAATTTAGTTGGAGGTTAGAAGTAATGTCAATTACAGCAGAAACAGCGAAAGAACATTTAAACGACAAGGCGGTATTTTGTTGCAGAGCTGAGGAAGGTATCGTAATTAGTCCAGATAACTTAGAAGATCCAGGACTATTTGATGATTTAGTAGATTCAGGTCTATTATCTTTCCCAGATGATGCATTAACAATCGGACAAGTATTAGGTGCAAAATTATTAAAAACAACAGATGCTCTAATACCAATTACACCAAGCATTATTGATGCAGTGCAAGGTGGAGAAGAAAAAGCAGAAGAAGCAGTAGAAGAAGTTGTAGAAGCAGCGCCAGTTGCAACAGCTCCTGTGGCAGAAGTTGCACCAGTTGCAGCTCCAGTAGCACAAGCTTCAGCACCAGCAGGTGTATTCAAACTTCAAATCGGAAAAGGGGAAAATATCAATTTAGAAATTCCTCTATCAGCATTTGCTGGTGGGCAAGCAACATCAGCAGCACCAGCGGCAGCTCCAGCAGTAGAAGCTAAAGCAGTAGAAGTTAAAGCTGATGCAGCAGTTGCAGCAGAAGTAAAAGAAGAAAAAGTAGAAGGTGAATCAAAGTTCATCCGTTCTCTACACACTAAACACTACAAAATTGATAAAGTAGTTTTTGGAGAAAAAACTGAAATTCAAGGAACAACTTTAGTATTAAGAACTCCAGAAGATTTATGTAAAGAAGCTGCTGAGTCAGAAGAATTAGTAGAAGATGTTAAATTAGAAATCATCACTCCTGATAAATATGACACTTAC
>ERZ773250.949-NODE-949-length-15466-cov-10.624424_pt1 | contig 15466 bp, 10 predicted proteins | sample MGYA00511258_ERZ773250 | MGnify/ENA primary metagenome ERZ773250 (study PRJEB29015, sample SAMEA2738164) | human oral metagenome | biome: human oral; feature: human-associated habitat; material: saliva | place: China | collected 2187 ... | reverse complement strand
CCGTCCGCGCTGCGAGCTTCGCTCGGCGCGTCGTCTCGGAGCCCGGCCAGGCCCTGCCGCTGTCCACGGGCACCGCAGCCGGGCCCCGCAAGCCTCGTGGCAGCCTCCAATCAGGCGACCTTTGGCCTTACAGGAGATACGACGTGGCCCCGCACAGAAACGAATCCGTACGGGGCCTTTGCTGTTGGCGCTCAGGAGGCAGCGCGTTTCATCGTTACTAGGTCGATGCACGCGCCGATCAACGCCGCGACGACGGTGGGGAGGATCCAGCCGAGCTGGTTGGCCTGGAGTGGACTCCACGTGAGCGCGGAGTTGATGTGGTTCGTGGCAACGCCCACCTGCGCGAGCGTCGTCGCGGCCGACCATGCAGCGGCCAGCCAGGTGCCCAGGCGGAAGGTCCACGTCGCGGGGGTCGCCAGGCGGAAGGGGTGGGTCATGATCGTCATGAAGACGACTGTGATAGCGATCGGGTAGAGGAAGGTGATGATCGGTACCGCGATCGTGAGCACCGAGGACAGTCCCGCGGATGCCAGCACGAAGGAGATGAGCGTGAAAAGGATTATCCATGTGCGGTATGGGATCGTGGGCAGCAGACGGTTAAAGAACTCCGAGGTCGCGGCGATGAGGCCCACCGCCGTTGTCATACATGCGGTCAGCACGATCAGACCGAAAACGATCTGCCCCGGACGCCCCATCGTCGACTGCGCGGCGTCGGCCAGGAGACTGGCACCATCCGTGTAAGACTGTGCGTTCGGGATGACATGCCCGATGAGGCCCAGGCCGACGTAGACGACGCCCAGGAGCGCACCCGCAATGACCGCTGCGATCGAGGTCCGACGCACGACCTTCGCGCCGATGCCACCGCCCGTATGCCCCAGCGAGGTCACAACAATGATGCCGAAGGCCAGGGCTGCGATGGAGTCCATCGTCATGTAGCCCTCAAGTAGACCGGCGGCCAGCGGGTTATGAACATACTCGCCGGTGGGCGCATCGTGCGAGGTCGGCAGCGATGCCAGGCAGAGGAATACCAGCAGAATGAGCAGGCCAAGGAGGATCGGTGTCAGGACCTTCCCGAGGCTGTCGATAATGTTCGTCGGGTTCCAACACAGGTAAAAGGCGATCCCAAAAAAGATCAGGTTGAAGATGACCGAGGCGAGCACCGACTTCGTGCCGATGATGGGCGCGACGGCCGTCGAGAAGGAGACAGCACCCGTTCTCGGGAGGGCGTAGAAGGCACCGATGGACAGGTAAACCAGGACCGAGAAAACGAACCCGAAGGGCTTTCCGGCGCGGCTGACAAGGTCGTGGATATCGGTGCCGGATAGCGCGATCGTGATGATCGAGATGATGGGCAGAGCGACGCCGCCGATCAGGAAACCGATCATCGCGGGGGTCAAGTTGGTGCCGGCCGACGCGCCCATGATCGGTGGGAAAATAAGGTTACCGGCGCCAAAAAACATAGAGAAAAGAGTCAGAGAGGTCGCGATGAGGACCGCGGTACTCGAACGCTGGCCGGAATCGTCGTTGACTGTCTGCGTCACTGCTACTCACTGTGTTGTGTGGGGGCTTTAACAGCACCAATTCTTGCACGAGGGCACATATACGCAACCGCAGCCGCGATACCCTGAGGTGGTGATCACTTCGTTCTCTCGTGGAGGATGCTCCGCGACGCTGCTCCGCCCGCTGCACCAACACCGCAGTGGGGGACCCGCACGCGTGGTCGCGGTGAGTGGCGGAATCGGCTCGGGCAAGTCCTCAGTGACCGCTTCCTTCAAGTCTCTGGGTGCACTGGTCGCCGATGCCGACGTAATTGCCCGTGAGATTCTCGAACCCGGTCGGCCTGCGCTCGTGCAGGTGGCCGCACGATTCGGAGATGATCTGATCCGTGAGGACGGGACCCTCGACCGGGCGGGCCTCGCGCGTCGTGTCTTCGCCGGTGAGGGTGCCGACGAGCGCGTCGCTGCTCTCAACGCGATCACCCACCCGGCCATCGAGCGTCGCGCCTGGGAGATCCTGAGTGCTGCACCCGCAGGATCGCTTGCCGTCTACGACATTCCGCTCCTCGTCGAGGGCGACTACGCTGACCGTTTTGACGCCGTCGTTATCGTCGATGCCCCCGTCGAGCAGCGTGTCGCACGCCTGGAGGGCAGGGGAGTACCCCCCGAGGACGCGCGCGCCCGGATCCGCGCCCAGGCCTCGTCTGATCAAAGGCGAGCAATCGCGCACGTGTGGATCGATAACTGCGGAAGCGCGGACGATCTGGCGCAGGTATGCACGCAGGTGTGGGAGCGTTGGCTGACCGCCGACCTCTAGGGGAGCATCGACGAGGCCAAGGCTGGCTTTCGCTGGCCGCGCACCCGGGCGGGTCCTCCGCGCGGTGCTAGGGCGTGGGCGGTAGCGTAGGGGAGTGAGCGAAACCCCCGTCATCCGCCAAGACAAGCCTTTCGAGGTTATTTTTCCCTACACGCCGTCGGGTGACCAACCCAAGGCGATCCGTGAGCTGGCTGCGCGCATCCGCGATGGCGAGCAGGACGTCGTCCTCATGGGTGCGACGGGTACGGGCAAGAGCGCGACCACCGCGTGGCTCATCGAGGAACTGCAACGTCCCGCGCTGGTCCTGGAGCCCAACAAGACGCTCGCCGCGCAGCTGGCGGCCGAGTTCCGCGAGCTGCTGCCGGGCAACGCCGTCGAGTACTTTGTCTCCTACTACGACTACTACCAGCCCGAGGCCTACGTCCCCCAGACGGACACCTTCATTGAGAAGGATTCCTCGATCAACGATGAGGTCGAGCGCCTGCGCCACAGCGCCACTAACTCGCTGCTCACGCGGCGCGACACGGTCGTCGTCTCCTCCGTGTCCTGCATCTACGGCCTCGGTACTCCCGAGGAATACGTGGCGCGCATGATCGAACTCGAGCGCGGCATGATCATCGACCGCGACGCACTGCTGCGCCGCTTCGTCGCCATGCAGTACGTGCGCAACGACATGGCCTTTACGCGCGGTACCTTCCGCGTGCGTGGCGACACGATCGAAATCATCCCGGTGTACGAGGAACTCGCGATCCGTATCGAGATGTTCGGCGACGAAATCGACTCCCTGGCGGTCCTGCATCCCCTCACCGGCGACGTCATCAACCAGGTTGACCACACGTACCTGTTCCCGGCCTCGCACTACGTGGCAGGCGAGGAACGCATGAAGAAGGCGATTGCCTCCATCGAGGACGAGCTCGATGATCGGCTCGCGTGGTTCCGAAGCCAGAACAAACTCCTCGAGGAGCAGCGCCTGCGGATGCGCACGACCTTCGACCTGGAGATGCTCAAGGAAATCGGGTCGTGCTCGGGCGTGGAAAACTATTCGCGCCACATTGACGGGCGCGGTCCCGGCACCCCTCCGCACACGCTGCTGGACTACTTCCCGGACGACTTCCTGCTCATCATCGACGAGTCCCACGTGACCGTCCCCCAGATCGGCGCGATGTTCGAGGGCGACATGTCGCGTAAGCGCACCCTCGTCGACTACGGATTCCGCCTGCCCTCTGCGATGGACAACCGTCCCCTCAAATGGGACGAGTTCACCCAGCGCATCGGCCAGACCGTCTACCTGTCCGCGACGCCCGGCCCCTACGAGCTTGAGCGCTCCGACGGCGTGGTCGAACAGATTATTCGCCCGACTGGTCTCGTCGATCCGCTTGTCGTCGTCAAGCCCACCGAGGGACAGATCGACGACCTCCTCGAACAGGTACGCCTGCGCGTTGAACGCGACGAGCGCGTCCTCGTCACCACTCTCACGAAGAAGATGGCTGAGGAGCTCACGACCTATCTGGCCGAGCGCGGCGTCAAGGTCGAGTACCTGCACTCCGACGTCGACACGCTGCGCCGCGTCGAACTGCTACGCGAGCTGCGCCTGGGTACCTTCGACGTGCTCGTCGGCATCAACCTGCTGCGCGAGGGCTTGGACCTGCCCGAGGTCTCCCTCGTGTCCATCCTCGACGCGGACAAGGAAGGTTTCCTGCGCTCCACCCGCTCGCTCATCCAGACCATTGGCCGCGCCGCCCGAAACGTGTCCGGCGAGGTCCACATGTACGCCGATAACATGACGGACTCGATGAACGAGGCCATCTCCGAGACGATGCGTCGCCGCGAGATCCAGATCGCCTACAACAAGGAGCACGGCATCGACCCGCAGCCGCTGCGCAAGAAGATTTCGGATGTGACCGACATGCTCGCCCGCGAACAGGTCGACACGCAGACCCTCCTCGAGGGCGGGTACCGCAAGGAGAAGAGCGCACGCGACCGCAGTGCCGCTGCGAAGAGACCCGCCATCTCGAATCCTGGTCAGCGCGCGGAAGCGGAACTCGCCGAACTCATCGAGGAGCTATCCGCCCAGATGATGACCGCCGCTCAGCACCTCCAGTTCGAGGTTGCCGCGCGCCTGCGCGACGAAATCGAGGATCTCAAGAAGGAATTGCGCGCCATGAAGCGCGCCCACTGACGCTCACCGACCACCTGCCTCGCGCTGAGCAACGAGGCGGCCATGGCCTCGTTCCTAAGAAATTGCGGCGCTAAGCGACCGATGCCACTGCTCGGGCGTGGACGCGCGCGCAGCCGCCCCACTAAACTAGACGGCGTTAGCGGAGGGGAGTACTCCCACCAACAGTGGCGTCGTCATCACGACGGCCCCGCCCACGCGGCGAGGCCTCCGGCGCCACCGGCCAGGGATCCCTGGCGGGAGGAGACCTCCGGTACCCGACTCGTACCGGAGGCCCCACGTATGCACGTGCACGCGCTCGCCTGGATCGTCCTGGCCGGCATCATCGCGACCATGATCGTCGTCGACATCGTCGGCCACGTCCGCACCCCCCACGAACCCACGCTCAAGGAAGCGACCTGGTGGTCCATCGCCTACATCGCGATCGCCCTGATTTTTGGCGGCATCGTGTGGGCGCTCTGGGGGCCGCAATACGGACAGGAATACCTGGGCGGCTACATCACCGAGAAGGCGCTAAGCATTGACAACCTCTTTGTCTTTGTCATTATCCTGTCGACTTTCCGCGTGCCCCGCAAGAATCAGCAGGAGGTCCTGCTGGCGGGCATCGTCATCGCGCTGGTGCTGCGCCTCATCTTCATTCTCGCGGGCGCCGCGCTCATCGAGAACTTCTCGTGGGTGTTCTACCTCTTCGGCGCGTGGCTCATGTGGACCGCAATCAGTCAGGTTCGTGAGGGCATCGGCGGCGACGAGGAGGACGAGGACTACCGCCCGCCGTCGATCGTGCGCTGGGTGTCGAAGGTCGTGCCCGTCACCGACGGTTTCATCGGCTCGCGCATGCTGTACCGCCACGGTGGACGCACGTATATCACGCCGATGCTGCTGTGCGTCATCGCGATCGGTACCGCCGACGTCATGTTTGCCGTCGATTCGATCCCCGCGATCTACTCGCTGACCTCCGAGGCCTACCTGGTGTTCGCCGCCAACGCGTTCTCGCTGCTGGGGCTGCGTCAGCTCTATTTCCTCATCGACGGCCTGCTCGACCGCATCGTGTTCCTGCACTACGGCCTCGCCGCGATTCTCGGGTTCATCGGCTTCAAGCTCATCAACCACGCGCTGTACACCAATGAGCTGCCCTTCATTAACGGCGGTCACGAGATCACGATGGTCCCCGAGCCGTCGATCGCCTTCTCACTCGGATTCATCGTGGTCACGATCATGATCACGGTCGCAGCTTCGCTCGCCGCGTCTCGTGTTCGCCGTGGAAGCGACGACAGCGCCGCCTGAGGGCGATAAAATTTCCCGGACGAATAGTTAAGAGGTACTCATGGTTATTCACCCGTGGACGTGGGGGATCCTGGCGCTCGTCGCCATCGGACTCGTCGTCATCGACTTCCTCGGGCACGCACGCAACCCGCATCCGCCTACGGCCGCTGAGGCGGGCCGATGGACCCTTTTCTACGTGGGGCTCGCTGCCCTCTTCGGCGTCGGTATCTGGCTGACGAACGGGTGGCTGTATGCGCAGGAGTTCTACGCAGGCTGGGCGATGGAGTGGTCGCTCTCGGTCGACAACCTCTTCGTTTTCATTCTCATCCTCAAGGCGTTCCGGGTGCCCAGGGAGAATCAGCAGAAGGCGCTGCTGCTCGGCATCGTTATTGCCTTGTTGCTCCGGCTCGCCTTCATCCTGCTCGGCGCCGCGTTGGTCTCTCGCTTCTCGTGGGTGTTCTTTATTTTTGGCGCGTGGTTGCTGTGGACCGCCGTGTCGCAAGTTCGGGAGACTGCCCGGGGCGAAGAGGAAGACGAGGAGTATCACGAAAACGGCTTCATTCGTCTCGTACGTCATGTTTTGCCGATTACGGATGGGTTTGTCGGTAATCGTCTCCTGTATCGTCACGGTGGGCATACCTATCTGACACCGTTGGCCGTTGTGGTGTTGGCTCTGGGGTCCGCGGATCTTATGTTCGCTTTCGATTCGATTCCCGCGATCTTCGGCATCACGCAGCAGGCTTTCCTGGTGTTCGCCTGCAACGTGTTTGCCCTGATGGGGTTGCGTCAGTTGTTTTTCCTCGTTGATGCATTACTTAGCAAGCTCGTCTACCTGGGTTACGGCCTCGGGGTCATTTTGAGTTTCATCGGCGTCAAGCTGATTTTGGAGGCGCTGCACGCCAACACCCTCCCGTTTATCAACAGTGGGCGGGGTGTGGAGTGGGCGCCCAACATTTCCGTGTCGGTATCGCTGGGCGTCATCGTCGTGACGTTGGCGGTGACCGTTGTCGCGTCGTTGATACGTACCGCGATGGATGAGGGGGATGCCCGTGAGCGCTGACGTGACGCGCCTCGGCGAGCGCGGCCTGAGTGCGGCAGAGGTCGCGGAGCGCGTCGCCCGCGGCGCGGTCAACCGCGTGAAGGACCGAAAGTCGCGTTCCTTGGCGTCTATTGTTCGAGAGAACGTGCTGACGCTCTTTAACGCGATCATCGTGGGCGCGTCGATCATCGTGCTGTTGTTCGGTGACCTGCGCGACGGCATTTTCGGCGGAGTTATGGTGATCAACGCGGTCATCGGCATCGTGTCCGAGCTGCGCGCGAAACGCACCTTGGATTCGCTGGCGATCGTGGACGCCCCGCAGGCGAGCGTCCTGCGCGATGGAACCTTGTCGGTCATTCCGGCTCGCGACGTCGTGCTCGACGACGTTATCGAGCTGACGCTCGGCGATCAGGTGAGCGTGGACGGGACGGTCCTGGCCTCCGCGGGCCTCGAGATCGACGAGTCGCTGCTCACCGGCGAGTCGCGTCCTGTCAAGAAGAAGGAAGGCGACCAGCTCCTGGCGGGCACCAGCGTGGTGGCCGGTTCGGGCTGCATGGTGGCCACGGCGGTCGGCGAGCGCGTGTACGCACAGGGCCTGTCCGAGCAGGCGCGCGCCTTCACCCGTACCGTGTCCGAGATCCAGGTGTCGATCAACCGCGTGCTGCAGGTCGTCTCCGTCATGTTGCTCCCGGTTGTTGCGATGACCTTTTACTCGCAGAACCGTATTGCCGGAGGATCGGGCGGGGATTGGCGCGAGGCTCTTGTCTTGTCGGTCGCCTCCGTCATCGGCATGATCCCCCAGGGCCTGGTGCTGCTCACGTCGATGAATTTCGCGATCGGATCGGCGACACTGGCACGCCGGGGCGTCCTCGTTCAGGAGCTTCCGGCCGTCGAGGTGCTGGCCCGCGTCGATTGCCTGTGCCTGGATAAGACGGGCACGCTGACGACGGGTGGTATCCGCGTGCGCGAGGTCGACGTGGTTTCGGGGGACACGGAGGCGGTGCTGCGCGCCCTCGCGAGCGCCTCGAGCGACCGCACCAATGCCACTGCCGAGGCGATCTGGCAGCACCTGGGAGAAGCCGAGCAGGCCGGGGCCTTCGAGCGCATCGAGTGGTCCGTTCCCTTCTCCTCGGCCCGCAAGTGGAGCGCGTGGGGGACCGGGCGCGAGTCGTGGATCCTGGGTGCTCCCGAGTTCGTTATCGACGAGGCCGTGGCGACGAACGCGGTTCTCCTGGAGCGGGTGCGCGCCATTGCCGCGCAGGGCTCCCGCGTCGTGGCGCTGGTGCGTGCTGACGAGGCCGTCGTCAATGATGAGCTACCCGCCAACCGGGCGGTGGCTGCCCTCGTGGTTCTGGAGGAGGACCTGCGTGAGGATGCGGCCGAGACGCTGGACTACTTCCGTTCGCAGGGAGTGCATGTGCGCGTCATTTCGGGCGATAATCCGACGACGGTTGGGGCGCTTGCCGCGCAGGCGGGCTTGACTGCGCCCGATGGTACGCCCGCTCGCCTCATGGACGCGCGCGACCTTCCCGAGGACCTGACCTCGGAGGCGTTCAACGACGCGATCGAGAGTCACGACGTGTTCGGGCGCGTGACGCCCGAGCAGAAGCGGGCCATGGTGGGTGCCCTGCAGGCGCGCGATCACTGCGTGGCCATGACGGGCGACGGCGTGAACGACGCCCTGGCGCTCAAGGACGCCGACCTTGGCATCGCGATGGGTAACGGTACGCAGGCCACGAAGGCGGTCGCGCAGATCGTGCTCGTGGACTCGAAGTTTTCGGTCCTGCCCGGGGTCTTGTCGGAGGGGCGACGCATCATCGCGAACATGGAGCGCGTATCCTCGCTGTTCCTCGCCAAGACCACGTACGCGGCGGTGCTGGTGATCGTCACCGCCCTGGTCGGTTGGCGCTATCCGTTCCTGCCGCGCCAGTTCAGCTACATCGACTCGCTGACGATCGGGATCCCCGCCTTCTTCCTGGCGCTGTGGCCCAACCCGCGCCGCTACGTGCCCGGATTCCTGAGGCGCACCCTGTCGCTCGCGATGCCCACGGGCGTCATCCTGGCGACTACTGCCCTTGTCGCCTTCGGCATTGTGGATGGCCCGCCCCAGGCGCGTGAGTCGACGACCGCGATCCTGTCCCTCATGCTAGGCGCCATCTGGCTGCTCGTCATCACCTCGCGGCCCCTGTCGCTGTGGAAGTGGGTCCTGCTGGCGAGCGTCATCTCCGCGACGGTCGGCGGCGTGCTCATTGCTCCGGTGCGTGACTTCTTCTCGATGGTCGCGCCCAACGGATACGAGTGGCTCGTTATCCTGTGCGTCGGTGCCTGTTCGGCTGCCCTCATTGAGATCGCTCAACGTATCTTCTACGCGCACCAGTTTGCTCGTTCGCTCCAGGAGTAGGGGAGCGGGGACGAGGCGAGGCCAGTGTCGGGTATCAACCCGGCCCCGGCCTCGTTCGCGACGTGCGATCAGAACACCCGAATGACGGGGTTCCATTCACGGATGAGGCGCGCCTGGATGACCTCAGCGACGTAGAAAGGATCCTCATTGAGGACGCGTTCGACGTCGGCTTCGCTCTCGGCTTTGATGAGAAGGAGTGCTCCGGGGACTTCGTCGACGAGCGGACCCGATGCGACGTTGATCCCCTGTTCGAGCAGTCCGGACAGGAATGCGCGGTGCCGAGGGCGGACTTCGTCCATCGTTGCGGCCATCGAGGGGTTGTACACGTATTCAACTGCATAGTATGCCATACGCATAACACTAGCCCTGATCCGCGCTTTTGCCTAGGGGGCGGATAGGATCGAGGGGTGCATGACAAGCTAATTATCCAGGGTGCCCGCGAACACAACCTCAAGGACGTGAACCTGCAGCTTCCTCGCGACGCAATGATCGTTTTCACGGGCCTGTCTGGGTCGGGCAAATCATCGCTGGCGTTCGATACCATTTTCGCCGAGGGGCAGCGCCGCTACGTGGAGTCGCTGTCCTCCTATGCGCGTCAGTTCCTGGGCCAGATGGACAAGCCGGACGTGGACTTCATCGAAGGCCTGTCACCAGCGGTTTCCATTGACCAGAAGTCGACATCGCGTAACCCGCGCTCAACCGTCGGCACAATCACGGAGATCCACGACTACCTGCGTCTGCTCTACGCCCGCGCCGGCGTCGCGCACTGCCCCGAATGTGGGGCTCGCATTCAGGCGCAGACACCCCAGCAGATCGTCGATCGCGTTCGCACGATGGATGAGGGCACGCGCTTCCAGGTCCTCTCCCCGGTTGTGCGCGGGCGCAAGGGCGAGTACCAGGACCTCATCGACGAGCTTCGCTCCGAGGGCTACACCCGCGCGATCATCGACGGGGAGGCCGTGCGCCTCGAGAACGCCCCGAAGCTGGAGAAGAAACTTAAGCACACGATCGAGGTCGTCATCGACCGCCTGGTTGTGCGTGAGGGCATGCGCCAACGCCTGACCGATTCCGTGGAGACAGCGCTGCGCCTCTCCGAGGGCCTGGTTGTCATCGACTGCGTGGACCTGGACGCCGACGACCCTGAGCGTCGCCGTCGCTTCTCGGAGAAGCGCGCGTGCCCCAACGATCACCCGCTCGCTCTCGACGAGATCGAGCCGCGCACCTTCTCCTTTAACGCCCCCTACGGCGCCTGTCCGGACTGCTCGGGCCTGGGCTTCCGCCTCGAAGTCGATCCCGAGCTGGTCGTCCCCGACGAGGAACTCTCCCTCGCCGACGGCGCGGTGATCCCCTGGAACTCGAACTTCAAATACCACAAGAAGCTCCTCGAGTCTCTCTCCAAGGAGCTGGGTTTCGCGATGGGCACCCCCTGGAAGAACCTTCCCAAAAAGGTCAAGGACGCTGTCCTGTACGGCAAGGACTACGAGGTCACCGTCAAGTTCCGCAACCGCTGGGGGCGCGAGCGCTCCTACACGACCGGCTTCGAGGGGGCGGTCAACTACATCGAGCGCAAGCGCGAGGAGACTGAGTCGGCCGCCGTGTCCGAGAAGCTCGACTCGTACATGCGTGAGATTCCGTGCCCGACGTGCCACGGTGCGCGACTGAAGCCTGAGGTTCTCGCCGTGCACATCGGGGACAAGTCGATCGCCGAGCTCTCCGACATGTCCATCTCGGAGGCGCGCGCTTTCCTTGCCAACGTCGAACTCGAGCAGCGCGCACGCTCGATTGCCGAGCCGATCCTCACCGAGATCGAGGCCCGCCTGGCCTTCCTCGTGGACGTCGGGCTCACCTACCTGACGCTCTCGCGCAGCGCTGGAACACTGTCGGGTGGTGAGGCGCAGCGTATCCGCCTGGCGACGCAGATCGGTTCCGGCCTCGTCGGCGTCCTGTACGTCCTCGACGAGCCCTCGATCGGTCTGCACCAGCGCGATAACCGCAAGCTCATCGCCACCCTGGAGCGCCTGCGGGATCTGGGCAACACGCTCATCGTCGTCGAGCACGACGAGGAGACGATGGAGGCGGCCGACTGGATCGTCGATATTGGCCCCGGTGCTGGCGAAACCGGCGGGTGGGTCGTCCACTCGGGTCCACTGGCCGAGCTGCTGACGAACCGCAAGTCGCTGACCGGACAGTACTTGTCGGGCAAGCGCCGCATCATTGTGCCGCCGACGCGTCGCCCGATCGACAAGAAGCGCGTCGTGACCGTCAAGGGCGCGCGGGAAAACAACCTGAAGGACATCGACGTGTCCTTCCCGCTCGGCGTTTTTACGGCCGTCACAGGCGTGTCCGGCTCCGGTAAGTCGACGCTCGTCAACGGCATCCTGTACCGCACCCTGGCCTCGCGCCTCAACGGCGCGCGCATGGTTCCCGGCCGCCACCGCACGATTACGGGCATTGACCAGCTCGACAAGGTCGTGCACGTGGATCAGAGTCCGATCGGTCGCACGCCGCGCTCCAACCCGGCGACCTACACGGGCGTGTGGGACCAGATCCGCAAGCTGTTCGCCGAGACGCAGGAGGCGAAGGTACGCGGCTACGGCCCGGGCCGATTCTCCTTCAATGTGAAGGGCGGGCGCTGTGAGTCCTGCAAGGGTGACGGCACCTTGAAGATCGAAATGAACTTCCTGCCTGACGTGTACGTGCCCTGCGAGGTCTGCCATGGCGCGCGCTACAACCGCGAGACCCTCGAGGTTGAGTACAAGGGCAAGACGGTCGCGGACGTGCTCGACATGCCCATTTCGGAGGCCGCGGAGTTCTTTGCCCCGATCTCGCGCATCGCCCGCCACCTCAACACGCTCGTGGAGGTGGGCCTGGGCTACGTGCGCCTCGGTCAGAGCGCCACGACTCTGTCGGGCGGCGAGGCTCAGCGTGTCAAGCTGGCCTCCGAGCTGCAGCGCCGCTCGACGGGGCGCACGGTCTACGTGCTCGACGAGCCCACGACGGGCCTGCACTCCGAAGATATCCGCAAGCTCCTCATGGTCTTGCAGTCTCTGGCGGACAAGGGCAATACGGTCATCGTCATCGAGCACAATCTGGATGTCATCAAGAGCGCAGACTGGATCATCGATATGGGACCTGAGGGCGGCGCCGGCGGCGGCACGGTCGTCGCGCAGGGCACGCCCGAGGATGTCGCGACCGTGGAGGAGTCCTTCACGGGCCAGTACCTGGCGGAGGTCCTCGCGAAGGAGGCGCAGCGCGACGCCGATGGCTCGTAGGAGAACCCGCTAGTATGGGCCTTATGATCCCTGCTTACGGTTTGTACGGTTTCGCCCATTACTGGCCCTCCTGGGTGCACCTCCTGGTGATTGCCCTCATGGTTGTGGCCGGCTCTCTCACGCTCAAGGCCCTCGCCGCGCGCTCGGCCGGGCGTAGCCGCGTTTATGGTCTGGGTTGTGGTTTCGTTGCTGGGCTTGGCAACCTTTCCTTGGCCGTGCTGGCTCAGGCGGAGGCCCGTCACGTCTGGCCGCTGGGTACGGTCATTGCGATCTACGCGGTCGTGGCTGTGCTTGTGATCATGTCGCTCTTTATGTTGTGGAGCAGCGACAGTGACGGCTTCTTGTGGTCCCGCGCCTTCCATACATTCCTTCTTGTCGGCGTCGTCGCCTCGGCTGCGCTGGAGATTACCCGGCGCACGCTGATGTGGATTCCGCTTCCGGTCATCGGCGTGGCAGTCCTCCTCGCGCTCTTCGGGGCCTTCGTCGTGGGGCGCAACACCGCCGACTAACCGCGCCTGCGCATACGACTCGGCCCCGGCCTCGTACCTGGAATGGACGAGGCCGGGAGTGCTGTCAAGATATGAATTTTGCGGCGAACTGTAAAACTGCGGTACTATCTGCGACATGGAACAATCTCGCAAGGATGCGGAGTTGCATCTAGACCTTCTGATCAAAGACTACGAACAAGCACGTGAAGCCGACCGTCAAGACGGTGCTGCCATGACCACTATCATGGGTGCTGCACTAGCTTCGTGTCTTGCAGTTCTGGGCTTTCTCACTGGCTATCAAGGGCAGCTTATTGTGGATAGTTCTATCTATTGGGTAATCATTCTTGCTCCTGTTGCGCTTCTGTTGCCCACGGGTTATGCGACAATGATGGGTGCAAATAAAGCGGTTCGCTCGTATTATCTGAGGGTTTTGGAATCTCAGATAGGTAATGAAATGAATAAACTTTGTGGCGGAGTGGAGCTTAGTTATTCCGAGGATTTGAACTTTCCTGTATTTTCGTCAACTTACTTTGAAGTTGTCCGCTCAGCGCCAAAGAGCGGAAAAGGGATTGCTCGACTATTTGCATTCTTTGTTGTTTTTGTATTTGCTGGAGCGAACATTTGTTTGTTAAAAATTGCTTATTCTGCACTGTTGCAAGTGAATAATGGCTTTATAGCAAACCTCTATTTCATTCTCTATATGGCTGTGGTTATGTCGATGGGGACTTTGGCGTACCAGACTGGCGTAAATGGGCGTTCGTTCTTTGAACAGACCATAAAGGATGTTAATAAGCGTTACGGTGCTGGGTTTGAGTCTAAGTGTTCTCAATATGAGATCTATAAAGCTCAGTTAGAAAAAACTAAAGGAAATAATATAGTGAGTGTTAAGAATACACTCAAACTCTTCCCGAAGGCCGATGATCTTACTAAGATTCTTGTGGATATGATAGGTGCGATTCTTGCGGGATTGACGCTCTATTATAATTTAGGTATTGGTATTAATGGCATTCAATTTGCACATATTTCCCTCGCGATATTATTTTTTGAGGGGTTTGTTTATCAGACTCGCTATATTCTTAATGATATACTGGGGGCTTCTGAGGAGAGGGTGCAGAAGAGTGCGGATATACGCGGCCGAATAGTGCAAGAAGAGGATGTGTTCATTGCTGCGCGACACTTTTTCTTCCGCCTTGTAATTATTCTAGCTGCAATTGGTTTGGCATACAAACTTGGTCTGATGATAATTTATGTGAAAAGTCTTATTGCCCTTATGCTTATTACGCTGCTCTATGAGCTGTGTCGTTATTTGCTTGGAAGAAGCAAAGATGATAGCTTGTTGCAGCATTTATATACTGTGGCAATGTTTCCGCTTGTATCTCTTGGTATGGTGCTTCGATTGTGGGTATCTTTTACTGTCTACTGTGCTGTTGCGACAGGTGGCCTTGATTCAGTATCGAACTGGCGTACTGTCATAATAAATGATATAACCTCTGGCGGGGAAACGTTCGAGGTTTTCGTCCTACTGATTTGCTTGCTTGTCTGGGGTGTGTTGTTTGGTATTGTAACTGTCTCCTTAACTTGGATGGTTGAGGCGCTATATGAAGTGAACAGGCGTGGAGCTGCATCAATATCGGTGGACTGGAAGATTCCTGGTAAGCTCCACGTGCTCGCATCGTTGCGGCTTCTCTTCTGGGTTTTCAGAGTGTGCGTCATGAGGAAACATCAGGCCGGCGACCGGGAGATGGAAAGTGGTTTGTCTCCCCAGCGGGCACTTGCTGAGCTTCTCTCCGAAAAATCAAACTGTAGTACTTTTAGTGTTCCTAGCTGGCCCCAGCGCTACCTGCGTATGTTTGTTACTCCGTGGACGTGGTGTTCTGTGATCGGCATGGTGCTGAGCGTTGAGATTGCAAGTGAAGTGTGTGCTGTTGAAATGTCTGGATGGGTATGGGGTCTCGTATTTATCGTGTCGCTACCGCTTGTACTTTGTGTTGAAGATCTACTCATGATTAAACCGAAGATTATTGCATTTCTTGTTATACCACTTCCGCCAATCGCTATCAGTTTGTTGCTTTGTGTGCTTTATTTTGCTGAGTGGATCGTGGTTTCAGAAAATGGCACTCTATTTTGGTTTTTTGTACTGTCTCTTTTTCTGATGTTTTATGGTGGCCCCATGTCATTTATGTATTTGAGGACAACGTATGCCGAGACTCGTAATGTGCTCGTGAATACAGTCGCGTTCATTAGTAATATTGACAGACAGTTTGCGTTGGCAGTGACGAATAGAGTCTTCAGACCGAAAAATAGCGAAACGAAGCAGAGGCGATAAAGCGTAGAAACCGGCCCCGGCCTCGTACTGAACTGCGCCCCGAAACTTGGACGCGTTTAATGGTAGCCGTTATGCGGCTTCCTGTAGGGCCTGATCTCGGTATTCTGCCGGGGTCAGGCCCTTGAGCTTTACTGGCTCTTCATAATTGAGGGTGTAGTTGGGGTTTGAATCCTCCTGTTTCGAGGAGG
>ERZ773250.947-NODE-947-length-15482-cov-8.930252_pt1 | contig 15482 bp, 19 predicted proteins | sample MGYA00511258_ERZ773250 | MGnify/ENA primary metagenome ERZ773250 (study PRJEB29015, sample SAMEA2738164) | human oral metagenome | biome: human oral; feature: human-associated habitat; material: saliva | place: China | collected 2187 ... | reverse complement strand
TCGCCGTCCCTACCTTTGCTCCGAGAAACAAAGGAGAGCCGAACACGACATAGAACCATAATATGGAAGAAGAAAATCAGAGACAGGAAAATAGCACTTCTAACAAAATCCACTATAAGGGGCTTTGCCCCCTATAACCCCCAAGGTTTATATCCCTCTATGTGCAAGACTATTGCATATCTCACAAAATGTACTACCTTTGCAGTAAAACAATAAAGCAGTAAAAAAGTAAAGTAGTAAAATCGTATGAATGAAATGCAAATCGATGTTTTAAGGGAAACCATATCCGACTTAAAAGGACTTATACTTCTCGAAGCTCACAAATCCAAAAACGAAGAACTTATGGATAGATTTCGTTTACTACAAAGCGAAGAGGATACTCTCAGAGATCCAACAACTCCCGAATCAATAAAACGATCCATATATGACAAGATAAAAAGATTGTACTGTAAGGAATTTAGGCAATGGATCGAAAGCAAGTAGAGGCTATTTTTGAGACACTGAAAGAAGAATTTTTATCTTCTAAAGTCGCAGTAAAAAATCCTGTCGCATACATTTTTGGGGGGCAACCAGCCGTTGGGAAATCAAACTTAGAGAAAAAAATCGATCTCTCTATTTGCAATATCTTATCTATCAATGGAGATAACTATCGAGTCTATCATCCCGATTTTATTTCCTTGACCGAACAACCGAAAAAGTTTCCCTCTGAGACACAAATATTCTCCAATGTATTTACAGAAGGGCTGATTAAAGAATCCATAAATCGGAGAGTGAATGTATCGGTAGAAGGGACTATGAGACGACCTGAGATTGTGCTAAACACCGCATCGATGTTTAGAGAAGCAGGATACAAAACAGAGGCTCTATGTATTGTAGCACCAATAGAATACTCCTACGTGAATACCTATCACAGATATGCTCAATCTCTCGAGGATAGAGGACTTGGAAGATTAGCCCCTTTAGAAAGCATACAAGAGACAGCTAAAGGAATACCGAATACTCTCGATGAACTCCACCGACATAAGGCAGTAGATACTATTCGGATATTTGATATATACGCCCAAAGAGAGGTAAAAACCTATCACCTCGTGAATGGGAAATGGGATGATATGCTAACTCCGCCAAGTGTAGTCGCAAACAGCGCAATCCATAATCAAAAGAACAATCCAGCTCTCCTCTCTATGCACCAAGAGAGAGCCAAACAAACGCTTGGGATGCTTGAAAAGAATGCACCAAACCTCATTCCTGAATTTTCAAGAGTGATCAAAGCTCTTGAGATAATATCCAGATCCCTAAAGAACAAACTAATCAGTGAAAATATATTATGAATGTGATCTCTATTATCAATCACAAGGGGGGGGTTGGGAAAACAACCACGACCCTAAACTTAGGTGCTGCTCTTGCTATCGATGGGAAACGTGTTCTCATGATTGACCTCGATGGGCAAGCCAACTTAACTATATCTGCAGGTATTAAAAACGCTGCAAAAACGATCTATGAGGCATTCAGAGGCGATATAGAAAAGTTGCCTATCTTGTCTAATAAAGAGGGGCTACATATAGTACCGGCATCACTAGATCTACAAGCACTTGAGGCAGAACTTATGGGAGAACCTGGCCGAGAACTTATCCTAAAAGATCTATTGAGTTCTATCGAGTCTGAATACGATATAGTACTCATTGATTGTCCTCCTGCATTAGGATTTCTGACCCTGAATGCACTTACAGCATCTAGCCATGTTCTTATCCCTGTTGAAGCTGAAGCATTAGCCTTAAAGGGTATGACGAAGCTCTTGCAAGTCGTGGCAAAAGTTCAGAAACGACTTAATCCACAACTATCAATTCTCGGTATCGTAGTGACTAAATATGACAGCCGTAAAGTACTCAATAGAAATGTACACGATAGCATTCAGAAAGATTATCCTGACTTCTTGATGACGACAGTCATTAGGGATAATGTTTCTCTCGCAGAAGCCCCTGCCGTCCAGATGGACGTATTACATTATTCTCCCCAATGCTATGGGAGCTTAGACTATACAGCGTTGGCACAAGAAATTACAGCAATACTTTAATACAGAAAAAAGTAATTACTTTTCATCGTAATTACTGCAAGCAATAAAGACTATGGCAAAAAAGAAATTTGGCTTTGACGCGATGTTGGAAGCGTCTGAAAATACCGATAGAAGAGAAGAGAAAGAAGAACAATTCCCACTAACAATACGCATCCCCAAAGATTTACATAAGTCATTACGTATTTATGCTGCCAATAAAGGATGTACACTTCGAGAAATCGTTATTATTGCCCTGAAAAAGGAAATAAAATAATAGCACCCTTGCAAGACAAAGCCCTCCAATGTGAACACATTGGAGGGCTAATTCGTATAATTCGGCTTAGTTGCGAACTTGTGTTTCTAGTGTTTTCAAGAAGTAAGGTTTACTTCCATATCTATCCTTCTTGTAAACATCGATCTTTGGCGAAAGCTCTATGTTTTTGTGTTTCTTATGAACAAAACTGATAGAACGAACCCCTGTAATTTCTCCAAAGAAAATACCGATAGGATAAGAACCAAGAGTGGACGAACTTGTTTCATTGGGAATGAGACTATAAGCTCTATTAATCCTGTAATTAAGTACGTTATCCAAGCCGACTATCAAAGCTCCATTTATAGATTTGTATTTTGTAGGGGCTACCACCACAGAAAAATCTTTTATTGTTTCGGATTGAAATTTTCCTTTACGAGAATACCACCGCCTATCAAATCTACCTATCTCTTCTGAAATTACAAGATTATACACCTCACTCGGAGCTGTTATAACCATATTGATTTCATCCTCAGAAGATAGAAAATTATTCTCGCTCTTAGTCATTTCAGGATCCGAGTAAATCTTTACATTTATGGAATAAATATACCTTGCAGAGGACTTCTGCTCTAGTTTTGTAAGAGCTTCGTCATTCGCCAAAAACCTCTTCAGTGAATTTACATCCTTCGTACCAAAAATCTCTAACAACCCAAGTTCATCTTTTTCTCCACGTCTCGGGTCTCCATAATAATGATCCAAATGAATTGGAATCCACCGATCTACACAAGACATCGTCAATTCCACCTTGGCATAATATTTGTCCTTGAAAACAGGTTTATACACTGGACTTTTATAGATATTCCCATACTTGTCTTTAACTAGAACCCGAAACTCTGTTGTCCCTTGTTTTTTCTGTCTAAATTCATATTGGAAACTTTCTTCATTTGTTCCCTTTGTAATACTATACCATTCCCCCTGAGTCAGCTTTACTCCTTCAATACTATTTTGTATAAGGCTCATAGAAAAACCATTTTCTTGTCCCTTCAAAATTTCGAAAGACGCAAAAAACTCATTATTGGGATCCTCAATACCCTGTACCTTCAACCGCTCTCCTTTCACGAAGTTACTTACATGCGTCTGATATTCTTCACTAGACAACTTAGGGAAGAATATATTTGCTTTTGCCTTAAACGATATTGTATACTCAGGACTTTTATAGGTATTACCATATTTATCTGACACCTCTAAGATGAATTTCTGTGTCCCTTGCTTCTCGGCATTAAGGTCAAAATAGCATGCTATCTCTCCTGTTTGCGAGGGTAATTTTACAGATTTTAGCTTAGAAAGGAGATATTCCTGCTCCCCATCAACAAGTTGTAACCATAATATATCGCTAGATATAGGCTTATAATGCACGGTATATACGTTGTCTTTATCTGTCAGGTTATGCAATCGTAGAATGGCTTTAGAACGGAACTTCTTATTAGGGCTATAACTTTCCTCAAAATTAAATACAGGAAAATCCACCTTACCTTTCACCTCAAACTGAAGTGTGTACTCATCGCTCTCAAATCGATTTCCGTACTTATCCAAAACAACCAAACGGAACTTTTGCGTGCTTGGTTTCTTACATAAGAATTCAAATCGATAACTTTTGACTCCGACTCCAGAAAATAGACTCATCTCCTGTTTGTCAACCATCTCTCGCTTTTCGTCCCCATCGATCATCCAGCCTTGCAAGTCTGTACCTTCAGTTCGCTCAAAAATTAGCTTATACGAATTCTCCTTGTCTGCAGGATTATTGATAATCAACATAGGAGTAGGTTTTACCGCTATATTAGGGCTATAACTTTCATAGAAGCTATAAGCAGGAAAAGTGACTCCTGTTTTGGCAACAGAACTTACAGCCATCGTAATCTGCTGTTGCATCATTGCATTGGAGATTTCAATATGAATCGTATCTTTTCCAACGGCTAGAGCGCGGTATCCAAGACGAAGATTCTTTACGTCTTTGATCTCTATTTCTTCACTATTCTTTAGCTCTTTATCGACAAAAAGAATTGTACCCAAGTCATCTCTATAGCTAAACTTGACCCTATACTGAGGTTGCTCTAGTTTTTGATGAAAGAGTATTGGAGTAGAAATCTCTGTACCCACTTCGACCCCATTAAAAACAGAATCCTGTAAAGCTACCGAGAACTTATAATTAATCTCTCGAAGATCCCTATGACAGCCACAGAGAGTGACGAGAAGACAAAAGATTAGTAATAATTGCTTTTTCATTATCTGAGATGTTTGTTGTTTATACACAAGGTTAGAAGAGTTTCTTTATTCCAAGAGATAATGCAGGAATAAAGCTATACGTGTTAGAAAAGGGTCTATACACCCCTCTTACATCACCCACCAGCGCTAACTCTGGTAGTACAAAATACTCTGCCTGTATTTTGGCTTCTAGTCCTAACGAAAATCGATTTTTGAGATTTTCGATAATGATATACTGCTCTTGTAATCGCTTTTTCGCTAGAGATACATTCTCTAGTCCTAGCCCCAAACCAGCTCCAAGATTTAGATAAAATCCTTTCCCTTTTAGAATTAAATAGAGTGCGTCAGCACGAACCCCATAGGTATCTATTGGGTAAGAATTTTGTTCAACTGAGAACATTATTCTATCCCCAAAAACACCACCTTGTAATGTGATATTTCTTGTGAGATAATGAATATACATTGCCTCTCCTCCAAAAGAGAATTTCGATGTATAGAGGCCTGTAGCAGATAAGGTAAGTCCTGATACCCCTCTATTGTGCTGTTGTGCATTTGCTGTATTTACAGTAATCATACAAAGCACCAATACTGCAAAAAGTAATTTTTTCATTGGTTGGTTGTATTTGAGAAGATTAAATTTAGGTCTGCCCCATTCTCTCGAAGATAGAGGAGATAACGAATGATCGTATGTTGATCATCTAACTCACGTTCTATTGCATTGACACGCTGGGCTGTCAATTCTAGATGTTCTGCGATCTCTGCAGTAGATATGTTTAATGCAATTCTGCATCCTTTCATTCTGCGGCCAATCTCACCTTTATTCATTGTCTCTTATTTTTTATTCTACAATCAAAAAACTTGCTTGGGTCTATTGATCTCCCATTTTTACGAATTTCGTAATGCAAATGGTTTCCTGTAGATCGTCCTGTAGAACCTACAAATCCAATTGCTTTACCCCTTTTTACCTCGCATCCAGATTGAGCATAAAGGTAGGTAAGATGGGCATAATAAGTCTCGAATCCGTACCGATGTTGTACTATTATTGTCTTACCATAGCCTCCCTTATCACCAGAAAAGGTGACCCTCCCTGCTGCTGTACAGTACACAATAGAGGCATATTGAGCGGCTAGATCAAGTCCCGAATGAAACTTTTTAATCCCATTTATAGGATCTTCCCTATAACCAAATGAGGAACTCTTTCGATATGCCTCTTGTAAAGGGACTCCGAGGGGGATATGATCTTTAGCATCACTTCGTAAGACAATATCCATTACCTTCTCGATGTCGTCCCATCTTTGTGCGCGCATAAGAATCTTATCGATAAGCATCGATTTGTCCTGTCCTCGCAAACAAAGAGAAGCAAAGAAAGAGAGTAATACCATTAAAGCTGTTCGCATTCCTCCAAGTCGTTATTTTCGACATCGAATACAATATGCCGTCCGCCTCCTGTTTCGTTGATTTCAATCCGAAATACTTTATTGTCGGCCAACGAGAACTTATCAAAGGCGATAATATATTGCAGCGAACTTTTTGCCTCGATGCGTTTTACAGTATGATTATACCCAAACATAGGGCTTTTCTCTTCCTCCTGCGAGGCTGTAAGTTTACCAATCTTCTTGTCGGTAATACTATACCGTATGTAATCTATATCATAAGGTATACTGCTCTTGTTGTCGATAGAAACTACAAACAGAAGAGCATCTTTGTAGATGGCTATGTTTTTGATCGTAAATACCATACCGGCTCTCTTCATCCCTAGATTATAGAGTTTCTGAGTTTTCCTAGACAGTTGTTTTATTACCTCTCCTTTCTCTCTACTATTGATCCGACTATCAGTAAGGAGAACCTGTTGATCTCCTTGCAGACGATACAATAGAACTGACGGTTTGGAATTGTAAACCAAGTTGTAAGTATAGAACGTGCCATCATCGGTAGTAACACTTACATTTGTTGTATCTTCAAATTTTTTGTTTGCCTGTAAACGGAGAATATTTTCTGTATTCTCCGCTCTTCTACCCTCTATTACTTCATCGCCCCAATCGATATAGACTATTTTTCTAGGGAATACAATGTGTGTTTGCGAAGCATCACTCACTTCTAAAGTAAGAATCTCCTTTTCGGGCTGATCATTTTTAGGATAAGTATAAACCGTTCGCTGTAGTTGTTTTTGATAGGATACATCAAATGTATAAAAAGCACCATCCTCAGTAGCTACGCTTACATTAGATTGTTCCTTGAAATTCTCCGTATTTGCCTTGATACGAACAATATTAGGCGCAGCTGCAGGAGATTCACAAACCACTAAATCACTTACTGATTCATAGTATTTTACAGTAACAGGGAATACTATATGTACTGTTTGGCTGTAGTTTACAGCAATAGGAATGCTCTGTACCTTCTGCAGCTGCGCCTCACATACCCCAATAGTAATTGTGGAAATTAGTGCTAGGACAATTATCTTTTGCAGTAAAACTGTAAAACATCTTTGCATCATTGCAGTAAAACTTTATAGTTAGATTTGATTGTGATGGTTGGGCGTGCCTGTTTCTTCTGCATCGCCCCTTTTGCGACTGATTCTATAACCTGCACTGTGCCATCCACCACGGCTGACCCTGTTGTCCCTATTGTGGCATTGCTGACGGCCATAGAAGTAGCATCGCTTGCAATCTCTGCAGTGGTATTGTCGGGGATATATATCCCTGCCAATCCGTCTTGATCATACAACGTTTTCCTAAATGGGAGAATATCATTCTTTATTCGAATGCTGGAAATATGCACATGGAGGCGGTTCTTGCTTAATTCAACCTGCCCAAATAAGGGAGTTCCCTTTTGGAGAAGTGTACCGTCTGGCAATACGACATCTTGCACCAAAACAAGCTTCAAAGTTCCCCCACTTTTTACCTTCTGTTCTCCTGAAACTTTAGCTTCAATGGTATTGCCATTTGTCTGATTAGAAGAACTGGAGAAAAAACGAGATTTTTTCTTCGGGGCTTCTTCTTTTTGAGGAAGAACTTCTTGTTCCTCTATAACAACAGGAGAAGATACTTCTTTTCTTTCTTTTTGTTGAGTTTCTGATATACTTCTTTTTTGAGGACGAGAAGGAACGACTTCTTGATAGGAATAATCGGGTGTTGGATTATAGGAATTGAAATCTCCATTCATAGAGCGCAACTGTTCCTGTAACCGTCTTACATCATCATCTTCAGTTGTTGCCACATAATCTTCTGATAAACTTCGCTCGGCCTCTAAAAGAGCTGGGAAATCATTAGAAGAAGGGCTGCTCTCTTGTTGCTGAAGAATGTCGTCGATGGTAAGGTCACTCTGTTCCTCCATACGAACCGAAACAGCTTCTATCTTATCTTCCTTCGATGAAGAGAAGATAAACAGCATAATCACAAGGATTATAGCTATCCCCATCGATGCAAAGATGATTATCTTTGCCTTATTAGCTCTATCTATTTTCATCAGTTATAAGTTGTTCTATTCGTTGTTGCAAAGAGGAGAATGTATACCCTGTGACATTCTCAGGGAACTGAGGAGTTGTAGAAACAAGTTCTCCTTCTGAATGTATTCGGTATTGCTGCCGTCCCGAAGGGGAATAGACTGTTAATATTGAAGTAAACGAAACAACATAGGGTTCATTCTTCCCCCTTATATCCCCTATCTGCTCTATTTGGGTGCGGTAAACAACATTATTATTTACCGCATCCGAATAGGCTTTGTCATTATTGTACTTGGCAAAAATAGCATTCAAATCCTGCTTATTGATATAGAAGTGTGCTCTAGCTTGATTGAGCTTTAAATCGGTTGCCGAAAAGCTATTAGCATACTCTGTCGCCAAGGCACAGGTGTTTTTAATTAGGGCGGAGAATAACTCTTCACGATTGTATATTTTGGTTTGCACGTATTCTCCACTTCTATCAATCACGACAACTTTAGAAAGGGCTGTTAGTTGTACTGAAAATCCCCACAAGAGTACGAATAAAACAACCACCCCAGCAAACAGGAGAGATAGCTTCAGGATTCTTACACTCTGCTTTTTTGCTTTCTGCAAAGCGTCTAATTCATTCAAGATATTTTCTTTCATACGATTATACCAACTGCCTCACATACCCTGCTGCCTTTCCTAGTAGAAAGAGTTTGAAAATAAAGGAGAAAATAGCTGTGAGTAGATTCGTTTTCGATTCCATCCCCATCCATTGCGAAAAGTTAATCGCTAATTCGTCAGCGAATGTACTTGCGATTAGAAAAGCTGGGATCATCATATAACACACTAATAAATTCTTCAAGAATGTTTGTGTGTAATGACGTGTCGATTCATCAATCCAAGCAAAAACCGCAAATGGTGCTATAATTTGCAGAAGAAGAAGATATAAATATCGTCCTGCGGCAAACATGTAGAACAGATACTTTTGCGCTCCAAAAAAAAGGATGTAAAGGGTCATCGTAATCTGCTGTGTCACTCTCATAATAGCAGCCTCGATAAAATCGGCATCCGATACTTCTTCCTCATACTCTTCTATATATTGCATCATCTCCTCAGTAACACTATTATTTAATTTACCTGCGTACCTCGCAACCATTTCATCTTGAAACAGCCCTAGGGCCTGTTCAATCACTTTGAAGAGAGCCGGAGCAAGAACTATCGCAACGACACAATATATATACACATAGAAGAGATTGAAGAAGTGACGAGCACTAGCAGGTTTTTCTCCATCCGAAAACGCCTCTTTATAGACCTTAATAAACTTATTGACTACAGCAAAAACCGCAACCAATGTTGCCAATCCTATAATTATCTGGGATGGCTCTGTGAGGCGTAGGCCTTCATAAACTGATTCTACTTCTTTTAGTATGTCCATTATTCCGACAAACGCTCCAATATTCGATAGTTATTGTTGTACTCATTAAACCGCCTTCTCTCACTTCTGAATTTATTCATTGTCTTTTTTGTCTTGTCATCGAGATCAAGAATAATTCGCAACCGTTCCCCTTGCGATATTTTTTCATAAGAGGACAAAGTCGTTTTTAGAAGCTCTATATAGGCCGTATTCTCATCAATAATCTCATTGATTCGCCTACAATAAGTAGAAAACATTTTAGCATTGGATATATCTGTTCTTTTTAATTCCTTGGCAATATCAGAAATCATTGCAACCTGTCGACTAAAGATATTCTTCACAGCCTTTGCATTCTGTATTGCAGACGAAATTTTTGTATAGACTTCAATACTTTCTGTCATAATCTTCTTTGTCTCCTGCAACTCCTTACACTGCTTGGCAGATTCAGCTAATGATTTAGCCCATCCCACCTTGTTTACCGCTGTCGCCGTAGGATCGGAAACAACAACCTGTGCCATCGACCAGAAAGAAAATAATGAGAAAATAAGTGCGAAAAATACTTTTTTCATGTTTTACTACTTTACTTTTTTACTGCAATAATACTATCCTGTAATGTCGCTCCATTTGAAACTCTCCTTTGTAGATCATTCCAAATTTCACCATCAGTTTGGAATGCCAAGAATTTTTCAGGTGAAAGCTCCAATCGAACCACGGTTGCGTAATTGGGTATAAATCCAATGTACAATTCAGAATAGGGACGTTTTCCCGAGAAATCATTCTTCCCCGACTTCATAAGTGTAATTTGTGCTTCACTCTTAAGATGGAATCGCTCAATAGTTTGATCATACACAACATCATTTGTCGGAAGTACAAAAAGAAGTTGGGTATTAGATATAATACCCTGTGTGTATTCATTGTCGGGCAGTTGGGCCGGTGATTGTATCACGGTCATAATTGCCCCATTCTCCTTTCGTAGCTTCTGGTAACAGAAAGCCACGGTAGAATGAATATCTGTACCGCTATGCTTGTCTTTGATCGCCTGAGCTTCTGCGTATTCGTCGAATACAAGCATGCCTCGTACACTTCTATCCGAAAGGATTTTACTTTCGATTGTATCGAAAAGAATAGACATAATAACAGAGACAAGAAAGGGATCTTTCTTGATCTGTGTCAGCTCAAAGACGACAAAGTCTTTATTGAGAATATCATTCTCTAATGTGGATTCCTTACAAACATTCTCGTAGAACCCTCCTGCCGTGAACTGTTTACAGTTATGGAGGAAACTCGATAGATCAAAGTATTCTCTTTGTATGTCCAACACCTCATACAACCGCTCTCCAGCCTGCTCTACATAGTTGTAAAAACTTGGGAAACTATGCCCATTTCGCACGGTATTGTAGTAGTCTTCGACAATTTTTGTCAGAGAGACTACTTGTGCAGTATCTTTCAAGATCGCTTCATTACGCCAGAAAACCAATATCAGATTGACCAAGGTTTTAATCTTGTCTCGATCAGGTTTTCCGTCAGGTACGTAAAACGGATTGATCCCTAACGGCTCTGTACCGTTGTAATCGATATGGAGGGACTTCTCAGGGTAGAGCTGGCAGAGTTGGTAAAAGCTCTTTCCGAACTCTACCACGATAACCTTTACACCCTGTTCTAAGTATTGTTGTACAATGTTCAGTGTTGCGACCGATTTACCGCCCCCTGTTGATGCTACCACAATGGCATTGCGCGCAGGGATCCGCTTTTTTGATTGATCCCAAAGATCAATCTTCAAGGGTACTTGATAGATGCGATCATTGAACCAAATACCCTCGTCATCTCCCTTCTGTGCAGTATATACAGCATTAAGAGCTAAAGAAGCCTCCAAATCGATAAGAATACTATACCCATCCTCTAAAAGAGCTTCACGCCCTATTATAGAGGCTAAGAACAGCTTATATAATCCCTCGTGTGAGGGAATATAGAAGTTGAAATCAGCGTTACGAAGGATCTCCTTTGTCCGCTCGATGCCTCTTTGTAGTGCTTCGCTATCCTCTTCCAAGAGTAATACGTTGTAATGATACCGACATAGGGTATCATTGCGCATTTCTTCCTGAAAGTTCTCCAACTCCTCATACTTGCGTTTGATCTCGTGGTCAAACTCTCGATGACGCCCGAAATTTTTTACACGCAGTTTGAGGTCTTCGTAATACTTTCGTCCATCAAACCGCCAAATTTGATTGACGATGTGATTATAGGGTAAATGGACTCCGAGCTCTTCTAACACGGACATATAGAGTCCATTTCCCCCCTTAGGAAGCGTTGTATCTTTGGTGGGATAGTTTATTTTGTCGGGAAGGTAGTTCTCGTGGCACAAAGCAAAGAGAATACCCTCTTTTTCTCCTATGTGCAGCCTTTCGGAAAAATGTATGTCTCGTATGCCTCCATCATCATACAATCCATTGGAAAGTGTAAAGAGCCAATGGTACAATTCTTCACGTGCTAACTCTCGTACAGAAACTCCTTTTTGATTAGAGAGAATAGAGACGGCTGTCTCTACGCTCTCTAGAAAGATCGAAACTTGTTCTTTCTGCGCTTTAGAGAGTTGATCTTTATACTTGAGTGGATTAGCGATATAAGAAGCCTCTAATCCTACCACAGAAGGAAGGGTAAAGGCTAATATCGTCCGATGCTCTATATATTCTCTACCAGAGAAATAGCAATCATCCGCCTTATTGAGGAAACTATCCCCCAGCTCTGAAGAATAGGAAAATTGTTTCCGTCTATATATGTCTTGTCGGTGAACAATCCCCTTTTTTATGTGTGCAAAAGCTCTAAAGAAAGAGGATTGATATTGCTCTATATCCTCTTCCGACAAAGTATAAAACTCAGGCGTTGTTAGCTCATATACCACCGAGAGACAACCATCCTTTGTCAAAACAGCTCCATCCAGCAATTCAAAGATTCCGTAGGCTTGTTCCGTATTCATAGATTCTTTCGTTTCAACTTCGTAATATCTGAATTGGAAAGCGTTTTTACGATAGGGTTATCCTTGTATCCCTTTTTACCCGACCGCATAATAAAGAACAATCGTAATCCTATGAGCAACGAGAAAGCAATTGTAACAATGAAAAAAATACGACCTAACCGAAATTCACCTCGTACAGATGCCATAACCAACCCTATGGTCATAGCAATAATAACAGCACCTATTCCAGAGTAGATATAGAAATACTTCTGAGTCATACCCCATATTTTAAGAGGGGCTTCTACTCCTTTGTGTACTGTATAACTCTTCATCAGATTGAGAGTTTTACATTATTAGCGATATAAGCGACAGCAGCTGATAAAATAGCAAGACCGACCACAACATAACCAATAACCCAAAGCAGGTTAATAAGCCCTTCTTTTCTCGTCCCTTGACCATCCTTATCCACGATTTTGTCAAAGTTCATGACCACACCAATAGCCACACCGACCACTAATAAAAAGGCAATCATAGGCACACCATACTGCGACAAAAGCGTATTGATATTCCCTTTAATACCACTTCCAATTTGCAAAAGAACTAAATTCATATGTCACTTATTTAATTTGATTTTCAATGCAAAGATATGGAATTTCATTTAATTAGCAACATTATCATCCTCGATTTTCCACCACTTGGTTACAGTAGTACGACTAAATCTCAGCTCTCGAGCACAATCACTCTTATTGTTATTCTCAGGATTCGCTTTGCGCCACTCCTTTATCCTTTTATACTTAGGACTATTTGCAGCAGATACAGTACTTCCCTTAGGTCTACCGTTATTATCATCCCACTTTGTTCCCTTTTCTTCTTGAAGTATATCCCTACTTACTCTTGCTATCTTCAAATGCAAATTCTGTTTTCGTCCGTTTCTCCTATTAGTTGGAAGTGTCAGTCCTGTAAGTCGCTCGATCCATGCCTTCGGGAACGTGCAATAGTTCTCTTTATAAGCATATAAAGCATCTTCTGCGTCCTCCTGAGTAAAATGGTTATCCTCACTCTCGGTAAGTTTATCCATCTGCTCTACTAAGCCCTGCAAATCTGCGGTAAGCTCCTCTTCGCTGATGTCACATTTAATTGCATACATTGCAAGGGCTAAGAGACAGAAATAACGATGCCCAACTTTGATTTCTGTAAACGGACTTCGGAGGGTGCGTAACCACCAATCATACAACGCCCTCTTTATATGCCATCTATTTTTTGTTTTATCCCCTTGCACAATTACTCTCTCGTACCACTCTGGGTACAATTCACTCGCCTTTTGTTTTGATAATCGATGGGGATTAAAAACAGAGTGATCGCATCGATTAACCTCTTCTTCCGAAAGACGAACTTTCTCTTCACAAAAGCTATTCAAATCATGGATAGAATAGCTTTTTACTGTGTCATCAAGAAAAGCAGCTACATTCACCCCCTTTAATTTTGTTGGCGTATCAGGCATTCGAAATCCCTGAAATATACTCTGATACTGTCGTTCTTTTAGTGTCGAAGTATACATATTCCAAAGTACGTTAGTTAGTCCTATCTTCAGTTTATTCAGTACAGGAACAACATCAGAAAATAAGGCTATCGGTTTCTGTAAAATGTAATACAGGTGTAAACCGTGTCCACTATTGCTAATGATATTTGGAGCAGGTAAAAACCCCTTTTTAATTTGATGGTTCAAATCGGCAATCTGTTCCATACCGACCCCATCAAGGTCAAATACTAAAGCATAAATATACCGTGCATTCTTTACAGTTCTATTGCGACCAACATAAGAGATTGGGCTTCCAATCACAAAAGACTCAAGAAGAACCTCATCATAGCGAGAAAAATCATCCGTGATCAAAAAAGATTTACTTCGTTGCTCTCTTCTAATTCCCACCAAAATAGCGTTATATCGAAAATCATACTGCAAAGGATATTTTATTTTGGCTTCTGATTTCTTCTTCTGCATTGCCTTTAACCACCACTTATATTCTTTGCTCTGAGTTTCCTCAAAATAGTACTCCGTATTAATGTAAGAACGATAATAGATATAATCCCAGAAGCTAACCAAACGAATAGGTTCATACCCCATACCATGGAGAAGATATTCACTCCTCTCATAAAATAATGCTACAGCTTTCTTTTGCTTTAAGTCCATAATTATATATCTAAAATATCTATTAAAGAGGGAATGCCTCCTCGTCGCTACGCTCCTCGTCGGCATATCTCTAGTGGCGTTATATTATCAATATGATTTTTTTGGACATATCAAGTAAAAAGAAAGGGGGAATACTGTTCCTTCCCCCTATGAATAAATCTTAGTTCAACGCAGGCATAAGATCATTATTATCCTCAATTCTGAGCATTCGAACATCTTTAGCACAAGTAGCGAACCAAGGGTACTCTTTGGCGAGCTTTTGTACGGCAAGAACACACTTAACGGCATCAACAGTTTCATCCCCAAAATAGACACTCCCCTGCTGGTGACTAAACCCGGACTTTGCCATAAAATCTCGCACGATTTTGTATGCTCCGTGATATGTACTACCATCGTAGCACTCATTAAGACAATTCGTATCTAAGTCAAAAACTATCGCGTACATATTTCTACATAATCACTCCTACTCTACCACAAAGATATTATCTTTTGAAGACTTAGCAAACATCCTCTTGCGAAGATACTCTCTATTTTTTATCATCAAAAGTTGTCCGCAATCAATTTACTAACGGATTTTCGAACTTCCGGATCCTCTGACAAGGTCTCGAACTTGTATCCCATACTACCTTGGTAGTAAAATACCTCTTTAAGAGCATCAAGATACAACTGTATATCTGAGAACTCCTGGACTTCTCCGATTTTACCATTAGAACCATAATAGCATATTCTTCCAATAGCTCCTTGTTTTTCTACTTTGTAATTCTGTCTCATACTCATAGTTTTTTTGCGGTTGAAAGAGGGAGGTAAGCTGAGTTTCACTTGTGCTGTTTTCCTAATAGGCTCTTTCTTCGACATTTTTTTTTGCGTCTATCAGTCGGTCGGGTTGCTTTCGTTTCACGGAGCTTACAAAGGAGGATGGCAAAAGATCTGGAACGGCA
>ERZ773250.945-NODE-945-length-15535-cov-55.320995_pt1 | contig 15535 bp, 12 predicted proteins | sample MGYA00511258_ERZ773250 | MGnify/ENA primary metagenome ERZ773250 (study PRJEB29015, sample SAMEA2738164) | human oral metagenome | biome: human oral; feature: human-associated habitat; material: saliva | place: China | collected 2187 ... | reverse complement strand
TGGGTCTTCGCGCCGAGGCACGGGGTCCTCGCGCGGAGCCTGCGCGAGAGGCGGGGGTGAGTCTGGCGGGCCCGGACAGTGCGCGCGTTCGTGCGCGCGCGTCAGTGGGACTGGACGCCGTCTCGTGAGTGGGCCTGTCCGAGGACGCGGCCCCGGCCTCGTGACCCCGGAACACGCTTGTGAATGTGAACAAGTGGTCATATGCTTGGCCGCGTACCAGATTTGTTCCGTAGCCCACGTCTGTGGGCTGATTGATTCGGAGGTGGCGCGTGGCCGACGTTGGTTTCGATTCCGATAAGCACGCCCAGACGCGTGACGATATGAAGCGGGGGGGGGGAGTCCCTGGGAGACTCATCGAAGGCGCTAGAGCAACTCATTGATGCACAAGACCCCGGGTATTGGTCCGACGAAGCCGGATTCCAGGCAATGCGCACCGCGATCGTTTCGCTGCTGAAGACTGAGGACGATCTCATTAGTGGCCAGCAGGCGCGCTTCTCGAAATTCGACAAAGACGTTGAGCACGCGGCCGAGGCATTTGAAGCAGCGGAAACAGCAAATGCCGATGAACTCGCTGCAATCTTGGCAGCTTTGGAGCGGGGCGAGGGTGTGGACGACGTGGGATCCAGTTCTTCTGTCACGAGTGTGAGCGGATCCGGTGCAACCGGGACAGGAACCGCGCCCACCCAAAACAAGCCGTCGGAGATCTGAGGACGAGGAGCACGAATCATGGTTGAGAGCCCGATGTATGAGCGCCTCATGCGGCTGGTCGCCGCGATCGAAAAGGCCTCCGAACTGGACGCCTGGGACGACCAACACAACAAGGTGGTGTGCGGTCTGAACGAGGCCAACAACTCGACGCACCACATGCGCACCACTCAGGGATTCACCGGTGAGACCGGCCAGCAAATCGATGACTGGACCGGTCGCGCAATGAAACAAGTGCAGGCCATCAAGGACGGCCACAACACGGCGATGGAGTACTACGTCGAGGCTCGACGGACGATGAAACAGGTGCGGGAGGAAGCGATGCAGCTGTCCCCCACGCTGATCGACTCGAAGCTCGCGGCGCTCGCAGACGCCGCGCACGTCGTGATCCCGGTCGCACCGGTTATCGGGCCCTTCGGGCTGCTCATCAACGCCATCGCCGCCAAGGGCGAAGCATACGTCCAGGGCCTCGTGGAACAGGCGAACAACCAGCGCGAGGTTGCCGCGACCGATATCCTGCAGCGCGCAAACAACACGATGCAGGGCCTCGCGGATGGGACGAATGCGCAGATGCTGCAGATGCAACAAGATGTAGAGAACCCTATTAGCGTTACTCCCGGTCCCAAGGGGCCATCGAACAGCAATGTTCGCAATGATATTGAGCGTGGATATTTGAACAGCTCCGCTCACGAGACGGGCGTCTATCCAGGTAACCGCGACACGGATTATGGACGTTCAGGTTTGCGCGGTCCCGGCTCCGGTCTGTATCCGGGAGGCTATGACGAGGGCGATCCGATCAGTGACCGCGTCATGTCCTCTCCCCGCGTTCCCGATCGTTTTGTTGACGAGGGGGAGGCGGGCTCGCGCCTGAATCCCATTTCCGATCCTCAGGACTTGATGGACATCGATCTGTTGCACACGCGAGTCAACGGCGATCGGCACCGGAATGGTGTCATCGGTGGTTACACCCCGGCGCCCCCGGTCGATCGATATCATCCGCTGTGGAATGTCAACGGAGGTCCGGGCAGTGAGTCCGCGTTGGCCGGTCGGCTCAGCGGTGCGGGTGTGCTCGGAGCCGGAGCGATGGGTGTCGGCCGCGCGGCCCGCATGGGTGGGGGTCTTCATTCCTCTGCGGCCAGTGCGCTTGGTCGTGGTGGGACCGCGGGTATGTCGGCGCTGCGCGCGGGTACCTACTCCGGTCCAGGCTACGGAACCTATAAGCCCCCGTCGGTAGAGGGTGGTGCTGCGGGGGTTGCCGGTGCTCAGGGTTCCCGCGGTGCCTCTGGGACCGGGGCCGCCGGGTCCGGAAGGGAAGGTGCGCAGGGTGCGGGCGGCTTCATGGGCGGCGGAGCCGGTGCCGGTGCCGGCAGCGGTAAAGACGGCAAGAAGGCGAGGCGTCGCAAGTACACGCCGTTCCGCGTCGAGGATGAGGATGAACTGCCGGAGGGCTACGTGAATCCGATGTCGCAGACGTACGGGACGGACGAGGATATTGCGCCCGCCCCGCGTCGGGACGACGGATGGGATCTGCGCCAATGGTAAGGGCAATGAGGAGTAAGCAGGTACGTGCGAGGAACGCTGCTGCAGTAGTAGCCGTTGGCGCGCTCGCGGTGGGTATCGTGTCGATTCCCACTGCCCCCGCGCACGCGGCCGATACGATCACCGCCGCTGATCAGTCGTATTTCTCGTACTACGGCCTCGATCGGGCGCGTGCGAAGGGGTACACGGGCAAGGGCGTGACGATCGCGATGATCGATGGCAAAGTGGACACCTCCGTTCCTGAGCTCGCGGGTGCGAATATCAGTGTGACGATTCCGTGCACGATCACTGCGGAATCGAGTACGGAAAATCATGGAACTGGTGTTGCATCAATCCTTGTGGCGCCAGGCTACGGTGTCGCGCCGGATGCAACGCTTCTTGCCTATCAGACGAGTCTCGGGAAAGATGTGTCTGGAAATGACTGCACCGATAACCAGGGCAATGTTCGAACGAGATACTCTTGGCTGTTTAATCAGGCGATGAACGATGGCGCGCAGATAATTAATCTCTCAGCCACCAGTCATGCATTTGATCATCGGACGAAGTGGACCGTCGCTCGCGCGATTTCCCAACAGGTGATCCTGGTTAATGGCGCTGGCAATGAGTCAAAAAGTGACGATGATGCATCGCTGTCCAAGTGGTCCGGTGTTGTGGGCGTCAGTGCCATTGGTGCGGACGATAATCGGCAGGACTATTCATCCTGGGGTCAAGGTGTGGTGACAGCATCGATTGGTGGTCCCGTCTTGTTGAGGAATCTGGAGACTGGTGCGAACGAGACGGGATACGGAACGTCATTTGCCGCTCCCGTGGTGACCGGCGTGTTGGCCTTGGCGAAGCAGCGGTGGCCTGAGGCGACCAGTAACCAGCTGCTGCAGCTGCTGGTGAAGACGGGCTTGAATCCGGATCATGGGTGGAATCAGTACACGGGGTTTGGTGCAATCGATCCGGGCGCGATCCTGAATACGGATCCGTCGCAGTTCCCTGATGAGAATCCGTTGATGGAGAAGCAGGGCGGATCGAGTCCGACGCCGGAGGAGGTCCAGCAGTACGTGGATGGTGTCGTAGATCCGACGGATATTGTGAATGATAATTCGTACACATATCGAGGCCTCGACGAGTCGAGGTTGGGGGATGGCCTGAACACGTCCCCGACGCATTTGGGCACGAGCCCGCGGTACCACAAGAAGTGAGATTGGGGTGGCCTCGAGCTCGCTCTGGTGCGCATCCCGGCGATTGTTTCACGTGAAACATTGATGTTGGTGCCCCAGCCCACGATGGTGAGCTGGGGCCTCAGCGTGTTGAACCTGGTCTGGGGAGGATGCTGGCAGTGCTTGGGAGATGTCGCGTGGTTCGCTGTCCGTCGCAGGGAGGCTACATCGGTGGATCATCACTATCGGGTCACTGCTAATTAAGGGTGACAGGGCGGCGGTGTCAATGGGTGGTAGCAATGAGTTCGTTGAATGCTTCTGTGGGGGTGTGGTAGCCGAGGGTGGCTCTGGGGCAGTTGTTGAGCTCGTAGGCGATGGCGTCGAGGTAGGGTTGGTGGCTGGTGATGGGGGTTCCTTTGGGCAGGTAGCGGCGGATGAGCCGGTTGGTGTTTTCGTTGGTTCCTCTCTCCCAGGGGCTGTGGGGGTGAGCGAAGAACACGTCCACGCCGGTGTCGTGGGTGAGGCGCTGGTGGCGGGCCATTTCCCGGCCTTGGTCCCAGGTCAGTGTGCGCATCGCTTGGTCGGGCAGGCCCTGGATGCGGCGGGTGAGCGCGTCACAGACCTGGTCGGCTTTCCTACCCAGGGGCAGGGCGACGATGATCAGGTAGCGGGTGGTGCGCTCGACCAGGGTTGCGCACGCGCTGGCCCCGTCTTGGCCGATAATCAGGTCGCCTTCCCAGTTACCCGGGATTTTCTGATCAGAAATGTCAGGGCGCTCATCAATCAACCGCATCCCAACGATGGGGGGTTTGCGCCCGCCTGTGGGGGGTTTCTTGCGCATCCATCGCCTGGAGGGCAGGCAAATGCCGTGCTCGATGAGCGTCTTCTTGGGGTGGGCGTAGATCCACGTGTAGATCGCCTCGTGGCTAATCGTGTGGCCCTGAGCATCGGGAGAAGCATCCATGGAGGGCAGTGTGCCACACGCCTCCTCATGCAAGCGCCCACTGATCTGGCGGGGCGTGCGCCCCTGAGACAAATCAACAATCACACGCCGGCGAAGGACCTCATCACAATCCAACAGGCGCTTCTTCGGGCGACGCCTGGCCGCGCGGGCTGCCTTGTCGGCTTCCTCGGCCCGATACTGCCCGTCAGGGCCCGTATGGCGGGCGATCTCACGGCACGCCACCGAGGGACTACGCCCAATCAAGTGAGCGATACGCACCTGAGACAAGCCCGCATCCACCCCCGCCATGATCGCCGCACGATCCTCGACTCCAAGCATCCGACGACACCCCACGATCAGCCTCCAAACAGCATCACCACTACACGAAAATTGCTTACACCCTATGACACTGCCGGCGTTTCTGTTGCGTTCTATTCCTCCTGGCTCCAGACTCGTTTCACTACCCATGTATCTCCTTCATATGCGAGGAGCATGACAGCTTCAAAATGGTCGATACTTTGCGTTTTCTCTTTGGATAGTCCGATGGTGGAATACTGGGGATTGTCAGCGCTATTGTCTTTTCGGACCGCGTGGCCAGATGTTTCGGAATAATCGAATTTGATGCATGTGCCGCTTGTGCCGTCATACCGGTCAGTGCATTCCCAGACTTGCTTTGTCATGAGGTACTTCATCGAAATTGGCTGGGTTACGACACGGTCCGTGTGCAAGGTATGTACATCGGTATCAAATTCCGTACAGAATTCTCCCTCGTCACAAATCATCATGTAATCCTCTGTATCACCCATATTGATCGAATATGCCCATAATTCGAGGTAATACTGAGCGGTGGCCTGAGCGCCAATCTGGCCTTCCCTATGGAGGTTCGGCGGGGGAGTGGGTTTCGGTACGTCAACGGGTGTCGGTTGTGCGGATTGAGGGGCGTCGCCTGATTGGGTGCCCGATTGCGCGGCAGTGTCAGACTGGGGCGACTGTGCCCCGGACTGAAGCTCTGTGTGTGCGTGGGCGCGAGCGTTAAACGCGCGGAATCCCACGAACGATACTGCGACGAGGACGATGGCGGCGATCACTGCGCCGATCCACCGGCCGATGTTGGAGAGTTTCGTGATCATGGTGCATCACTCACTTAGTGGCCTTGTTTTTCTTCCCAGGTGTCGGTGTTTGAGACGAGGAGGTGGTTGAGGGGGAAGGGGCCTGTTGTTTCCGTGGTGGTGACCAGGCCGTTGATGGTTTGGGTTTCTCCGGTGAAGGGGTTGGTGGCGGTGCCCGACCAGGTGGTGGTGAGGGTGATGGTGCGGGTGGCGTCGGGGTAGGGGCCGTCGAAACGTGAGCGCCACCCGTTGGGCGGGGTGTAGTAGTGGCGGATCAGCCTGGGATCCTTGTTGGGGTCCATGCCCTTCTCGAAGGCCATCCCTTGGTAGGCGGTGATGGTGTTCGGGGTGCCATCGCCCCAGTCCCATTCGTAATTGGTGGCTTTCAGCGTGATGGTGATGTCGTGTCCCAACAGGTTGATGATGTGAGTCTGGGTCGGGTTAGTGACCGAGACGAGTGTGGGGACGTACTTGTTCGTGTATGACGTCCTCGTGGGGCGCTTGCGCAAGCCAGCACCGTCTGGGTGGATGGTGGCGGCGGCCAGGTAGAGGATGTCGCGTGTGGTGGGGATGCGGCCGGGGTCTTGATCGGAGTCTCCCTCGGGGTCTGCCGGAAGTGGGCAGTTATCGACGGTATCGTCGTTGGAGACCGTGGGGCTGTTGGGTGCCTTGTTCACGTACACGTTCTTACAACGCGCAGCGCCCGCGTAAGAGGCGGCAGTCGGATCAACTACCCCTTCGGCAGTCTTGAGGTTCCGCTGATCCGCCACATTCGAGTTGTTGTTGCCTTGCTGAGAAGAATCCTGTTCGTGACCCCTGTGCCAATTTTCGACATCTATGCCGTTAGGCCCAGCGGTTGCACACTGTCCTTGATGTTCTCCGATAATATTTGCGCACCCACCTTCTGTGGGAACAATGTAGTTGACCGCATGTGCAACCGATGCTTGTGTGCAACAAATCGTTATGCTGATAGCAAGTGCTCGAAAAAAGCGGCCTCTATTGTTTGTTAACACGATCAACACTTCCCCCGGTTATGATCCAACGGTCGCCCTTCCATGTAACGAAGAGCGCAAGGCTTGAGTCATATTCAATTTCATTAGGGAGAATCTTCTGACCGATACACGTGACTCCATCGGTCGATCGAATGTGGAATAAGACGCCGATAGTGTCCTTCTGAGCCCCCCATTGTTCGGCGGATACGGGTTCAACAGTGACAATCTCCGTAATTGTTGCGTTATTCCCATAGGCCCAGCCGTTTGAATACACCTGTTTAATAGCAGTTATGTATGAGCCGCTGAAGTTATCTCCTGGCTCGGACATGTCAGCAAGTGGCTGTACGTCACCAGTGTTCCATGCATAGTTCTCGAGAGCTAGGAAATGCTCAGCTGCGAGTTCTGCTCCGCGTTCGGTGTTTTCCTTGGCTTCGTTGGGGAGTTCGGGTTTGGTGTAGGTGTCTGCGGCGTATTGGGTGGGGCGCACGAGGATGCCGTCGGGGCCGATCTGGTAGCCGCCCGACATCGCGGCCTCGCTCGACACTGTTGGTGCGGGCGTGGGCTGCGTGGCGGGGGTTGTGGCCGCGACGCTGGGTTTTTCGCCCCAGGCTCTCCACCAACCTTCGGCAACGCCGTTGATGTAGACGGCGAAGACGGCTCCCGCTGCGAGGCACACGTAGACCACGCGCATCGTCCAGTAGAACGGCTCGACGTGCAGCCACGCCTGAGCGCGCTCCCGCATACCCGAGGGACGCGCACGGGTGTCCCAGTGCTCAGCTTCGGCCTCGTGCCCTGCCTCCAGTGAGGCGGACGAATCGCGCCGCAGCTGATCCTCATCCTCGGTATCGAGGGGGTCGAACAATGGTGGAACCGTCATGGCGTTGTACTCCTCCACGGTGAGGTGCCCTGCGGCGTGCCCCCGTCGTTGGAGGCGCGCCCTTCTGTTTCAGGGTACGCGCAGAACCAGCACGAAATACTAAGAATGCTGCGCAACCATCACGCACATCCTCCCGATTTATGATGATCGGCGGCACAGATGTGCATTCGTTGTGAGCTTCTCCTGTCTGAACTTGTCAAACGTCTTTCTGAGCTCTCTGCACACGCGTGACCTACAGATGAAACTGTGGACCATTATCGGGACACTGATGTCGATAAGGCACAAAATGGCGCGAATTCACGCCGCGTCAGTCACGCGTCCGAGTGGGATCAACGAGCGCGCGTTGAAGACTCCTGGGGTCGGAGCGCCCGCTGACCGCCAGTTGTTTCACGTGAAACGCCCCAATGTGGGGTCCGCGCCTGCGCCGAACAGGCACGACGATGAGGGCCGAGGGGGTAGGTGCCTCGTCAATTGGGTTAAGTCGAAGAGGCGGTGGTGGGCCTCTGCGAGGACAGGGACCACGCCCTCGTGTACACATACGACTATGACGAAGCGAGACGATAAGAGCTTGGCGGAACAGAATGCCGAAATCCGGCGGTGGGCGGAAGAAAACGGCTTCACGGTCGGGTCGAGGCTGGGTGAGAAACAGGATGCGGTGGAGCTTGTCGCTCCTCGAGTACCGGTCGTCGAGTTCACGGTGCACATCGACGAGGACGTGTACGAGGCGGCGATGCTGCGCGCAACCTACGACGGGTACGACAATGCCTCCGAGGTCGTCGAAGCGGCGCTCCGAGAGTGGGCCCGAGGGTACTAGGTCCGCCGAGATGCATTCGGCTTGTTGTGACGGCGTCACAGGGGACTCGTCCGTTGTGAGGATATGGTGCGACATATCGTTTGTTTTCTCGGCAGGAACATTAGCTGTGATTATGATTCGACAGAGCAGGGGGTTCGGAGTTCATCGCTCGGGGCCTGATTTCAATGTTGAAGGTCAGATGAGCGAGGGAGCACATGGACGCGATCGATGAGTTGATCGACGCTGCGCAGACCTTCTACGAGGATGCGCGTGCGAATGAGAATGGGCGCTCACGTTCTTGGGAGCATTGCTATCGCGTGTTTCGAGATGCGCGGATCGACCCGTCCCCGGACTGCGACTATTTGAGCCTGCACCTCGCTTTCTACCTGGCGAGCTGGGGAATGTATCGGGGCTCGTGCTTCATACTTCAGAAGGACTACAAGGTGCACACGCCCATCGTCGAGGAGATCCTCAAGCCCGAGTATGACTGCCTGTTTGGGCTCGCGTGCACGGATGTGCGAAACAGTGATGTTTGGGAGCAGTACACGAAGCTGTACAAATACATCGACGCCTATTTCGATCCGATCCGCGAAGAGATCAAAGGGCGCGTGGTCGGGTATCCTGTGTCGCCGATCCTCATCACGAAAATTCTCTTGGGAACGCTCGGGTGCGTGCCCGCGTACGACACATTCTTCGGTATAGGAGCGGAGTATTTAGGTTTAGAAGAGAAGGATTATAACGAGGATTCTCTCCTCGAACTCGCGGATTTTTACGAGGCGCACAACGACCGCCTCGAGGAAGCGCGGCGCGGAATGCGGGTCGGCGACCTCATCTATCCGCAGATGAAGCTGCTCGATATGGGGTTCTGGCAGGTTGGGTTCGAGAAAGATGCTGGGAGCGCAAGATAGACCTCTAGAGATCGGTGTCAGAGTAGGTCATACCCGAGTTTTCCGAGGTATAGGTGCACTGTCACCCCCGTTAAAATGGCTCAAAGTGGGCCATCCCAGCATGAGATGCGTTGCTTGACAACAAGCCAAGTATCGATAGATCTCATCAAGGGTCCTAGGGCTTCAAAGAAGCGGTTTGATTCCCTTAAAACTGCCCGGACCAGTGCGCAGGAATTCCGAGGCTTCTTGGATCGACAAGTGAATTGGTTAGAAAATCAGATTGAAATAGATGCGCAACTTTATCTGGCCATGTGGTACCCGGGGATGTTTTTCTCAAAAGGAATGACATGACAACGATCGCACCGAAGATACGCTCGCTTTGTCCATCAGGCAAATCCTTGAAGGCTGGCATAGTTTTGAGGGGCGTCGTCGGGACGGGTACAAAGCTTTTGTTCCATACGCGGCTGTGGTGTGCGCACGAATTACGAATGATGGTAAGTTGTTCGAGCCAGCTTGCAAGCGGTGGACGTTTCTTGATCTTCTCAATTTGATTCTTTCCCAGTTGTGCTTTATCGATGATGATCCCTAATGATTCAGCGATATAATTCTGATCTTTGGACTTCATGCCTCCGTATAAGTGGGAAATGTCTGAAAAATCGAGTACTTCCGCAAGAACCCAAAACGGATATGACTGATTGTACTCATCGTAGTAATGCTGAATTGCCTGATTATGAAGTCTTGCGCGACCGACTCTCCGCTTAGCTGTCTCAACCCAATCAGTGTGATCGAAATCTGTGCGGAAAAGAGTTGGATCATGGTATGAGATCGGTGTCGGATTCGATCCGGAGACACAAAGGCGTTCGCTAAGGCGTGTCCTCATTGTTACTTCGATACGTTCAATACCGTCGTGTATGAGTGTGCGTAGTTTTCTGTCTGCTTCGTAGAGTCGTACGGCATCTGTAAACGTTGGATGTTCGCAATAGCACTCATTGCCGAGGGAGTCTATCCTGCGTGCAGGAAACCAATATGCGGATAGGCGGTAGTAGCTGACGTTGGTCAACCATTGGGTGGCCAGGTCTGTATCGACGGACATCCCGCGGCTTTGAAGGATCGAAATCTGATCACTTATAGTGGTGCCAGGCTTCAGCGACTTCGACATGGTCAACATCTCCGTTGAGTTCCTCAAAAAGATCCAGCCCACTCCCAGCATGTGCTGGGGCGGGCTGAACGGTTAACTCCAATCTAGCGTTCTCGCGGCGTCAAGGAGCTGAAATCTCGCCATTTGGGCCACTCGTGGTGCAAGTCATACGCCGCTGACTACCTGAGGATCAGAGTAGATCTACGGAACTCAGTTCTGTACCTCCGGGATCTCCAGCTTCGGCAGCGTCTCCAGGAGCTCCTGGGTTCGCATCGAGACGGTGACCAGGCGCTTGATCAGGTCCACGACCGCGTTGGGGCGGCCCTGCTCGCGCAGGAAATCGTTCGGGTCGTTGACGATGCCCGACGCCTTGTCCGTCTTCACGTGGTAGCGGTCGATGATCCACTCCAGTGGGCTACGGCCCGAAATTGAATAGCCCTGCGCCTGGGCCGGAATGCCCGTCAGTGTCACGTAGTCGTTGTACTCCAAGCGCGTGAAGTCCTTATCGCGGCGCCCCAGCTTCGGGAAACGCATCTTGCGCTCACCGATCCGGAAGCGCTCGCGATACTCAGGGTGGTGCAGCAGCGCGTACACGTAGAAGAAAATGTCCTTCTTCGTGATCGCCGCATCCTCGTAGCGCTCCCGGTACGAGGTCGTGGCCGCCCCATCCGCCTGGCTCTCCGGTATGGTCGCCAGGTTTCCTCTTACGTCTCCAAATGATTGAGCTTTGATCTACTGGTTGTCCTTGCTGTCAGTGAGAGTGAAGACGTGCTGCTGATGGCAGGAAGGTTTTGCTCTTCGTACAACTGAAGCTGTCGTCTTCGATCCACTGAAGCGTTGGACAACGGTTGGACTCTGGACGCCAGAATGTCATACAGCATTGCTGACTGGCTGTGCGAAGGACTTGAGGTCGTCCCACGTATCAGCACGTGCAGTATCTTGCTCGTACGCGATCAAGTAGCCCCAATGCTGTCCTGCAAATGCTTCCTCAGCGGCGAGATGTCGAACTAGTGATTCGGCAGCTTTACGTTTTGCTTGGACCTTCGCATCGTCGCGGCCACGTTCGTCTTTGCCTTCGATGATCCAGTGGATGCCATCAGTATCGAGGGCGACGAAATCTGGGTAGTAACGATCTTTCGAGTTGTAGTAGATGTATGCGCCTGCCTCGTGATGCAAGCGATGCCACCACACGATACTGGGAGAAGTGTTCAGCAGCTTTGCTAACACATATTCCCCGCTGTAGGAGTCGAATGACTCAGACTCCATGAGGGATTTGAACCAGCCGCCGTAGGTGCGGCGTGCCACGAAATCAGGACGGTTGTCCACCTGATCATGGATAATTTCTCCGAGCCGAAGGGGCTTGTCTTCGATTCGTATGACCTTCGGTTGTACTTTGGGTATTTCGCGAGTAGACCGTAACACCTCGTGAATGTAGTCCTGAATGAGCTGCTGTAGCTGGTCTCTGGCTGAGTCCAAGGACTTTACGGTCCAGCCAGTGAAGGTGACCTTCGACATGAACACCGGTACGAGGAAAGCCTCGATGTAGCGAGCCGCGCTGTTGGTCTTAGGCACCAAGTTCATGTTCATTACGAGCCGCACTAAGGTGTCCTTGGCGTCAACATCATCTACGTGGACAGAGTCAACCTCAGCACTTTCACGGTCCTCGGTGCGGAGCTTCTTACCCAGGGCCGCGATAATCTCCTTGCGGAGCAGCACGTCACCGGTCGAGGTGACTTTGCGGGCCGCAGTTTCCAACTTTACACCGTCGATTTCAGACAGCTCGATCGGCGGCTGCTGGATCTCGATCACGCTGGTCGGGAAGGTGTACTCCACATCAGAGAAGGTGGGGTTGCGCTTTGCAATCGCTCTCTCAAGCGTCGGTGTGTGGCTTTCCGTAGGCAGCTCGTCGTCAAATGCACGGACTCCGACCCCAGGTAAGGTCTTGTCGCCTACTGGGATATCTGCGTCTGTAGACGCTACCGACGTGGACTCATTGTTTCCAAGGTCGGGCCGACTGGAGGAGCTGTGCTCTCCTGCCGTCAGTGTGATAGGGGTAGCTCCTATGGGAGCGGAGACCTGTTCTGCTGCTGCGCGGATCGCGTCTTCAACACGTTTTTTGTCAGCATACTTGACGGCTTCTTCAAGGCCGAACTGCTGGAGTACATTCTCGGCCGTAAGCAGCTCGGTGAAGGACTGGTGGGCGATGATGTCGAGTTGATCAATTTGCCCGATTCCGGTGTGCTTTCCGAATGGCAACCGAAGGCCACGACCCATCGTTTGCTGGGTGAGAACCTCGGAAGCCATGGCTCGTAGTGTCACGACCACTGCAATATTTTTGACGTCCCATCCTTCCTTGAGTTTGTTTACACTAACCACCGCAAGTACAGGGGAGTCCGGTTGGTCAAGACGTTCGAGTAGTTTTTGTGTGGCATCGTCTTCGTGCTTGGAATCCACCTGTAGTACGGCGGAATCCCGACCGAAAAACTCTGGAGTTCGTAGGAGATCGGTTACTTGTGTTGCGTGGTCGACGTCAGAGCAAACAACGAAAAGTACTGCGTTTACACGGGCATGGCTATGATTCTCAGCGTAAGAGTTGTAGTACGCCTGCTTGGTCTCCCGTAATCGCAATGCGTCGCGCAGCTGCTGCTCCTCAGAAGCTGTATCGATACCGTAGCCTCCTTTACGGAAAGCTAGCACCGGAGCCTTGACAAACTTATCTTGGATGGCGCGATACAGCGGGTACTCGTAGATCACATGATCAGTCTTCTTATTTACAGATGCCGTAAGACCGATGGTCGCCGCTGGATCCAGCTCTCTGAGTGCTGCGTTGAATGCCACCGCACTGGTGCCATATAGGTGGGACTCATCGGCAATCACCACCAGGTCGTCCAAACCCTTGAGGTAGTCGAACAAGACCCCAGCGTTCTCATCGAAACGACGCGGTTTGCGCCGGATCGAATCTTGGGTGTTGCCATGGGTGTTGCCCTCGGTCTCCTTCGGTGCAATGAGCTGCTGGATGTTGAAAATGAATGCGAGCATGGGCACTTCGCGACCGAAGGAAAACAATGTGGTACCGTTCGTGCGAGCGATCCACGCCGAGTAATCTTGTGGGGTCACAACCTCGGGTGGCACCGGTGAGCCTTTGATGAACCGAAGTGAACCTGGCGAGAAGTTCTGTACGGTCTTTGCCTGTACCGTCTTCCCGGGTGTCACGATGATGACGTTGCCCACGCCCTGGCGACGCAGATACTCCACGAAAGCTGCCATAAGATATGTTTTGCCTACGCCGGTAGCGAGGTTGAGGACCTGCTGCACCTGCGGATCGTAGTCACCATCGAGAGTGAAGACGAGCTTGCGCAGTGCTTCCTTATTGGGAGCACGAAGATCGAAATCTGAGCTGATTGCTTCCAGCAAGTCCGAATCAAAGCTGATGTTCAAACGTTTGGTCATCGGTGTCCACCACCTTGCGCGTAGGGGAAAATGTCATCTGGGATCGCTACCACCCGCGATCCCTTACAGGCGCGACGCAAATGCTCTCGCACTCCATCGAGTACCACGGTCGCTGCTAATACGATCGTCTCGCCCGGTTGGATCTGCTCAACCAGGCGATCGACCTCGTCGATGGTTGCGACGCCTTCGATGACCTTCAACAGGGAGTTGCCACGCTGCCCGTCAAACACGACGTCGTCGTCGGGGTGCAGCAGTGAGAACCCGAGGTTTGCGGCTACCGACGACACAAGCACCTCACCGGTAGCTTCTGGAGTCAGCATCACCCGATCCAGAGTCGGATCATAGTCGAAACATGAAGGTGACAGGTGTGCTACCTGGAAACCACCACCACCGCGCCAGTTTCGTTTCTTCGATGGAGCCGTTGCAATCAATCGCTTCACTACATTGATTGCGGCAATATCCTCTCCGGCAAGGTCGTCTTCCTTAGTGATGGCATTTAGTAGCTTCGTTGCAGCCTGAAGATCTTTAACTTCAAATTTCTCTGGCAGAACCGCCGTCGATTTCAGGGTGCGATCTACCGTCATCGTGATACCACCCGGATCTTGATCGTGAATCACCTTTTCCAAGCGCGGGCGCGTGAACGTGGTGAACGTCGATTCGAGCAGCTCACACGTCACCCATCGCCGACCCATCTTATGAGCTACGGCAGCCGTGGTACCCGATCCGGCAAATACGTCAAGGACAATATCGCCCGGATTGGAGCCGACATGAATGATGCGCTCAAGGAGACGCTCCGGCTTAGGAGTGGAAAAGGTAGCCTGGCCCGGGAAGAGAGCCTTTAATTCGGACTTTGCTTCACGGTTATGGCCAACTTGATCATTGGGCCACCAAGATCGTGCAGGCTGACCAAAGGAGGGCGGGTAAGCTTTCCGCCCGAATCCGCGTTCTTTTACAAAGAACTCGGGCCATGCGCCATTCTGAATCCGCTGCATTGCCATAATTCGAGACTCTTCTGAGAGATTGGGATCAATAAGCAAGTCTGGGATGTCCTGGCGTAGCTGATTTGCCTTGAGGTTACTGTGCCGAAGACGTTCATCAAGGTCAGGTTCTGTGAATACATAATGGCCGAATTCTGAGAGTGCTGCGAACAGGCGTTCGGCACCAAAAGTCCAACACCTTCCGCGAGCCGGATATCGGATTTCTCCAGTGATTGGATGCTGGATTGCAAACGTACTAGGATGTTGCATTCCGGACCCGATATTCGCTGGAGCGGTTAGATCGCCTGACCACCAAATGCCGCGAGGATCATTATCAGGGTTACTGAAGCGTGCGTTGTCAGCCGCTGTCCTCGGCATCCTGTGTAATTGTGTTGCATCACTGGCTGCATAGCACAGGATTACGTCTTGATCGACCGAGACTCGTTGAGCATCACCTCGTGGTGAGTCTGCCTTCTGCCATACGAACTCGGCAATGAAGTTTGAGCTGCCGAAGATTTCATCCAACAACAGCCGCATACGGTGGTTCTCGGCGTAGTCAAGGTGCACCCAGATGGAGCCGTCGTTAGTTAGTAGCTTCTTCATGTGCAGCAGCCGGTCGCGCATCATGGTCAGCCAGATGGAGTGTTCTAGGTTGTCCTCGTAGGAGGCGAATGTCTGTGCGGTGTTAAACGGTGGATCGATGTAGATGAGCTTGACCTGGCCGACATATTTCTCGGCGAGTTCGGGTACGCGGGTGAGGGCTTCGAGGACATCGCCGGATTCACCGAGGATGAGCAGGTTGTCGTCCTGGGGCTCAAGGTCGGCGCGTTCGGAGTAGGCGAACTCGTCAGACTTTGGTGTTTGGCTGCCTTGCACGTAGTCGTCCAGCACGAGGGTATGGGTCTCGCAGTAACGCGGGTCTGAGGGGTCAACCCACGTGTAGCCGTACTTGCCGGTCTCGGTGGGGATGAGGGCCT
>ERZ773250.944-NODE-944-length-15543-cov-2.432851_pt1 | contig 15543 bp, 10 predicted proteins | sample MGYA00511258_ERZ773250 | MGnify/ENA primary metagenome ERZ773250 (study PRJEB29015, sample SAMEA2738164) | human oral metagenome | biome: human oral; feature: human-associated habitat; material: saliva | place: China | collected 2187 ... | reverse complement strand
ACTAAGTTACTGTTAACCAGACTGTTTCCATATGCCCATCCTTAGGAAATTATTCCTTCACTATTCATTTTTTGATATTTTTGGTTCCTACTGTTTGGCTTATCGGGTACCGTCATTTCTATTTTTCCTGCGATAAGTAAAGGCTTGATATATTTTTCCGAAAAGTTTCGTCTACCGGCCAGCCCCATAAATTCTTGCATTTCTTTCCGACTGCGAGGAATAGAGCAAAATTGAATAAGATCTTGTATCGTGACTTGCTCCTTATCTTGTTCCTTTACTTGCTCCTTATCTTGTTCCCTTGAAGCAAGTTCTATAGACGGCCCGACCATAGCTGTTGCAGCTTCAGATAGAGGAATAATAGTTGTAAAGACATCAGCTTCTGTAAAAATAGGCTCTCCGCCGGAGTACATCTTCGTGTATTTATAGCTGTTTCGCATACCACTTCCAAGCTCATCAGCAAGTCCAATCTCTCGGAAAACCTTTGCTATCGGCGGATTCTTTGCAAATGGTCTGAATGTTTTCAGATTCAGGTTTCCGTGTCCATGTGCAAGGTTGGCATTTTCAGTTGTGATCTTATCCCGTTCAATGACGAGTTGATGAGCTGAACATCGTCACAGGGCTAATACAGGACAACATCCGCTTCACCATTAAGGACGGTACGGAAATCCGAGTATAATTCTGTACATAAAGCAAGCTCCCGATTTTCGGATTTGATTCCGATGGTCGGGAACTTTTCAGCTTCTCGCTGAGCTTTGCCGGTCTGCTTGAGTTCAGTTTTCATTTCTTCCCGTTACATCTGCCGTCTCAATTACTATATGCTCCGCCCATTTTTCCGCCTCTGGAAAGGCTTCTCGAATCTCATCCGGCAGTTCCTGTGTAAAGCGATATTCCGACACACCTATAGGCTTTACCATATCTTTTAATGCAAATTCAGCTACAGTCCTGTTCTTGTCCCGGCACAGTATAAGGCCTATTGAAGGATTATCAATCTCTGTTTTCAGCTTCTCATCAACAAGAGATAGGTAGAAATTCATCTTCCCCGCATATTCTGGAATAAATTTCTTTGTTTTGAGGTCTACAACCACATAGCAATGTAGGACTGTATTGTAGAACAGGATATCAAGTGCAAACTCATCTTTGCCGAGTGTCAATGGATACTGATGCCCCATATAAGCAAAGCCCTTGCCCATTTCCAGAAGAAAATTTGTAATGTTCTTTACAAGCTCATCCTCTATCTGGCGTTCCTTCATCTTTTCGTCAAACTCAACGAAATCAAAAATGTATGGGTCTTTCATGGTCTGTATCGCTAGTTCACTTTGTACCTCCGGAAGAAGTTTCTCAAAATTTTGAAACTTTTTCCCTTGCTCACGGTCAATCAATCCCGTAGCAATCTGATGTTCTAATACTGCAACTGACCATCCATTCTCAATCGCCTTCACTCCATACCAGTATCGGGACTCCATAGTTTTCAATTTTTCAATCAGCACAAGATTATGAGACCACGGCAATTTTGCAGACACCGTCTGCAAAAAGTTCTGATCCGTTATCTCTCTAGCAAAACGCTTCATATACCGGAGGTTTCTCGCTGAATAGCCCTTTGCCTCTGGAAAAGCCAGTTTAATCTCCTGTGCCAATGTATCAATAAACTTGTTTCCATATGCTGTATTCTTATTCAAATCATTTCCGATATCCCAATACAACCTGATTAACTGCTCATTCACATTCAGCAAAGCCTTGTATTGCGCGGCTTTAATCTTATCCTTGATATCCGTTATGAGTTGGATTTGAGTACTTTCCTGTAACTCCATCTTATCCTCCAATTTTGTAGTCCCCGTCTGCAAATTCCATTTATCTTGATTTTCAGGCGGCGAGGCAATCGCTGAATTATATTAAACTCTGTACTTTGCTTTCATATACACGGCAGTTTGAATAAGGCTTCAGAATTGACACCAGCATGTTTACGATACTTGACGGTGTATAAATTTCTAACAGCCATTTTCCAATGTCCTCCATTTTCTATTTGTTTGATGTTGAAGCAAATTATTATTTTGCTCAAGATCTATCTCTCCACTCCTTTTTCACCTGCTCCCAGATAGCAAAGGCCTTCCGAATCCGCTCTCCCCCATGGTGATACTCAAAAACATCTTCCAGTTCCTCATCGGAATAGGCGGAAAGGTCATGGGAATAAATCCACATACGCTCATAATGCTCCCGCCGATACATGGATTTTCCCCATTCGCTGCTGTCTGTCCAAAGGGTTCCCAAAAGGAAGATTCCGCTAATCAGAAGGCAAAAGGTAAGTCTCCCCTGCGCTGTTCTTTGTCTCCGTTCAATCCTTATCTGCTCTCCAATGCCCGTTTTCTGTTCTACACCTATTTTCTGTTCTATTCTTGATGCCTGTTTTGTTTGAGATTTCTGTTCTGTTCTTAATTCCTGTCCCGAACTGAATCTCTTCTCATTCTTCCATAGGAACAAAATCAAAAATGCTCCCAGCAAAGCACTTTGATATTGCAGGGCATAACGGCTTTGAAAGGCATAGCTTTCCTTTAAAAACATATAGCGAGTGAGGAAAACCAGAGCATGGCTGGCTAAGCCGTGGAGAAGCAGTAGTCCCGGCAGTAAACCGAAGTAGAAAGTCTCTACGCTATTTTCTGCTGCCATAGAACTTTTTCCTACCTGATTTTTAGCTTCTTCTTGCCTCTGCTCCGAAGAAAGACCTTCCTTTCCCTTCCCGGCAAATACCTTTCCTCCTCCATTTCCGGAAGAGGCAAAAAACTTCCAAAGATACAAGAGGGTCATAAAAATATAAAAGAAAAGCACAAATGCACCAATCAACACAATCCCTTTTCCCTGTATTGCTCCGTCTCTAAGAAGCTTCTCCAGATTTTCCCCGGAAACAAGCATAGAGGAAAAGCCGTAAAAGATAAATTTCACCACAAAAAGCAGATGATTTTGCAGTACCTCTTTTAGGGAAATGCTTTCCGCCCCGGCATATTCATACACCGCATAGTGATTGCTGAGAAGATACAAAAAGAGGCAAAGTCCATTGGAAATAAGGAGAAGAATTGTCCCCTTGATATCCCAGAGCTTCTTCCCCAAAACCAGGAAGAAGAACAGAGCAAAGCAGGAAAGGAATACCGCCAAGCAGTAGGGGCCTGCCACCAGTAAAATAAATGGCGGATAAATCGATAGAACAAGCAAGGAGCTTTTCTTGCTGAAGGCCTGATCCAAAGCATAGAAATAGTCATAAAATGCTGAAAAGGCCAGAAAATGAATATAACCTGAGCCGTTTAAAAGCATTTCCCACTTATTTAAGCTGTAAAAAAGAAGTAAAAACAGAAGCTGCTGCAAAAAGGGCAGCTGCTTTTTTCTCATAAAAAGCAGTAAGGGTTTGCTGGCTAAGAATAGTCCCAGTACCCCAAGTACCCGGTCAAAAACCAGGGTATAACCAAAAGAATGACGGTTTATTTCCCTAAAGAAATAGGTCAAGGGAATTCTGGTTAAAACATCCTTTTGCAGTAAATCTCCAATCTGAAAGGGCTTTCCCAAGTAGGAATTTACCAGCCGGATATAGTCGGAATACAAAACATCCGTAGTACTTAGAAGAACATAAAAGAGAATGACAAGGGCCATAAGGAAAGAAAGGAGCAATAAAGCAATAGGGAGCTTCCCTTCTTTCCCCTTGGAAAGCAGATGCTTACCCGAAGTCGGTGCCGTAGAAACTTCTAACCCGGCCACCGGTATATTTCTGGTTTCTCCCTCATGCTCTGCCATGCTTTCCCTTCCTTTCTCCGCTATGTATTAGCTTTTATATAGTCCTATGGCGCAAACCCATTTTTCATAAATACAGTTTTAGAACAAATTTATGCTATTGGCCAAACTGCTCTAATTTTTCTGCTTTCGAAGCATAGAAGCAAATCTATTTTCACTTCTACATTTCAAAAATCAGATTAATCCTTTCTCCGATCCGGAGAATCTTTTAATATCAGAGATTGGGAAATACCTCCTGGGTAATATCCCTATAGGCTCTTTCCTCCGGAACTTCCTTTAAAACAAGGCTGTTGTATAAGTTCGCTTCCGACGGAAGTGCCCTAAAGTCCTTGATGAAATGAATCTTCGTACCCTGTCCGGACATTTCCGGATCAAAGACCTGGAAGAAAGTATCTCCGTAGAACTTACTCATCTTGTAGTTATTTTCCAGAATATAAACTTGTTTCCCCAAAACATAATCCCGGCCGTACTTCCCTATGGTCTGCTCTGCCAGGGAGTTCATCCGGTCCTGATCCTCCCAGAAGTAAATTCTGGGGAAGGACTCACGATATTTCATTTCCGCCGGGAATCGCAGGCAAACGAAGAGCAGGGCAAAAAATGTGGGAATCGGCATACCGGTATTTCCCAAAAGATAGGCAAAATACAAAAGAGCCGCCGCAAAGCTTACATAAACCCAACGCATTTCCACCCGGATAGTAATAGAGGAGCAACCGATGCAAAGAGCAATAAAGCATAGGAACAAAATATTTTTCCCGAAAAACTCTTTTTTCAGCTTGCCCTTACGAATCGCAAAAAGCAAAGCCAAAAGAATGCTAAAGGCTAAAACTGCAATGGAAGCGTAAATGACATAGCGATGCTTTCTTCCTACTTCTTCCCAGGGAATTCCCGCAAGGTAATCCGGCCCCGCCTGAATGCCAAAAATATAGAATACCTGAGAAAAGGCATGGGACAGAGCTTTCGTCAGAGAAAAGCCGTCCTGTACCTTCGTTCCTCCCGTTCCCTTCGGTATAAAGGAACCGATGGCCAGGCTGCGAATACTGAAGAACAAAAAGGCCTGTACAAAAGGCAGGAAGAAGGGAAGAAGCTTCGGTCTTTTCCGGGCTTGGCTCTCCGACTTATCCTGTTTCCCTGCGCTTGCGCTTACATTTGCACTTGCACTTGCACTTGCGCTTGCATTTACACTTTCACTTACATTTGTATATGCACCTGTACTCGCACTTATATATGCACTTGTATTTGCGCCGGTATTTACACTTGTACTTTCACTTTCGCCCTGCTCCACTACAATATACTGCTTTCCCACGGCAGCAATCCCTGACAAAGCGGACTCCGAAGCTTTTGCATAATCTGCAGCTTTCGCACCATCTAAAGCTTTCGCATTTTCCGATTCTTCCGCTTCTTTTAGCCCTATATTCTGCACCCCGACAGCAGTATTTACCTCCGCCTGTTTTCCTCTGAAAATGAGGGGAATATAAAATAACGGCAGTAGAGCCACATATCGCTCATGGGTGAAAATCAAGAGGAAGAAAAAGAGATGAGAAAAGAGAAGCATTTTCCCAAAATCCCTCTCCTCGCAGTCGATTTGTCGGTAAAGGAAATACAGAGTTAAAAGGGCAAAGCCCAAAGCCAGAGTTTCCAAAATGCCGATGGCCTGCCCAATCTGGTAGTAGGCAAAATGGGCGGACAAAAAGAGAAGCCCAAGGGACAAGGACAGGATGCGCTTCTTCGTCATTTTCAAAGAAAAGAAGAAGAGGAAAAAGGCCAGCAGGCTGTTTAGGAAAATGTTGAAATGCAAGTAGCGGTTGGGATCCGCCCCCACCAAAGCCATTTCGATATAGGAAATCGCCCAATACACCGGGCGGAAACGTACCGCCTGCCCAATGGGAAAGCTGAATTCAAAGAAGTTTTGCTCCCGGAAAAAGGAAAACAAATACAGGTCATCCATGTAAAGGGCCTTGATGTGAATCTGCCGATTAATCCAATAGGCCGAGCCCAATAGGAAGAGAAAGGCCAGTAAATAGCCTCCCAGCGGTATTCCTTTTATAAAAGCTTTATTTCCTTCTTGTTTCATTTACTCCTTACCTTTCTACGGGTAGATTTTGTAATGCAATCCACCTGCTATTTATTCCCGATAGATATATCGAAACGCGGACACGTTTTCGCGATATTCCAAACGTAGTGATTTATTCCCTAAAGATATAGCGAAACTATCACTTTCATCCTACTGTCAACTACCGCTTTCGCGCCTTCGAAAACCCTATTGCAAATACTCCGACAGCAACTGCAGGATCCTGTCTTTTTCCATCTGCTCTTCCGGACTTAATTCCGGATAGGGCCTTTCTTCCCAAGGATATTCTAAACGCTCTTTCCGAATCTGTAAAAGCAAAAGCTGTTCCGCCCCTTCGCCATTGGATTCTGAAAATGCCTTTACGCCATCAAGAGGCAGGATTTTATTTTTCTCCACCAGCATAGGACTTTGGAAAATGCCTTCCTCCGCCATTTGCAGAAGCATCTCCCCGGCTCGCTCTTCCCTCTCATCATGCAGGAAGCTTTGCTCCAAATACACATAGTCAGTATCGGACCATTTTAAGAACCAGGCAAAATAGAGGGGGGAATCGTAAAGTCCCGGACTTCCTCCGGATCCCTCCACGTCCGTAATGCTTTGCACATTGCAGGGGATTCGATAGCATTCCGGTGTCTCCGCAAAGGCCAAAACATGGTGCCTTGGATTTTTTGCCATTTCCGAAAAGGCGGGAAGGCTTCCCTTTTCTCCTTGATTTTCCAGCTCCACCAGGCCATGGTCATAATAGCCCTTGTTAGCCAAATCAATGGGGGTAAAGCCCACTGCCCCCGCCCAGCTGGTGGTGATGGTAGTAAGAAATGCTGCAAGATAGAAGGGGGAGAAGGCAAAGACTTTTAAAAGAAAAGCCGAAAGCTTGGAGCCCCTTGCATTTTCTTCTTGAGAACTTATTTCCGGAGCACTTCCCATGCTAAAACATAGCAGTAATGCCAGACTTTCCCATAAAATATAGTAATTTCCGTCAATCTGCCAAAGCATCACAAAGCTCAGCAGAGAAAATGACATTATCACAAGAAAGGACAGGGCAAGGGGAAGGTAGTCCCAAAGGTAAGCTTCTCCACTCTCCCCACAAAGAATGGCTTCTCTTCCCAACAAACTATTTCTTCCAAGTAAACTATTTTTTCCCGGTAAATTATTTCCTCCCGGTAAACTATTTCTTCCCGGTAAGCATTTTCTTCCTAAGGAAAAGCACTGCCATATCCCGAAGACTAAAATCAGCGGAAAAAGCACGCCACTCCAGGCAATGGCCACATGCTCCATATCCTCTCCTACCGGATAAAAAAGGAAAGAAAAGAATCTACGGAAAAAGGAGAATGTACTTTCCGAAAGGGAAAGCTCTCCGCTGTAATCCACATGGGCATCCAAGTTAAAGGGCCAGTTTACATGAAATCCGATAGCCTTGAAAATACCGGTAAAGGTGGTGGAAAAGGGAAGCCCCGTAATCAAGAAAGTCCGAAGGGTAATCAGTCCTGTATAAACTAGAGAAAACAGGACAAAGGGAAGCTCCGAAGTCCATTTCTCTCCCTTCACCTGAATCGTATTATGATTTGTGTTGCTATTTATGCCGGTATTCGCATTGATGTTGATATTTTCTTTCGTATTTGTTTTTGTATTCCTCTTCCCGAAACACTCCAAAAGCATGGTGATGAGAAAAACGATTCCCAGTAGCGTAGAGAAAACCACCGCCGTAGGCTTAAAGCTGTAGCTGAAAAAGAGCAGGAAGCAGCTTTGCAGTCTCTTTCCTTTTAGGAAGAAATACAAGGCGGAGAGCTGCAGCAAAAGGGTGAATAAATCCGTTTTCATGGTAAGGGACATATTCCCCACAGAAGACAGTAGGAAAAAACAGAGTATGCCGATATAAAGCTTCTTTCTGTTTTTTTGAAAATGAAAGAGAAGCAAGCCAAAAATCAGAGCCAAGGCCAGATAAGTCCACAAAGTAAAGGATAAGAGGAACCCATAGCCCGGAAGATAATTTAAGGGATAGGTCAAAAGCTCCAATCCTTTGGGATAGCTGTAAACGCTGTTGATTTGCCCGTGGGCAGAGAAAAAGCCCTCCGGAAACAAAACATACGCACTTCTAAGCCCATAGCGAAGGGAGTCATAATCCAATGCCACATTGCTGCGGTTCATTTGCAGGATAAAAAAGGGAAGGGCAAAAACCAAGGGATACAACGCCCCCTCCTGAAAGTCCTTTTCCAAAAAGGAAAAGAATTGTTTTATGTCTGCAAATATTTGCAAAGGTCTTCCCGTGGTAATAAAGCGAAACAAAAGGGCAAGCACAAAAAACCATAAGCCGGAAACTAGCATTGACAAAAGCATACGGTGAAGATAGGCAAAGACCAGCGTTGGTAAAATAAAGAGAAGAAAGAGAAAGCTAAAAAAAGCTCTATTGATTGCTGCTCCGGAAGCTTCCCTTCTCAAAAAAACACCTTTCCCCGGGGCATTCTGCATTTTCCTTTTGAGAAAAAAGCCCATAAGACAAAGGAAGAGATAGTCAAAAAGCCAAAGCATTTCCCGGAAAGCGACTTGGGTTTTCTCTTCTAAAAAACGCTCCAGATTGCCGGAGTCACGAAAAAACAAAAGAAAAAAATAAAGGGAAAGAAGACCGATTCCCACACCGGCGATTGTTCTTACAATGCTTCCTCTTCTTCCCTCTGCCATTCCTATATCCCTTCTACCCTTTTTGTTATACTTTAGCAAATTTTTTACTTGTCGTCAGCGGCTTTCTGTCTTCGATGCTAAATCCCTTATCATTTTGATCAATGCCTTATCCTCTATACCTGAGCATATTGCTAAATATCTTACTATCCATATTTCTGTATTTTAGGCTATTTAGGAAGTTTTTTCAAGATGAAGGACTAAGTGAAAAAAATTTTCACAATAAACAGGAGAAAGTGCATAAAACATCCTCTATTTTTTCAAAAAATAAATACAAATTTATAGAACTATGTTACAATCATAACAATCTATAAGTTGGAAAAACAGAAAGGAGATTTTATGGGTGCAAATTGGATTGTTTGTCTTGTGGTGGTGATTTACCTTCTGGCCATGCTGTTTATCGGCTGGTATTCCTCCACAAAAATCACAAGTAACACGGACTTTATGGTAGCAGGGCGTAGGTTGGGACCGCTGCTGATGGCAGGAACTCTTGCTGCAACGGAAATCGGAGGGGGCAGCTCTCTGGGCGTTGTGCAAAACGGAATGTCCGGCTATGGCCTAAGTGCGGCCTGGTACATTATCACCATGGGAATTGCCTTTGTTATTCTCTCTTTTATGGCTCCCAAATTCCGTGCTGCCACGGTAAAAACCGTACCGGAGTACTTCCGGAGACGTTACGGAAAATCCTCCGGATTGGTGACAGCCATTATTATGCTGCTTCCTTTAATCGGACTGACCGCAGGACAGTTTATTGCCTCCTCCGTTATTCTTTCCACCATGCTGGGACTAAGCTATAAACTTTCCGTAATCATTGTTGCGGTAGTGGTAACGGTTTATTCCATTATGGGCGGTCTTTGGAGCGTAACCCTTACCGACTTCGTTCAGGTCTTCCTGATTATCATCGGTATGATGGCGGCAGTACCTTTCGCCCTCTCCCATGCCGGCGGTGTGGAAGCCGTGATTCAAAATGTTCCTAAGGAAAGCTTGAATCTTTTTGCAGGCTATGATTTCTTCGGTATTCTGTCTCTCGTCATTATGTACGTAGGAACCTTCTCTGTAGGACAGGAAGCGGTTTCCCGTTTCTATGCCGCAAGAGATGAAAAGGCGGCAAAGCAGGGCGCTTGGCTTGCCGCACTGTTAAACTTTATTTATGCTTTTATCCCTACTGTTTTGGGACTGATTGTACTGGCACTGATTAATATGGGAAAATTCTCTGCCGACGAATTTGCTTCCGTTGGCGCACGGTATGCTTTGCCGATTCTGGCAATTCGCACCATGCCTGCCATCATTTGCGGTTTGCTTTTCTCGGGAGTAATCTCCGCCACCATGTCCAGCTCCGACTCCGACCTTTTGGGAGCAGGCTCCATCTTTGCCAATGACATTTTCAAAATCTTCCTGAAGCCAAATGCCAGCAGCAAGGAAGTTATGAATGTGACCAAGATTACCATGGTTTTGGTGGGTGTGGCTTCCATGTTTATTGCTCTTTTCAATACCCAGAGCATCGTTTCCATCCTGATGTTCTGCTTTACCCTCCGGGCTGCCGGTTCCTTCTTCCCCTATGTACTGGGACACTTCTGGAAAAAGGCCTCCACAGCAGGAACCATTGCTTCTTTGGTGCTGGGAACCATTACCGTAGTTTATCTGGAGCATGTGTCCAAGGGAATGCTCTTCGGCATCCACTTTAGTCAGGCCATTATTCCCGGACTGATTGCCGCATTCATCGGCTTTATGGTTTTCTCCATCCTCATGCCTCCCGCAAAGGAAGGAACAGAGCTGGCGGAGGAAGCAGACGACTAATCCGGCCACAGGCTTCCTAAAATAAAAAGAAGAGACATAGACCGTTATCCATAGAATAGGTCCAAAATCGGGCGCGCTCTCGCTAACCTCGCCCTGCGCAATGAAGGACTGTATTCTTTGTAACGATTCGCTCTGATGCAGTGTGGGTCTATAAGAGGGGCACGCTCCCGCTAATCTCGCCCTTCGTAGTGAAGGACTGCATTCTTTGTAACGATTCGCTCTGATGCAGTCCTTCCTTCCGCCGGTTTTCGTAAATACCTGCGGGCTCAGATTGCCCCTCTTACAGACCTCTACTGCAATCGCTTCAATTATTGATTTTTACAGTCCTTCACTTCATCGGCTTTCAGTAAGTACTGACGGGCTCAGATTGCCCCTCTTACAGACCCGTACTGCATCATTCACTGCAATTATTGATTTTTACAGCCCTTCACTTCGCCGGTCTTTCGCAAGTATCAAGCTCAGACTGCCCCGCATGCAGACCAATATTGCCGAAAATTGCTTTTATTACTTGATTTCTTGCAACCTTTTTATTCTATTACCCTACTTTTCTGTAGGTATCGATAAAGCTGATTCCGCCATACTCAATACTCTGATCCGTAACAGTAATGCTTCCGTCAGTATTAACTACAAAACTAACCCATCCATCCTCTCCTGTTACTCTATAAAGACTTCCGCCTTCTTTGACTGCAACACCTTCAAATTCTGAAGCACGAACGTTTCCATTAGAAGCATCAATGACATAGTTTGCATTAATATCTACAACATAGGCATCCGGTTGACCGCTAATCGTCATCTGGGCTCCCCCTTCTCCCCATTTTACCTCGTACACCCCACGGATATCTCCTACTTTTCCCAGCAGGCTATCTCTATATCCGGTAAGGATCTTTATATTCTCTCGCTCGTAAGAATTCAAAACCTGACTTTCGATTTTATCAAATTCCGATTTACTATACTGTGGTCTATACCAGGATTTAGAAGAAAAAAATGCATTAAGGTCCTGAGTATCATACTGTCTTCCATGACGAGCATAAATTTCATTAATTGCTAAGCGGAGAGTTGCCGCATCCAAGCTCTCATACTCTCCCCGAGCAATTAGGCGTTCGTTGGCGTATGGGAAAATATATTCAGAAGCATTGGTAGCTGTTCCGGTATTGGATTGGCCTGTGCTGTTCACCAAGCCGGCATAACTATAATCTCCCCCCATATCCACATCCGTAAATTCCGTACCATTGGTTAATGTCACTATAGGATAATCAATGGTTTCAAGACTATTCCATGTCACATCCGCATCCCCGTTCCAGCTATTGTCTTTTAGGTTTCGCATCTTGCCGGATACCTTTAAACCGTTTTGCTCTGTTTTGGAAAAGGAAAGCCCCTCTAATAAAAACTTTGCTTCTCCATAAAGACGAAACTCAATCTGTTCTTTTCCGTCCTTAATATAGGGGATAAGCATATACTCATTAGCAGTACTCTTCCACATTGCATCCCCGGGATAGGATGCAAATATATTGGATTTGTTTACCGCTCCGCTATCATCACTAAGCTCCTCTGAACTGGCGGATGTACTTTCTTCTGTAGCTACAGTAGATTCATCATCTTTCTCTTCCGCCTTTACCGATGTACTTTCTTCCGCCTTAGTTCCTTCACTTCCCTTTGCCTGACTATTCCCTTTACAGGAAACCAGACTAAGGCTTAGAAGCAATCCCAAAAAGACGATTGCCAAGCCTTTTTGCAGCACCGCTCCGGTTCCTTTTTTCTTCATCATTGTTCTTTTCATACGCTCTTTCTCCCATGATTCATTATGTTAAATTTTATGAATATACCTTGTTGCATTATAAGGTTTGGAGTAGTGTATAGCAAGTATGATGAGGTTATCCCAAAGTTATGAAATAAGGATTAGATAATTTATAGAAAAATAATCAATCATCACTTTACTCGCAATAATCAATCATCTATTTGCTTGCAAATACTTGCAAAGTAGCTCCACTAAAACTATACTATGGGATAATAAAGGAGGCGAATTATATGGCAAATACAAAAGTAGTTTATGCAAGAATTGACACGAAATTAAAAGAAAATGCTGAAGGCATACTACAACAACTGGGAATTTCTCCTTCCAGTGCCATTCAAATGCTATATAGTCAGATAGTACGGACAAATGGATTTCCTTTGGATTTACACTTGTCTTACCAAGTTCCAACAGCTATAGGAAATATGAGTCAAACTGAATTAAATACCGCATTACAAGAAGGATATGAATCTACTCTGACAGGGAAGAGCTATTCTATGGAAGAAGTTCAACAGCTAATGAAAGAAGAGTTTAAGCTATGAGCCAACTATTTCATATTCATTATTCTTCGAAAGCATTAAATGATCTTAGAAATATTTATGCGTATATTGCCTTTCAGCTTCAGGCTCCCGAAACAGCAAAAAGGCAAATAGAACGCATTCAAGAAAAAATATGCTCTCTTAATTTTATGCCGGAAAAATATGCTCTCGTGGAGTGGGAACCATGGACAAGTCGAAATACTCACAGGGTTCATGTTGATAATTTTGTCATATTCTATATGGTTCATTCTAATATCAATGAGCTTACCATTCTCCGAATCTTATATGGAAAGCAAAATATTGAGCAAATCCTAATGTCTGAATAATATTTTATTCTTAACTCTTTATTCCGGTTTCATCTAATAAATATTACATCTTTAGTTCTTTATTTCCGCTTCCATCCCATGAACGCTATACTTTGATTTCCTTCTTCTCCCTTTCCTTCAATTCCTTTAAGATTCCTCCGGTAATCAGGGCTGCAATAAGCGCCGCAAAGATATCACTGAGGGGCTGGGACATTTGCAGGCCAAAAAGCCCGAAGGCACGGGGGAAAATCAGCAAAATCGGGATCAGGCAAATGCCCTGACGAAGCAAGGCAACAATACTGGCCCGAAGGGGATAGCCGGTGGTCTGGGAAAACATATTGGCCATGGTAATCTGTGCGGAGAGAGGCATGGTCAGGCATTGTAATTGTAAAGCCAGAGTGCCGATACGAATCACCTCCGCATCTTCTTTTCGGAAGGCGGTAACTAGGGGTTTAGCAAAAAGAAAGACAGCTGCCCCTGCAAAGATCAGCATGGTAAAACCGACCTTTAGGCTGAAGCGATAGGCCTCCGCCACACGCTTGTAGTGCTTGGCTCCATAGGCATAACCGCAGACCGGCTGAAAGCCCTGTCCGAAGCCAATGACCAAGGAAAAGATAAACATACTGATTCGCATGACAATGGCCATGGCTGCGATAGCCGCATCTCCGTAAGGATGGGCGGAAAAGTTCAGTAAAATGGTGGAAACCCCGGCAATTCCCTGTCTGGCAAGGCTGGGACAGCCGAAGCGCAGAATAATGCTGTAACGTTTTAAGCTGGGCTTAAAATTCCGTGGAGATACGGAAATGCAGGCCGGCATCTTGTTGCATTGGTACAATAAAATGCCGAAGGATATCATTTGGCTGATTACGGTAGCCACCGCAGCGCCGCCAATCCCCATTTTCCCAACGTAAATAAAGAGAGGATCCAAAAACATATTGAGGACGCCGCCGGTGCTGATGCCGATCATGGAGTAAAAGGAATTTCCCTGAAAGCGGAGCATGTTGTTCATGCCCAGGGAAGCCATCATAAAGGGGCTTCCGAAAAGGATGATTCTGGCGTACTGCATGGCATAGGGAGCAATGGTTTTGGTGGAACCCAGAGCGTAAACCAGAGGTTCTACGAAAATGCCGGCAATCACCGCAATCAGTGTTCCCAGTATCAATTCCGTAAAAAATCCTACTGCCACATAGCGTTCCGCTTCTTCCTGCTTTTTCGCTCCCAACAAACGGGAAATTTCGTTTCCGCAACCCATGCCGATCATGAAGGCGATTGCCTGAATGATTGCCGCCATGGAGAATACTACACCCACTGCGGCAGAGGCGGAGGTTCCCAAGCGGGAAACGAAGAAGGTGTCCGCCATGTTATACACCGCCACCACAATCATGGACACCATGGAAGGAACGGCCAACTTGGGAATCAAACGATTCACCGGCTCCTCCAGCATTTGCCGAAACTTCTCCTCTTCGCTTATGGCCATGTCTTCCGCTCCCTTCTCTGGCAATTTTTCTACTTCCATGCTACAATGACAGCCATTATACTACCGTAAAATTTTTTTCGCAAAAAAATCTTGAGTTAGGGGAGTCAGGGGAGTTTAGAAATGAAGAAGTTTTTTCGTTATGTCAGTCAAAGTATAGCCGGAATGATTGGACTTTCCGTTTATATTTTAGCGGATACCTATTTTATTTCTTCCTATGCGGGAACCGATGGCCTTGCGGTTTTAAATTTGATTCTTCCGCTGTACGGCCTTCTCAATGCCCTGGGAAATATGATTGCGGTGGGTTGTGCCACCAGATACAGCATCCGACAGGCTGCGGGAAAGGATGTAAGCTCCTTCTTTTTACAAGCTATTTTTTGGAACTTCATTTTCGCCCTGCCCTTCACCTTCTTCGGGCTCTTTTTTCCGAAGCAGGTTTTGGCAATTTTAGGGGCAAATGCGGAATTGCAGAATCTGGGAATGAGCTACGTTCGAATCATCTTGGGCTCTGCCTTCCTCTTTATGGCAAACAGCAGTATGACTGCCTTCACCAGAAATGACAAGAACCCCTCCATTGCCATGGTCGGCTCTTTGATGGGTTCCCTCTTTAATATCGTATTTGACTATATTTTCATGTTCCCCATGAATTTGGGTATGACCGGTGCTGCTCTGGCTACTGCCCTATCTCCGGTGGTTACCAGCTTGGTTTGCACTCTGCATTTTCGGAGTCCGAAAAATACCATTGCCTTTCGTTGGCAAAGTCCGCGCTTTAAGCATCTCTGTGCCTGCTGCAAGCTGGGATTTTCCGCCTTTGTCGGAGACTTAACCAGTGCCGTTACCATCAGTACCTTTAACGGACTGATTTTAGGGCTTAGCGGAAATATCGGGGTAGCAGCTTACGGTGTTATTGCCAATGTTTCCTCTGTCTGCACCTGTGTTTTCAACGGTTTGGCTCAGGGAAGCCAGCCTTTAATCAGCAGCAGCTATGGAAAACGTGATATTCATAAGCTGCAGTCCTACCTACATTACGGTATTGTAAGCGCTTTGGTACTGGCGGTTTTGATTGTGGCAAGCATCATTTTCCAAAGCGACTTCTGTATCGCTCTTTTTAACCGGGAAAATGATCCTAT